>ENA-OQIC01000060-OQIC01000060.1-human-gut-metagenome-genome-assembly--contig:-NODE-60-length-43953-cov-3.102679_pt1 | contig 43953 bp, 64 predicted proteins | sample MGYA00242572_ERZ504736 | MGnify/ENA primary metagenome ERZ504736 (study PRJEB26092, sample SAMD00036201) | human gut metagenome | host: Homo sapiens | study: EMG produced TPA metagenomics assembly of...
TCTTTTTTCCAACTACATTACTTCCAAAGGCTTTTGTTTTCCTTTCCTGATGAAGGAAAGAGCAAGATGCCGGTACTCATTCTTTTGATGGGAGTGATCTTTAATATTCTCAACGGACTGATGCAGGGAGAATGGATATTCTATCTTGCTCCCTCGGACTATTATACACCCGGATGGTTGCTGACTCCTTGCTTTTGGATAGGAACCCTTTTATTTTTTGCCGGAATGGGGATCAACTGGCATTCGGATTCAGTCATCCGTCATCTGCGTGCTCCCGGAGATACCCGTCATTACCTTCCTCAAAGAGGCATGTATCGGTATGTGACCTCTGCCAATTATTTGGGTGAAATTGTAGAGTGGGTAGGCTGGGCTATTCTCACTTGGTCTTTGTCCGGATGTATTTTCGCCTGGTGGACTGTTGCCAATCTTGTTCCGAGAGCAGATGCTATCTGGCATCGCTATCGGGAAGAGTTTGGGACGCAGGTCGGATTGAAGAAACGAATTTTTCCTTTCTTATATTAAAATACACAGTACTTATGAACACACATTCTGCTTCTAAGCTTTTCACGCCGGTTACCATCGGACCGCTCACTTTGCGTAACCGTACCATCCGTTCGGCGGCTTTTGAAGGCATGTGCCCGGGAAATGCTCCTTCCCCCATGTTACTCGATTACCATCGTTCTGTGGCCGCCGGAGGCGTGGGAATGACTACCATTGCCTATGCTTCGGTAACACGCAGCGGACTGTCGTTTCCACGGCAATTGTGGCTCCGTCCGGAAATTATTCCCGGTTTGCGTGAAGTGACTGCCGCTATTCATGCCGAAGGTGCCGCCGCCAGCATACAGATAGGTCATTGCGGCAATATGTCTCATAAGAGTATTTGCGGAGTTACCCCAATTTCTGCTTCGTCAGGTTTCAATATTTATTCGCCTACTTGGGTGCGGGGGATGAAACGCGAAGAGTTGCCGGAGATGGCAAAAGCTTACGGGCGTGCTGTCTGCCTGGCTCGCGAAGCCGGTTTTGATGCCGTCGAGGTACATGCGGGACACGGCTATCTGATCAGTCAGTTTCTGTCGCCTTATACCAATCACCGGAAAGATGAATACGGAGGATCGTTGGAGAATAGGATGCGTTTCATGACGATGGTGATGAACGAGGTGATGAAGGCGGCCGGTAAGGATCTGGCAGTATTTGTGAAGATGAATATGCGTGATGGCTTTCGGGGCGGAATGGAAATAGAAGAGACGCTCGAGGTAGCCAGGCGACTCGAATCTTTGGGGGCTCATGCGTTGGTTTTGAGCGGAGGATTTGTCAGTAAAGCCCCTATGTACGTCATGCGTGGGGCCATGCCTATCAAGACCCTGACACATTATATGGATTGTTGGTGGTTGAAGTTCGGCGTCAAATTGGCGGGGAGGATGATGATACCGACTGTTCCTTTCAAAGAAGCCTATTTTCTGGAAGATGCTCTGAAGTTTCGTTCGGAAATTAAAATTCCTTTGATCTATGTCGGCGGACTTGTTTCCCGTGAGAAAATAGATGAAGTGCTGAACGAAGGGTTCGAAGCCGTGCAGATGGCACGTGCTTTACTCAACGAACCGGGGTTTGTCAATCGGATGCGTCGGGAAGAGAAAGCACGCTGTAATTGCGGTCATAGTAATTATTGCATTGGGAGGATGTACACGATCGAAATGGCTTGCCATCGGCATCTGACAGAAGAACTTCCTCTTTGCCTGAAAAAAGAAATAGAACAGTTGGAGAATAAATGATGGAACGTAAACTTGCTGTTATTACCGGTGCCGACGGCGGGATGGGAACGGAGATTACCCGTGCCGTGGCTTGTGCGGGGTATGATGTAATTATGGCCTGCTATTCATCGTCAAAAGCTGAAACCAAATGCCGGGAGTTGGTGAAAGAAACGGGAAATGAAAAGATAGAGGTATGGCAGATCGACCTTGCTTCACTGGCTTCGGTGAGGCTTTTGCCGACCGGATGTTACGGCAAAAGATCCTGTCGCTTTGTTGATGAATAACGCCGGGACCATGGAAACCGGATTGCACATTACGGAAGATGGTTTAGAGCGGACGGTCAGTGTAAATTATGTAGGTCCTTATCTCTTGACGCGGCTTTTGCTTCCCTTGATGGGAGAGGGAACCCGCATTGTCAATATGGTGTCTTGTACCTATGCAATCGGTAAACTGGATTTCCCGGATTTTTTCTTCGGGGGAGAAAGGGAAGTTTCTGGCGTATTCCTATCTATAGCAATACCAAGCTTGCTTTGTTGCTTTTTACCATTGAACTGGCTGAACGTCTTCGGGCACGCGGGATTACTGTCAATGCGGCCGATCCGGGCATTGTGTCTACCAATATCATACGGATGGACCAGTGGTTCGATCCGCTGACAGACATTTTTTTCCGTCCTTTTATACGTACTCCCCTCCAGGCGCAGCTACTGCAATCGGATTATTGCTCGATGCGGAAGTGGAGGGACGGACGGCAACGTTTAATTTGAATAATCATTGTCGTCTTCTACCGGAAAAATATACCCGTCCTGACCGAAGGGCACAGCTATGGGAAGAGACGGAACGGATCTTGTCGGAAAAGGCTTCTTGCCGATAAATGATAAACGTGAACCATAAACATGTATGTTTACCGTCCACCGTTTATCTTATTACTGTTGTACTGCTATCAAATAGACAGTTCTCTCAATACATTGACGAGATCTCTCTTGACAGGTTTATCATTCTTGATGGCTTTACTGAACGGAACGTATACAATCTCGTCGTGTTCAATGCCAATCATGACATTTCGTTGATCTTCCATAATAGCGTCGATAGCGGCTGCGCCTAGACGGCTGGCCAAAATACGGTCGTGTGCCGTCGGACTACCCCCGCGCTGCAAGTGCCCTAAAATGGTGACACGGACGTCGTATTGAGGATATTCGTTTTTCACGCGTTCGGCATAATGCATAGCTCCTCCGGTGAGTTCGCTTTCGGCTACCAGTACGATACTGCTGTTCTTTGATTTACGGAAACCGCTCTTTATAAATTCTTCCAATTGGTCGACTTCTGTACTGAATTCGGGGATGATGGCAGCTTCTGCTCCGGAAGCAATCGCACCGTTCAATGCCAGGAAACCGGCATCACGTCCCATCACTTCAACGAAGAACAGACGTTCGTGAGAAGTGGCCGTGTCACGGATTTTGTCGACAGCATCCAAAATAGTGTTCAGCGCCGTATCGTATCCGATGGTCGTGTCGGTGCCGTAAAGGTCATTGTCGATGGTTCCCGGAAGTCCGATGCATGGAATGTCATACTCTTGTGCAAAGATGCGTGCTCCGGTCAGCGAACCGTCGCCACCGATCACTACAAGGGCATCGATTCCTTCTTTCACCATATTGTCGTATGCCATTTTACGTCCTTCGGGAGTTGTAAACTCTTTGCAACGTGCTGTCTTCAGGATCGTTCCTCCCAGTTGAATGATGTTACTTACATTCTGACTCTTAAACTCCTTGATCTCTCCCGTCACCAAGCCTCTGTATCCTCTATATATACCTTTTACTTGCAGTCCGTTGTAGATTGCTGCACGCGTTACTGCACGAATAGCAGCGTTCATTCCCGGTGCATCACCACCGGAAGTTAAAATACCAACACACTTAACTGTTCCCATAACAATCATGTTTTTTAATTGACGTTGCAAAGATAACAAAAAGGAGTGCCCTGTATGATTAAATAACGTTAATTCATTGTCTTTTAATCTGTGCCTTTATAGCTTCAGAGATTTCTTCCATCAGCCATTTAGGAGTCGATGTAGCCCCGCATACACCGATAGAATTGACACCGGGTAGTAAAGAGTCGTCAATTTCGTCGGCACTGTCTATCAAATGTGAATTCGGGTTGACTTTTTTGCATTCTTCGAATAACATTTTGCCATTTGAACTTTTTTTACCACTGACGAAGAAGATCAAATCGTGTGATGCGGCAAACTTTCGCAGGTTGGGCATACGGTTGGCCACTTGGCGGCAAATGGTATCGTAGTACTCAAAAGTTACGTCGGGAGAGATGTGCTCCTTGATATATTCCACGATTTCCCAGAATTCATCCAGTGATTTGGTTGTCTGCGAGTACAGGCGTATGCTTTTGCTGAAATCCAGCCGGCGAGCCTCGTCGAGCTTTTCTATCACAATAGCTTTGCCGGTTGTCTGCCCTACCAGACCTAAGACTTCCGCATGTCCGTTCTTTCCGTAAATTACGATTTGTTTTTCGTCGAGGTCCTCCTGCATATACTCTTGTTTGATCCGTTTTTGCAGGCGGAGTACCACCGGACACGTGGCATCGATGATTTCGATATTATTTTCTTTGGCAATGATATAGGTTTCGGGTGGTTCGCCATGGGCACGCAAAAGCACTTTGGCGTTATGGAGTTGTTTGAACTCTTCATGATTGATGGTAATCAGCCCCATCTCTTTCAGGCGTTCCACTTCACGGCTGTTGTGTACAATGTCTCCCAGGCAATAGAGTGTTACCCCTTTTGCGAGTTCCTCTTCGGCTTTGTGGATAGCTGTGACCACTCCAAAGCAAAAACCGGAACCTTCATCTATTTCTACTTTTACCATAATGATTACAAATGTATGATTAGAAAAGGGTGTAGCCATACTGACCGGATGGCTACACCCTTTCTTTAGGATGGCTACACCCTAACAGGCGGATGGTTACACCCTTTTGTTTTTATGCTTTTATCGCTTTCTGATATTCTGCCATCAGCCACTCTTTTTGCTCGGCAATGGTGAGATGGCTGTTGTCTAATAGCAAAGCATCGTCGGCTTTCTTCAATGGGCTGACTTCACGTGTCTGATCGATGTGGTCACGTTGCTTCACATTTTCCAGTATCTCTTCGAAGCCGGTTTCCTGACCCTTGGCTTTCAGTTCGTCATAGCGGCGTTGGGCACGGATTTCGGCGGAGGCGGTTACGAATATTTTTAATTCCGCATCCGGGAATACGGTCGTCCCGATGTCACGACCATCCATAACAATACCCTTGGCTTTTCCCATTTCCTGTTGCTGAGCCACCATGCTTCCCGGACAAAACCGAGTGCACTGATCGGGCTTACTTTAGAAGAAACCTCCATTGTGCGGATTTTGTTCTCTACATTCACTCCATTTAAGTAAGTGTTGGGGCGTCCTGTCTCCGGATCGATCCGGAAAGAGATGTGGATGTCGCCGATACGTCGTTTTAATTCATCCGTATCGATTGTATCACCGTGAAAGATGCCATTTTCTATACTATATAATGTAACGGCACGATACATCGCTCCACTGTCGATGTAGATGTATCCTTATTTCTTTGGCTAAATTCTTAGCATGGTGCTTTTCCCGCACGAGGAAAAGCCATCAATTGCAATTGTTATCTTTTTCATTATGTTATGCAGCAGGTTTACTCCCTTTTTTAACGTATTATCTAAATTTTTTCGCCAAATATACTGTATTTTTAAAATATCTGCGTTATATTTGTGCCACAAAAGCAATAACAGCTTAAAAACCAGAAGAACACCAATTTTTATATACTAATTTTATGGAAGTAAAAAAATCGCCCAAAGCAGACCTCGAAGGTAAGAAAACCCAGTGGCTGCTGATCGGTTACGTGGTGGTGCTCGCCTTTATATTCGTTGCGTTCGAATGGACGGAGCGTGATATAAAGATCGATACAAGCCAGGCGGTAGCAGATTGAGTTTGAAGAGGAAATGATTCCTATCACACAACAGGAAGAAAAACCGGCCCCACCTCCTGTCGAGGTTCCCAAACAGGCTGAAATCCTGAAGATTGTTGATGACGAGGCTGATGTACAAGAAACAGCCATTGCTTCAACAGAGGATACCGGACAGAAAGTGGAAGTAAAATATGTACCGGTTGAGGTAAAAGAAGAAGAACCTCGGAACAAGAGATTTTGAAGTAGTAGAAAATGCACCTGAATTCCCGGGTGGTATGCCTGCTTGTCTCCAGTTCCTGTACAAGAATATCAAATATCCGCCGATCGCTCAGGAAAACGGTACTCAGGGACAGGTTGTCCTCCAGTTCGTTGTTGAACGTGACGGTAGCATAGGTGATATTAAAGTTGTAAAGAGCGTTGACCCCTACCTTGATAAAGAAGCTCTTCGTGTGGTTAAGACCATGCCTAAGTGGAAGCCGGGTATGCAGAGAGGTAAACCGGTTCGTTGTCGGTTTACATTACCTGTACGATTCAGACTGCAATAATCATTGTATAGTATAAGAAGAGAGGCTGCCGTCCAAGCAGCCTCTTTTCATTCAATCTCTCTTTTTATAATTTATTTATTATGTATACAGCATTTCAGCTTCTCGATAAGATCAATTCTCACATTTCAGATATCCGGTTTACACGTACTCCGGCAGGTTTGTATGACCCTATTAAATATGTTCTTTCCATGGGAGGAAAACGTATTCGGCCGGTTCTTATGCTAATGGCATACAACCTCTACAAGGAGGATGTGTCCTCTATTTATGACCCTGCTACGGCTATTGAAGTTTATCATAACTATACTCTTTTGCATGACGATTTGATGGATCGGGCTGATATGCGCCGCGGCAAGACAACTGTCCATAAAGTATGGAATGACAATACTGCGATTTTGTCAGGAGACGCTATGCTGGTGCTGGCCTATCAGTATATGGCTGCCAGTTCATCGGAACACCTCAAAGAAGTGATGGATTTGTTCAGCCTGACAGCACTTGAAATTTGTGAGGGGCAGCAAATGGATATGAATTTTGAGTCCCGTGAGGATGTAAAGGAAGAGGAGTATCTGGAAATGATCCGTTTGAAAACGGCGGTTTTGTTGGCTGCCAGTTTGAAAATCGGAGCTATTTTAGGTGGAGCTTCTCCTGAGGATGCCGAAAATCTGTATGATTTTGGCATGCAGATCGGAGTAGCCTTCCAATTGCAGGATGATTTGCTGGATGTATATGGTGATCCTGCTGTGTTTGGTAAAAACATCGGTGGAGACATTCTATGCAATAAAAAGACGTATATGCTGATTAAAGCACTGGAACGTGCCGACCGGGATCAGTTGGAGGGATTAAATCATTGGTTGAGTACAACTTCATTCTGTCCCGAAGAAAAAATCAGTGCTGTGACCGAATTGTACACTCAGATTGGCATCAAGGCTGTTTGCGAAAACAAGATGCGTGAGTATTACACTCGTGCGATGACAAGCCTGGGCGCCGTGTCTGTCATTGAGGATAAGAAGAGTGAGCTGAAAAAGTTGATGAAGCATTTAATGTACCGCGAGATGTAATATCGAGATGCCCTATAGACGTTTGCCAAATACAGATCAAGCTAGGATACGGGCGCTGAAAACAGCGGTCGTGAAGGGCGATATGTGTGATGTCTATGATTTGCCTGTTTCACTCAAGACATTGGGAGAAGCCCGTATATTTCTGTCTAAATTTGAAACGGCGCATTCTTATTATGTACACTGTTACGGAGAGCAAAGCAGGAACAGTAAGAAACACCAGGCGAATGTAAAAACGGCCCGGCTTTATATTTCTCACTTCATACAAGTCTTGAATTTGGCTGTGATTCGTATGGAAATCAAAGAATCTCATAAGGCTTTGTATGGCTTGCCCGTAGATAATTTCAGTGTACCCGATTTAAGTAGTGAAGCGTCTCTGGCCGAGTGGGGACAAAAAATTATAGAAGGGGAGCGGAAACGCACCTCTCAAGGCGGTATTCCGATTTATAACCCCACGATTGCTAAAGTGAAAGTGCATTATGATATATTCATGGAAGGATATGAAAAACAGAAAAGCCTTCAGTCTCTCACCAATCGTAGTTTAGAGCAACTTGCATCCATGCGTGTGCAAGCCGACCGGCTGATTCTGGATATCTGGAATCAGGTGGAAGCCAAATTCCAGGATGTATCGCCCAATGAGAAACGCTTGGAAAAATGTCGTGATTATGGTCTGATTTATTATTATCGGACCGGAGAAAAACAGAATAAGGAGATTCTTTAAAATATGCTTGTCGATTCACATTCCCATCTTTTTCTGGAAGAGTTTGCCGAAGATTTACCTTTCGTTATGGAACGTGCCCGTGCTGCCGGTGTGACGCATATCTTTATGCCTAACATAGATAGTACGACGATTGAACCCATGCTGTCGGTTTGTGATACCTATCGGGACTTTTGCTTTCCGATGATCGGATTGCACCCTACCTCCGTGAACGAGTCCTATGAAAAAGAGCTTGAAATCGTTGCCGCAAATCTGGAAACTTCCGGCCGGTTCGTTGCTGTGGGCGAGATGGAATCGATCTTTACTGGGATAAAACCTGGCTGAAAGAACAGTTGATTGCTTTTGAAAAACAAGTGCAATGGGCCCTTCATTATCAATTGCCCATAGTGATTCATTGCCGCGAAGCTTTCGATTATATATATAAGGTATTGCAACCTTATAAAAATAGTGGACTGACCGGAATCTTTCATAGTTTACGGGAACTCCCGGTGAAGCTGTCCGGATGATGGAGTTTCCGGGATTTAAGATCGGTATAAACGGTGTGGTGACTTTCAAAAAGTCAACGTTGCCGGAGACATTGAAGTCTGTTCCGTTGGAACGTATCGTATTGGAAACCGATTCGCCTTACCTCACTCCGGTTCCTAATCGTGGAAAGAGAAATGAGAGTGCGAATGTGAAAGATACATTAATAAAAGTTGCCGAAATATATAACGAAGATCCGGAAAAAGTTGCGGAATTGACCGCTGTTAGCGCATTAAAAGTGTTTGGAATGCTCAAATAAGCTCCACAAGATTTTAAATTTTATTAATTTAGTTGATTTATTAAAGATAAAAGAAGGATAATGCTGCAGAAGAAGAAAAAAAAGAATACATTTGTAGCTGAAAACGCTTGTGGTTCGCATTTTTTTTGTAATTTGCACCCGATTTGAAGAAAGCGCCAATTGGAGAGATGCTCGAGTGGTTGAAGAGGCACGCCTGGAAAGCGTGTATACGCCAAAAGTGTATCGCGGGTTCGAATCCCGCTCTCTCCGCAGGAAGTATAAACAAGAGACGATAAATAAATACAATAATAATAATTTAATTAATTAATCTTAAAAATTAGACACACAATGAAAAAGTTATTTGCAATTGTTGCTGTGATGGGAGTCTTAACATTTGGCTCAACTCAACTCGTTCAGGCTCAGGATGCTGCTGCTACCGAACAAGCTGCTCCTGCAGCAGACAAACCGGTTGCTGACGCTGTAGCTGAGGCTGCTGAAGCTTCTGCTCCTCTTGCTGGCGCTGAAGAAGGTGGTATCCACAAAGAAATTAAAGTAAAATTCATCGAAGGTACTGCATCTTTCATGAGTTTGGTTGCTATCGCATTGGTTATTGGTTTGGCTTTCTGTATTGAACGTATCATTTACTTGAGCTTGGCTGAAATCAACACTAAGAAATTTATGTCTTCTATCGAAGCAGCTCTGGAAAAAGGTGATGTTGAAGCTGCAAAAGACATCGCTCGTAACACAAGAGGTCCTGTTGCTTCTATCTACTATCAGGGTTTGATGAGAATCGACCAGGGTATCGATGTTGTTGAAAAATCAGTAGTATCTTATGGTGGTGTTCAGGCCGGTTACCTTGAAAAAGGATGTTCTTGGATCACACTGTTTATCGCAATGGCTCCGTCATTAGGATTCTTGGGTACTGTAGTAGGTATGGTTATGGCGTTCGATAAGATTCAGCAGCAGGGTGATATCTCTCCGACAGTTGTTGCCGGTGGTATGAAGGTTGCCTTGATTACTACTATCTTCGGTTTGGTTGTAGCTTTGATCCTTCAGGTATTCTATAACTACATCCTTGCTAAAATCGAAGCTCTTACAAGCGAAATGGAAGATTCTTCTATCTCTTTGCTTGACATGGTAATCAAATATAACTTGAAATACAAAAAATAATCTGAGATGAGTAAGTTAACATATAAAGTATCGTATTACGTACTGTACGCGATGTTTGCTCTTATCGTGATCGTATTGGGCTTGTTCTACTTCGGTGGACAAATGGAAACTCCAATTGTATACGACATGGATAATCCCGCAAACACAGATGCCTTACTGTACTTGATGTATGGTCTGTTTGGCATTGCTGTAGTTGCAACTGTGGTTGCTGCTATCTTCCAGTTCGGTTCTGCTTTGAAAGATAATCCTAAAGGTGCTATCAGATCATTGCTCGGACTTATTCTTCTAGTTCTTGTATTGGTCGTAGCATGGTCTATGGGTAGTGGTGAAACACTGACCATTCAAGGATATGAGGGAACTGATAATGTTCCTTTCTGGTTAAAACTGACTGATATGTTCCTTTATAGTATCTACTTCTTAATGTTGGTAACAGTTCTTGCTATCATCGGAAGTAGTATCAAAAAGAAATTATCATAACTAATTGAGGAAACTCAATAAAATACAGTAACTACAATGGCAAAAGGAAATAGAACAGTTCCTGAGATTAATTCAAGTTCAACAGCGGATATTGCTTTCTTATTGCTTATCTTCTTCTTGATTACGACATCTATGGATACTGACCGTGGTCTGGCAAGACAGTTGCCCCCACCTCCTGAAAAGGATCAGGTTGATAATGACGTAGTTGTTAAGGACCGTAACGTTTTGCAGATTTTTCTGAACTTTCAGAATCAGCTGATGTGCGGTGGCGAAATTGTTGATGTGAAGCAATTGAGAGAAAAAGCCAAAGAGTTCATTGCCAATCCATATAACGATGAAAAATTACCGGAAAAACACGCTAAAGATGTGCCTTTCTTTGGTAATGTCATGGTTACGGAGAATCATGTAATCTCTTTGCAGAGTGACCGTGGATCTTCTTATCAGGCCTATTTTGATGTTCAGAATGAGCTGGTTGCTGCTTATAACGAGTTAAGAGATGAATTGGCTCAGGAAAAGTGGCAGAAGAATTATGCTGATTTAAATGAAGATCAGCAGAAGGCTATTCGTGATATTTTTCCTCAGAAGATATCTGAGGCTGAACCTAAAGGAGTAAAAAAGAATAATTAATGGGAAAATTTAATAAACAGGTAAGCGCGGGATGCCTACGCTGAATACTTCTTCACTGCCTGACTTGATCTTTACATTGTTGTTCTTCTTTATGATTGTAACAACAATGCGTGAAGTTTCATTGAAGGTTGAGTTTAAGATTCCGCAAGGTACTGAGTTGGAAAAGCTTGAAAAGAAATCTTTGGTTACGTTTATCTACGTAGGTAAACCGACAGCAGAATTTCGTAAAAAACTGGGGTCTGAAAGCCGTATCCAGTTGAATGATGCTTATGCTGAAGTTGACGAGATTCAGGCTTACGTGACTAACGAGCGCTCAAGTATGAAAGAGGAAGACCAACCCTTTATGACTGTGTCTTTGAAAATTGACCAGGATACTAAGATGGGTATCGTTACCGATATTAAACAGGCTCTTCGTCAAGCTTATGCACTGAAAATTAACTATTCTGCGAGAGCTCGCGAATAAGTTGATTCTACACATAGAAAAGGCCGTCTGAGGATAATCAGACGGCTTTTTTTTATGAGTATGTTTGGGGGCTGCAGAGGTTCTCGTAGTGCTGTGTTATTCGTAGGGACTATACCATTCGTAAAGCTATGTATTTATAGGAACTATATTATTCGTAGAGCCATGTATTTATAGAATCATCTCATTCGTAGGCTTTATTCAGAGTTGTGTATACAATATCTGTATGGATTCAGAGGAAGAGCGGTTTACTGTTCTTGGTGCGATTGGATTACGCAGGGGAGGATTATTGCCAGGTGGTGGATTGAAATGATGGATAGCCGGAATAAGGAAAGTGGAGGCATTGTAGAGGCGAATGAACAGTAGATAATATAGGAGTAGTGATCAGACTTACGGTCTTAGGGGCTAAAGTTCAATACGCCTGTTGACCGGTTGGAAGTTGGTTCTCTAATTCTGTTTGGCTGGCGTGCAAGACGATAGTTCCATCACTACTCCTATATTAAGTTCAGGTTATTTACCTGTGTAAAACTCTATGATCCGTTGGATAGCTCTTTGGCAAACCGGACAGAAGGTAGGATATTCGTTGGTACGCATGCGGCAGTCGAATGCCGGGCGATAAATACCTTTGGCTGAGTAGCCTCCTCCTTCGTATACGCCTATGGGATATTTGGCCTTATTTGCTACCGGAGTCGGAACAGGAGTAGCTTTGGTGAGCATATCTTCCCATTTAGAGGCAAAGTTGATGCGGGTGGTAATGTTCTGCTCCCATGGTTCAATGTTGAGAGGATAGAGTCCGTTCATGACGTCTTCATCATAAAAATATTCGTCGGCCAAGCCACCAAAACTATGACCGAACTCATGTACCACTACCGGACGGAAATTGGGATGGTGTGCGGTGGTCAGTGTGAAAGCATTGTAGATGCCGCCCCCACCGTATTGTTCCGTATTGGCTAAGATAATGATATGTTCATAAGGGATGCCTGCCAATGCGTCGTTTATTGCTTTTACCCGGCTGGTAGTCAGATAGCGGTCGGAATAGAAAGTATCGAAGTGGGAACCGAAGGCCGTGTGCTTCCATGCTCCTGTTTGGGAGCGCTGACCCCACTGTCTGCCGAAGGACTGGCCACAGCCACGATGTTGAAGCGATTCTTCATCGACTGAAACGGTTCGTGTGAGAACAGGGCTTCGCATGCGATGGCGGCATCTTTATAGAAAGTTTCCATTTCACTTGTGGTATACCCTTCTGCCAGGATGGCTACATCGATACATTGTTCTTCATTTCCACTTTTCAGCAGATACTTGTGCGGAGTGATGTGTGTGAGCCCTTTTTTGTGTATCAGAATGTCGTCGGGCTTAACGACGTGCTTCAGGTTGGCACTGACTTCGCGTTTGTTATTGCGTAATGTGATTTCTACCTCGGCCGGCTTTATGGGATAGGGGAGGAGATAAGTATTCTCAAATCCTTTGGTGACCTCTTTGGCTTCATCTGTCTCGAGCCATTCCTGGAAGAGCGAAGAAAACGAAGTCGTATAAATTACTTTTCCACTTGCCACATCGCGCATCACAATCTGTCCGTTTCCTTCCAAAGGCAATTCCGGCAGATGATGGCGCCTGCCTGCCCATACGGGCAGTTCCGAAAGTTCGTCAAGACAGATCGACTGCTTGTCCGCATTCCCCGTAAATAGATAATCGATGCGTAGGGTTTTGTTCGTGAAGTAGTCCGAGAAATTTTGTGCGTATGCACATCCTGTCACGAAAAGACAGGTGAATAGGGTTAATATCAGCTTCATATCGTGTGAATTTATTGTTTTTACAAAGGTACTAACTATTGCCGATTTATTCTATTTCTACAAATAAAAGTAATAAACTATAGTATTTATTGCCGGGGAAATAGCTAACTTTGCATAAGACATTGATATATTAAAACAAATTGATTTAAAATGGGACATCATCAATTAGATACTTTAGACGAGCAGATTCTGAAGTTGATTGCCGACAACGCCCGCATTCCGTTCCTGGAAGTGGCAAGAGCGTGCAATGTTTCGGGTGCGGCTATTCATCAACGCATACAGAAGTTGACTAATCTGGGTATATTGAAAGGTTCGGAGTATGTCATCGACCGGAGAAGATCGGGTACGAGACATGTGCTTATATTGGGATTTATCTGAAAGATCCTGAGTCGTTCGATTCTGTAACCAAGGCTTTGGAAGCAATACCGGAAGTGGTGGAATGTCATTTCACTACCGGGAAATATGATATGTTTATCAAGATATACGCAAGGAACAATCACCATCTTTTGAGTGTGATTCATGATAAACTCCAGCCGTTGGGATTGGCTCGCACCGAGACGCTGATTTCATTCCATGAAGCCATCAAGCGGCAGATGCCGATTATGGTAGATACGGACGAGGATTAATCGATCTCCCGTACGTAATCTACAAAAGCATACGAGCAGAGATGTTTTTCATCGGCAGGATGAACTTCTCTGCTTTTTTCGTGCCATATAGTTGTGTCTACAGCCGGGAAGAAGGCATCGGCTTCCGGCGCTGTATCATTTACTTCGGTCAGGCACAGCTCGTCGGCCAGGGATATGGCCTGGCGATAGACGCTTGCCCCTCCGATGATGTATACTTTTTCTTCGGCTTGACAGCTTTCCAAAGCGGCTTCCAGCGAAGTGAATACTTCTGCTCCCGGACATTCGGCTGCCGGATTGGAAGAAAGGACCACATTCCGGCGATTGGGTAATGCCCCTTTCGGGAGTGATTCGAACGTTTTGCGTCCCATGATGATTGTGTTTCCTGTGGTCAACGCTTTGAAACGTTTCAGGTCATTGGGCAGCCAGAATAAAAGTTTATTTTGAAAGCCGATAGCCATCCGGCTGTCTACGGCGGCGATAATGCTGATTCTACTCATAGTCCGATGGGGGATTATACCGCAACTTTTCCAGCGATGTGCGGGTGCGGATCATAATTTACTAATTCAAAGTCCTCGAATTGGAAGTCGAAGATGTTTTTCACGTCCGGATTGATCTTCATTTGTGGTAGTGGGCGCGGTTCCCGGCTGAGCTGGAGTTTCACCTGTTCCAGGTGGTTCAGGTAGATATGTGCGTCGCCCAGTGTGTGGATAAAGTCTCCTGCCTGCAGACCGGTGACTTGCGCCATCATCTGCAGCAGCAATGCATAAGATGCTATATTGAAAGGTACCCCCAGGAAGATATCGGCGCTGCGTTGATAGAGTTGCAGGCTCAGCCGTCCGTTTGCTACGTAAAACTGGAAGAATGCGTGGCAAGGAGGGAGGTTCATGTGATCCAGGTCTCCTACATTCCATGCACTGACAATGATGCGGCGTGAATCGGGATTGTGCTTGATGGCATCTACAGCTTCGCTGATCTGGTCGATAAATCCTCCGTCGTAGGTTGCCACGAACGCCACTGGTATCCATATATATGTCCCAGATCTCCTGTTTCGTCCGCCCATTCGTTCCAGATGCGTACGCCGTGGTCCTGCAAATATTTCACATTCGTGTCTCCTTTGAGGAACCACAGTAGTTCGTAAATGATTGATTTCAGATGAAGTTTCTTGGTAGTCAGGCAAGGGAATCCCTCGTCCAGGTTGAAACGCATCTGGTGTCCGAAGACACTGATGGTTCCCGTTCCGGTACGGTCACCTTTTTCTATTCCCTCCGTCAACACTCGGTCGAGCAGGTCTAAATATTGTTTCATACGAATGGTATACTTCTTGGGTTACTAAAAATTCCTGCCAAAGTTACAAAAACAGCCTGAATAACTTACAGGAATGGTGTGAATAAGTTCGCAAACCAGCACTTAAACTTCTTCCAGGCTGATTTTTGTTTCCACATTTCCGGGGTCAGGCGGGTGCAGTGCAGCATGTCGGCTTCGAAAACGTCATTCAGTTGTTGCGTAATGTCCTTGTCGAAGATGAACGCATTCGTTTCGTAATCATATCGCAGGCTGCGGCTGTTCAGGTTGGCTGTACCCACGGTACAGAACAGGTCGTCCACCATCATGATTTTCGAGTGATGAAATCCGCCGTTGTACAAATAGATCATTGCCCCTTTTTCATCAGTTTCTGTACGGCATAGAGCGAAGCATCCGGTGTGAAAGGGATGTCGGATTTGGAAGAAATCATAATTTCCACTTTCGTCCCCCGGTTCAAAGCCTTTTGAGTGCCTTGCGGATGGATGAAGTCGGTACGAAATACGGGTTCACGATGCGTACATCATGTTGCGCTGCATAGATGGACATGGCATACGTATGGCTCAACATGCGGGAATTCCGTTTCGGAGTGCGGTCTACAATCGAAATGACCGTATTGCAGCTGTCGGCCCGCTCCGGGTGGTTCGGAAAATATTCTTCGCCCACGATGTTTTGCTTGGTGGTTTTATTCCAGATGTCGAGGAAGATTTCTTGAAGGATGTTTACCGCATCGCCTTCAATGCGGATATGCATATCGCGCCAGGTGCCTATCTTGGGGAGTCCGTTGATATAATAGTCGGCAATATTCATTCCGCCGGTATATCCTATTTTGCCGTCGATGACTGCAATCTTCCGATGGTCGCGGTGAGCCGCATGATTGATATACGGGAACTTGAACGGATCGAATTTTACGATTTCGATTCCTTTCTCCCGGATTGCTTTCAGATGCCTTTTCTTGAGTGGTTTGTTGTTCGACCAGTTACCGAATGCATCGAACATCGCCCTTACTTTGACACCTTCCTTCACTTTTTTGCCCAGCAGGTCGAACAGTGCATTGGCTATGGAGTCATTGCGAAAATTAAAATATTCCAGATGAATGTGGTGTTTTGCCCCACGGATGGCTTCGAACAAGTCCTCAAATTTTTCCCGTCCGCTTTTGATAAGTTTCACCTTATTATTATCGGTTATGGGATATTCGAGTATTCCAGAAATTGTAACACGAGGGAGTCGCTTCGGATGAATTGTGTGGTGTCCTCCCGCTGCATCAACAGGCTGTCAATATTCTGTGTTCGGGCAGTGCTATAGAGAGAATGATCGCTATTATTAAAACGTATAATTTCAAAACCTCAGTCTTTATTTAGTTTACAAGGAAACAAAGATACAACATCTCTGTTCTTGCCTTCTTTTTGTCAAGAGCAGATTTAGTATAGATTAACAATTTGGCACTTCTTTGGAAAAGAATAGGAGTAACTTCCGATATCATCAGGAGATAATCATTTATCTCCTGATGATATCGGGTCGAGAACCGGGCTTCGGAGGTGAATGATTACTGCTTTTAGCGAAAACTCACCGTCTTCCGCCCCCCAAGATACCGTCTATTCTCTCCGGACACACCGTCTGCCGGAAGACTTGCCGATGATACCATAAAAAAAAGGGAGAAGCTGAAACTTCTCCCTTTTACCTCATATTAAATTGAATATATTGTATGTATCTTGTTTACAAAGATAGTACATTCCGAGTCCGAAAGCAAGTTTTTCGTCTGTTTTTCGGGCAGTTATATTGAATATCCTGCATTGCTTTCGTATGATCTCTGCGTGTTATGCCATCGACCATGCCTTGCGCGCTCCGAAGAAGGCAAGTACCAGAGCGGCGATATACAGGGATTTCGGGTCGAATCCTGTTGTGGCACTTTGCTGGACCATCGAGACAAATACTTCGCGCAGTGTACTGATGGTGGCTTGCAGACCTCCCAAAGTGAAGAACAAAATGACGCATACTACTGCGCAGGCTGCTCCCCATGCCTGAACCAGCCGGTGGTTCCGTCCCGGGAGGTTACGCATGACGCGGCGGCTGAATCCGTTGTCTTCTATTTCCTGTTTTTGCTCGCCGAAGAATTGCTTCAGGAGTTTATCATCTGTTTCCGTCATAACCGTTTTGTTTTAAGTAAATAGCTAATTTATCTTTAGCCCTTGAAAGGTGCGATTTGACCGTTCCTACCGGGCACCCCGTTATTCCCGCAATCTTGTCTATACTTACGTCTTCCATATAGAACAGAGTGATGCAGGTGCGTTCTATTTCTTTCAGCGTTCTGAGTGATTGGTAAACATCCATCTGTTCACCCACGTTTACTTGTTCGGTACTATTGGCAGCGTCTACTTCGCGGGCATCCAGGTCTGTTGTTTCCTTTCGGCTGCGAATATAATCATAAAATACGTTATAAGCAATTCTGTAAAGCCATGTTGAGAAACTTGAGAGATTTTTAAAGTTTGCAATGTTTGTGTAGGCTTTTATAAACGTATCTTGTGCCAAGTCGTCGCTCAGTTCGCTGTCGCCGCAGGTCAGGTTCAGAAAGAAGCGCCGTACAGGCGACTGATATTTCTGTACCAATTGGTCGAAGGCCCTGGTGTTTCTGAACACCACGACCTGTGCGACTAACGATATATCATTGAGCTGGCTCATTATTTTTGTTCATTCAAAGTTTCGTCTTTGTGTGTAGGGCGTGTGAAAGGGTCTTCCGGCCGTTCATGCTGTTGATTGCGTGAGATGATCCACTGTCCGATTCCGGTGAACATCACCAGCAATCCGATGCATCCTATGCTGAATTCGTCTGTGATGGCCCAGAGGAAGATGAACAGTCCGATTCCGGTACAAATGTTCTTGATACCTTTCGTACGGTAGTCCTGCGGCAGAGTGTCTTTGAAGATACCTTCCGGCAGAGGTTGTCCGGTTGCCAGTGCCTGTTCCATCAGTCTGTACTTTGCTTTCCGGTTTTATACCGGAAGTAGAAGGCGATGAATACGATAAAGAAGGGAATCCGAATATCAGTATGATAACTACCAATCCTGTCAGTATGCCTCCGTTAATGGCCCCTTTGTCTATGTTGAACGGAAATTCATTGCCGAAGTCGAAACTGCTGCTTTGGTAGTCGGTGTCAACCGTACTGCTGTCCACTATGTCAGTGTATTCGGTCACGATGGTGGAGTCGGAAGAGTTCTTGTTGTCTTGGGTGATGGTTGGGTTCTGTGCCATTGCCAGCGAACAGAAAGTTACGGCTACCATCAAAGCGATAATGATACGTTTCATATTACTGTTGTTTTTTAATTGTTTTTGTTTATTTGTCTGTTAGACGTAGTTCATGCCACAGAAAGTTGCAAAGAGACGAAATATTTTTGATATTTGCAGGTATTAATACACAAAAGTGATGGAACTACAGATCATACAGAGCAAGATTTACGGGATACGGGGACAGAAAGTGATGTTGGACTTTGATTTGGCCGGATTATATCAGGTGGAAACCCGTGTTCTGAATCAGGCTGTAAAGAGGAACAGCAAACAATTTCCTACGGATCTTATGTTCCAGTTGAATACGGAAGAATGGGAAATCTTGAAGTCACAAATTGTGATATCAAGTTGGGGAGGTACCCGTAAACTTCCCTTTGCCTTTACCGAGCAAGGACTGGCCATGCTCTCCGGAGTGTTAAACAGTGATCGCCATCGAAGTGAATATTTCCATTATGCGAGCTTTTGTAGCTGTCCGCCAATTGGCCTCGGCTCTTCCGGTGAATGACATCACCAGGCTGCAAGATGAAATAAAAGAGTTAAAAGAATATGTAGAAGCGGCATTTGCCGATTACAATGATATCAATGAAGATACGAGGATGCAACTTGAATTAATTAATCAGGCAATTGCTGAATTGCAGGCCAAAGACAAACAGGCAGGCGGAAAAACTCGTAATCCGATCGGTTTTATATCTTATTAATAAGGAAAAATGAAATTACCTATATCATTTATCGAATCGACGTGCGTTGATGGGAGATGAAGAGTATCAAGAATTGTCTGTTGCCTTGGAGCAAGAACCTCCTGCCAGTGTCCGGCTGAACAGTAAGTTTCCCGGTTTAGCCGCCTGTTCATCCATCTCAGGACGTATCCCCTGGGCGGCAGAAGCTATTATCTGAACCAACGCCTGACGTTTACGTTCGATCCCCTTTTTCATGCCGGATGTTATTACGTGCAGGAAGCCTCGTCGATGTTTGTGGAACAGGTGCTCCGCCGTTACGTTACAACCCCTGTCAAGATGCTCGATCTCTGTGCCGCTCCCGGTGGAAAGTCGACCCATGCCCGCAGTGTATTGCCCGAAGGCAGTCTGCTGGTAGCCAATGAGGTGATTCGCAACCGTTCGCAGATACTGGCGGAGAATCTGACGAAATGGGGATATGCCGATGTTGTGGTTACCAATAACGATCCTTCTGATTTTTCCCGGATCGGTTCTTTTTTCGATGTCATACTGACGGATGTGCCTTGTTCGGGCGAGGGAATGTTCCGTAAAGATCCCGGTGCATAGAAGAGTGGAGTCCCGAGAATGTAGAGATTTGCTGGCAGCGCAACGCAGGATTATCACTGACATCTGGCCTTGCCTGAAGCCGGGAGGAATCCTGATATACAGTACTTGTACCTATAATACGCGCGAGGACGAAGAGAATATTGCCTGGATCAGGCAGGAGTTCGGTGCTGAGCCGTTACCGCTTGCCGTTCCCACGGAGTGGAACATTACCGGTAGCTTGCTTGTCGGGGTCGATGCACCTGTCTATCGTTTCTTGCCTCATAAGACTCAGGGAGAAGGTTTCTTTCTCGCCGCTCTTCGTAAGCCGGAAGAAGACAGGGAGGCGGATACAGATCTTTTTCTCCGAAGAAAAAGAAATCGAAGGGGGACACTGCTGCTTCACCTGTATCTAAAGAAAATCTGGCTATTGCCAAAAGTTGGTTGGCGTCTTCCGACGAATATATCTATTGGTGAACGGCACTGCGATTACTACTTTTCCGGTGTACTACCAAAATGACCTGGCACTGCTTCGTCAGTCTCTCCGCATCGTCCAGGCCGGTACGGAAGTGGCTGAAGTAAAAGGCAAAGATCTGATTCCCGCACATGGACTTGCTATGAGTCGTCTGTTGAAAACGTCGGTTTTTCCAACCGAAGCATTGACTTACGAACAAGCCATCGCCTATCTGCGAAAAGAGGCTATCGTCCTTCCGCCTTCTGTTCCCAAAGGTTATGTACTGGTCACTTATAAAGAGATTCCTTTGGGATTTGTGAAGAACATCGGCAATCGCGCCAACAATCTTTATCCGCAGGGGTGGCGTATCCGAAGCGGATATCTGCCTGATGACATACGAACTCTGTGACAGTTAATTTATTATTCACACAAACAAACTTACTTATGAAAACAAACTTCTGTCGTTTTTTAATTGGGTTGGTTGCCTTTGTTGTCGGCATCCCGGTTATGGCCCAGACGGGACCGGATAAGGTGAAGCCTTTCAGCCATTTATCCGTTTCGCTGAATGCCGGAACACTGGGGGAGGACTCCAGGTTGCTGCTCCGTTGAATGACTATCTGGGACTTCGTGCCGGATTCTCTTTACTGAAGTTCAAGTGTAATTACGATTATGACGGAATTCGTGATGATCAGTTGATTCAGGATGCCGGTACTCGTACCGGTTACAATCCGGATAAATACTATACCGTTCCTCTGAAAGCAAAAGCAAATATGACAAACGGCATGCTTTTGCTCGACTATTTTCCATTCAAGAGATCCGTCTTTCATGTGACCGCCGGACTGCTGTTCGGTACTTCATCCATCCTGAAAGTATCGGGACAGACAGACGAACGGATAGAGGTGGGAGATATCATTATCGAGCCGGGAGCGGACGGACGTGTGGAAGCAGCTTTGAAGACCAATGCCGTGAAACCTTATGTAGGTATTGGATTCGGACGTTCGGTAGCTCATTCACGCGTAGGGTTCAAGTTCGAATTGGGAGCTATGTTCCATGGTAATCCGAAGATTGAAGCCACTACCGGAAAGATTGTGGAAGAGGCGATCGATCAGGACCTGAGCCGTTTCAATAAGTTCCTGAAAAACTTTAAAGCTTATCCTGTGCTTAACTTCCAGTTATCATACCGGATATTTTAAATTCGTGCCCGCTCCGTGACGGAGCGGCTGACAGACACAAACTTAATTCTCAAAATAAAACACAAATGATTAGAACAATGATTGCGTCATGCCTGTTGGCATGCAGCGGGTTCGTATCCGCACAAATGACGGGTGGAAATCCCGAAGAGGTGAAACAAACTGCTCCGGCTCCTCTTTACAGAGATCCTGTTTATGACGGAGTGGCCGATCCGGTCGTAGTCTGGAATAAAGAAGACCGCAGTTGGTGGATGCTGTATACACAGCGCCGGGCCAATGTGAATGCCGGGAACGTAGCTTATTGCTATGGAAATGATATCGGTATCGCTTCCAGCCGTGACATGGCAGGACGTGGGTTTATCGTGGAGTACTCGACCTCAATATGGAGAGAGGAAAGAATACTTTCTGGGCTCCGGAGGTGGTAAACTTCAATGGGGTATATCATTTGTTCGTATCTTATATCGAGGGGGTACGAACCGATTGGGGCGGACATGCGCGCATGGCTCACTATACAAGTAAGAACATGTGGGACTGGAAATTTGAAGGCTTTGTGAAGCTGTCATCCGATAAAACGATCGATGCGACTTCTTCCGGATGCCCGATGGAAAATGGCGTGCCTGGTATAAAGATGAAACCCGTAATGCGGCTATCATGACGGCAGAAAGTGATGATCTGTTCCACTGGACGCTGAATGATACACCGGTGATTGACCAAAGTCGCCAGGAAGGGCCTAAGGTATTCCGTTTCGGAGGTTATTACTGGATGCTTACCGACGAATGGCACGGCATGCGTGTGTATCGTTCAAAAGATGCCACCACATGGGAGAAGCAGGGAGTGATTCTAGATAAACCCGGTACCCGTCCCGAAGATACGCCGAGCGGTGCGCATGGTGATGTGGTTGTGGTAGGAGATAAGGCTTATGTTATCTATTTTACCCATCCCGGGCGTAAGGCACATTCCGAAGAGACCAAAGATGAAGACGGTAACATCCCTTATCATTTGCGCCGTTCATCGGCACAGGTGGCAGAATTGTTGATAAAGGACGGGCAGTTGGTGGCAGACCGTTCGCCTGAGTTTAATTTCTATTTGCCCGATATGGAGGAATAACTAACAATGAACGGGCAGGAGCTATAACCGGGTGTGCCATAATTCACCACAGATTACCCAGATTAACACAGAATGAAATTAATCAACAGATAATCAGAGATATTTATCTGTGTTAATCCGTGTAATCTGTGGTGAATACAATTTTTGGCACATTCCTCCTTCTCTACAGTTTATTCTTATATATCTTTGCCATTGCCTTCTGGTACTGATTCTCCAGTTGCAGATAGTTCTGTTTGCTCTGATAGACTACCGATACTTCTACAAAGTATTCTATCATACTGATTTGTCCGCCCGTCAATGCTTGTTTCAGCAGGGATAAGTCCTGTTGTGCCTGAAAAGTCTTCTCGTATTCTTCCATTGAAGTGCGCAAGGTATGGGCTTCACGATAGAGCTGGGTCAGTTCCGATTCTACCTGTACCGAAGTATTAGCCCTTTGCAGGTCGACATTGAGCGACTGGGCTTTAGCTATCTTTACTTTATTGCGATTCTCGAATAGCGGGAACGAGAACCCTACTACAACTCCGTTGAACGGCTCGCCCGATTCTGTGTTACGACGGTAACCCAGTTCCAGCTTGGGTAGCCATTGCGACTTGTTGACCGCAATCTGTTTGCGGGCAGCGGCACTTTCGCTGTTGAGTGCCTGGAGGGTATAGTCCGATGCCAGGACTTCAGTTTTCAGTTCTTCGTAGTTGGAAGGGAAGATGACAGCCGGATAGTCAGCATCTTCAAACACGACCGGTATGTTTCCGTTCAGTGCAGTCAGTTCCTGAATCTTATTGCGTAAAGCGGTTTCGTTTAGTGACGCTTCTGTCTTCACGTTCAGCAATTCCAGATTGATCTTATTGGTTTCGATTACATTGGCGTCTCCTGTTTGCAAACGCTTGGCGTACATGGCTGAGAGCTCTTCGGCGTTTCGCAGCCGTTCGGTCAGTATCTGCTGTTGCTTTCGCAGCATGATGATATCCAGGCACACATCTTTTGCCTGTAGCAGGATGCCCTGACGGAATACACTCTTCTGCCCGTCAAAAGCACCGGCTTTCAGCCGGTTCAGTTGATTGCGGGTAGCATACAGGCTCGGAAAATCAAAGCTCTGGGAGACTACAAGTTCTCCGATCGTATTATTCTTGTCTTTATTATTCCACAAATGGGCATACGAAAGAGTCGGATCAGGCAGATTGTTGTCTGTCCGGGTTTCCAGTTTTTGAGAGGCAATCAATTGCGCATTGGCTTGCAACTCTTTATTATTGGTTTCAATGTTGCGCAGCACCCCGTCTATACCGGTTTGCGCTTGCAGTCCGGATAGCGCGAAGAGGGTAGCGGCAAGTATGGTTATTCGTTTCATATAATTATTGAAGTTCTTATTATTTTCTTTTTCCGTTCATCATCAGGTAAACAATCGGGATAATGAATCCGTTCAGGAAAGTCGATGTGAGCAGACCGCCCAGAATCACTTTTGCCATCGGACTCTGAATCTCGTTACCGGGCAGGCTTCCGCTCAATGCCAGCGGTATCAGTGCCAAGGCAGACGAAAGGCTGTCATAACAATCGGGTTCAGACGGTCGAGTGATCCGCGGATTACGCTTTCGTATACTCCCAAACCTTCTACCTGTTGCAGGTGGTTGTAATGGCTGATAAGCAACATACCGTTACGGGTAGCGATACCAAACAACGAAATGAAACCGATGATGGCCGGAATACTGATTTCGCCGGTTGTGATCAGCAGGGCAAACACACCGCCGATCAGTGCCAGCGGCAGGTTTATCAGGATAACTGCCGATTCCTCACGCTGCGGAATTCATGATACAGCAGCAGGAAGATCACTACGATGGACATGAAGGAGGTCAGTGCCAATGTACGGCTGGCTGCCTGTTCGCTTTCAAACTGACCGCCATATTCGATATGATAACCTTCGGGGAGCTTGATTTGTTCGTCCACTTGCTTTTGGATGTCATTGACCACACTCCGCAAGTCGCGGTCGGCTACGTTGGCGGAAATCACGATCTTACGTTTTACGTTTTCGCGATTGATGGTATTCGGCCCCATGGACGAGGCTACGTCGGCAATATAACTCAGGGCACTTTTTTACCGTCTTGGGTGTCGACCATCAGGTGCGTATCTTTTCGGCTTCGTCACGGAAGTTATTCTTTACTTTCACAATCAGGTCGAAACTCTTACCCTGTTCGTAAACCTGCGAAATCACCTCTCCGGCCAGTGCCACATTGATGTATTCCGAAAATTCCGGCAGGGTAATGCCGTATTTAGCCAACATTTCACGTTTGGGAGTGATTTTGAGCTGCGGGCGTTCAATCTGTTGTTCCACATTCAGATCGGCAATGCCGGGGATATTGCCGATGGCTTCTTTTATCTGATTGCCCAGTGAGAACATTTTATTCAGGTCGTCACCAAACAGTTTGATGGCGATATTGGCTTTGGTACCGCTGAGCATAGCATCGATACGGTGGCTGATCGGTTGTCCGATCTCGATGTTTGCTCCGGTGATAGTACCCAGTTTTTCGCGTACGTCTGCCATCAGTTCGTTGCGCGAACGATCTTTCAGTTCAAACGGTGCCTCTATTTCCGAGACGTTGACTCCCAAAGCATGCTCGTCCAGTTCGGCACGTCCGGTTTTGCGGGCCACTGTCTGTATCTCGGGGATAGAGAGCAGAAGTTCCTCGGCACGGTGTCCCATCTTATCGCTCTCTTCGAGTGAGATGCCCGGCAGCGAACTGATGTTGATGGTGAATGAACCTTCATTGAATGGGGGGAGGAACGAGCGTCCCAACGTGAAGAAGAATCCCAGGGTAATGATGAACAGTCCGATGGTGCTTCCCAAGGTCAGGCGTTTATGAATTAACACCCAAGTCAGTGCTTTTTCGTATACCCCTTTCATCCAGCGGGCTACGAATGCTTCTTTCGGAAGCTTATCACCTTTTTCTTTGCCCAGCAGGTAGGAGCAAAGTACCGGGGTCAGGGTCAATGCCACTATCGTCGAGGCAAATAATGCTACGATGAAGCAATGCCCAGCGGAACCAGCATGCGTCCTTCCATACCGGAAAGGAAAAAGAGAGGTACGAAACTGACCACAATGATCAGTGTAGAGTTCAGGATAGGCATACGGACCTCTTTGGAGGCGTTGAATACCACCTGGATGACCGAAAGACGTTCATTCTCCGGGAGGAGACGGTTTTCACGCAGGCGCTTGTATACGTTTTCTACATCGACAATGGCATCGTCTACCAGCGAACCGATGGCGATGGCCATACCTCCCAGACTCATGGTATTGATAGTCAGTCCCATGAAATGTAGAGTCAGGATGGATACCAGCAGTGAGAGCGGCAGGGTCACCAGCGAAATAATCGTGGTTCGCACGTTGGCAAGGAACAGGAATAAGACGATGACTACAAAGATACCGCCTTCAAAAAGGGACTTCTTTACATTGCTGATGGAACTGTCGATGAAACGGCTTTGACGGAAGATATCGGTAGATACCTTTACATCCGGTGGAAGATTCTTTCGGAGGTCTTGCAACGAAGCTTCCAGTTTGTCGGTCAGCTCCAGAGTACTGGTGGCGGGCTGTTTGGTGACGGTCATCAGTACGGCAGGTTTCCCTCTTTCCGAAGCCGTTCCCAGTTTGGGGGCTTTCGGTCCGATCCGGACATCAGCGATATCCTCCAGCAGTACGGGTACGCTGTCGATACTCTTTACTACCGCTTTACCCAGTTGTTCTATGTTTGCGGTGGAGAGTACACCACGCACAATGTATTCGTTACCATATTCATAAAGTACACCTCCGTTGGCATTCAGGTTCATGCCGCGGGTGACGGTCATCACCTCATTCATAGATACGCCATAATGACGCATACGTTCCGGATCGAGTTGAATCTGATATTCTTTTAACTCTCCTCCCAATACAGCTACCTGTGCTACACCTCCGGTAGAGAGCAGGCGCGGACGTATGGTCCAGTCGGCAATGGTACGCAGGTCGAGCATGGAGTCGAGTCGGCGGTTAATCCGATAATCAGACTTCGCCCAGAATGGAGGATTGGGGACAGTGTCGGTTTGCCTACATTTGAAGGCAGTTCTTCACCTACGATGGCCAGCTTTTCGCTTACAATCTGGCGGGCGAGGTATATATCGGTTCCCCAGTCGAATTCTACCCATACGACAGAGAATCCGTTCGTGGAAGATGAACGTACCCGGCGCACACCGGTGGCACCGTTTACGGCTGTTTCAACGGGGAAAGTCACGAGTTGTTCCACCTCTTCGGCTGCCATTCCGTTGGCTTCGGTCATGATGACCACCGTCGGTGCATTCAGGTCGGGGAACACGTCTACTTCGGTATGCATGGCGGTATAAGTTCCGCCAATCAGTAACAGTACCGAGGCTACAAGTACCAAGATACGGTTCTGAAGTGAGAAATGTATGATTTTATTTAGCATATTCTTTTTTCGTTAGTTGTTATGCACCACATCGAAACCGGGCTGTGGCGCCTTGTCGTTAGTGTTCGTGGCTGTGTGCAGGTATTGCGTTACTTGCCGAAGCCAGTTTCACCTGGTAGGCCCCTTGGGTCACTACCCGGTCACCGGCCTTGATACCCGAAAGTACCTGTACGCTCTTGCCGTTGTCGGCTCCGAGGGTGACTTCCTGCTTTTTATACCCTTCTTCATCCAGTTGCAGGTATGCGAAGAAAAGCCCCTGTTCTTCGGTCAGCGCCGTGCGGGGAAGCGACAGTACGTTCTCCATGGGAGACGACAACAAATATACTTCAACGAACGAGCCCGGGATGATGTCTCCTTTATTATCAAATTCGAAAGTGACCGGTACATAGAACGAATTTTCTCCTGCCGATTTACCGAATGACAAAAGACGGCCGTTCAGTTCTTTCAGTTCGTATACCTTATTGTCATAAGGAGTTTTGAAATTGGCCGAACCGATGGTGCGCAGAGACGGATAGTATTTTTCCGAAACTTCGGCACGCAAGAAGAGGCGACGGTTTTGAGTGATGCTGACCAATGGCTGGCCGATGGTTACGTAATCACCTTCTTTCACCAGGATGTTTTTTACAAATCCTGAGATGGGAGAGGTTACGGCCTGTCCTCCTGCCGAATGATTTTTGGCAAGGGCCTCATAGCTGATCCGGGCATTTTCGTAATTCTGTTCGGCTTGTGCGAATTCCTTATCGGATACGATTTTATTCTTTACCAGCGCTTGCATACGTTCATATTCCTTTCTGGATATATCGTAAGCGATACGGGCGCGTTGTACGGGATCACCATCGGCAATGTTACTGGATGAAATGGTCACCAGTGCAGTACCTTTGCCTACACTCATGCCTTCGGTCACTTTACCGCGAAAGCTGACTACTCCTGCTACGGTGGCTACTGCTACGGATTCGTCACCTTGTGCGGCCAGTACTTGTCCGCTTGTTTTTATCACTTGTTCAAATACTTCCGGTTCTATAATACTTGTTTTCACTCCGGCTGCTTCTGCTTTGGCTTTCGGCAGAATGATTTCGTCACTGTGACCGGTAGCCGGTTCACTGCTCCGGCTGTGTTCGTCACCTTCGTGATCATGTCCTTCATGGTCTTCGCCTTCGTGTTCATGGTCGTGCCCTTCGTGTTCATGGTCGTGTGCTTCTGTTCCATGGTCGTGCCCTTCGTGGTTGCCACCCGATTTACTGTTGCAGGAACCCAGGATAAACAATCCGAGGATTCCCATAAAGATAAGTTTCTTCATGATGATATAAATTCTTTACTTTTAATGATTCGGAAAAGTGAGTTTCTGTAGGTTTCAAACCCAAAGACCTTTGGCTTAAAACCAAGGCGTCGTTGGTTTTAAAGGAACTTCCCGTTGGTTTTAAACCAACGTCCGGATATTCCTAACCTTACGAAATGTGGCTTAGAAGCTATACAACAGGGTATGGAGGGGCACGAAGGCCAAATGCACGGTTGACAGCCGTACCGTGGAGAGACTCCCGGTATGCGTAATAATTCTTAATACGTCGCTCCTGGGGCCTGAATAAATTCTCTATGATAAAGTCCGTAAATAAGATGGCAGTAAATAGGTAATGAGGATTATTGTCTGCCTGTACGGAAGGGGTTGGTGAGTTGAGGCGTGTCATACATCCGTCATTGCAGCACGAATCGTTGCCCGGATGATGATGTTTAGGACACTGGGGTTCCGGTGTCAAGTCGTTCTTCATGCAAATCACGCCATCGGCATGATGATGATGGGGGATAACAGGTACGACCAGCATGATCATGCTGATGAAAAGGAGAAAAGAGACTATGTACCGTTTATTCCTCATTCTTAATTTAGATTATTGCGAAGCAAAGATAGTCTATCATTGGATAAAAACAAACAGTGTTACTTAAAAAACAAAAAGACAGATGCGTCGTACTTTTTACCACGGAGTATCACAGAGCCTTTTTTGTTAATGATCAACGACTGAAAATCGACTCCATGTTACTCTGTGTCCTCTGTGGTGAGTTTCGACATACCTGTCTTAAATGAAATGTCGGAAACGTTTGTTATTTTTTGCCTCCTTTGTCTTTGGTACATTTGCTGTCTTTGCCTCCGGCTTTAGCCTTGCAATCAGCTTTGTGTTTACATCCGTCAGTTGTTTTCTTATCTGCTTCTTTCTTGCAACATGCTTTTTTTTCCTTTTTACAGCATGCTTTGCTGTCTTTTTTGTCACATTGCTCTTTCTTACTTCTTTCTTTTTTACGTCCTGAGCTTGGGCAGTAGTAGTGCCTGCCATGCACATTGCTGCGACAAAAGCAGCACAGAAAACTAATTTTTTCATACGGTTTCTTTTTTAATTGATTAAATGGGTTTTGTACTTCTCTGTTTTACTTAACAGGTAAAAGTTGCCGTATGTTAGTTATCGAATATTAAATTTACGGGAATAAGATCCGGAGATATCATTTCTCCAATTCACGTAACGAATCCATTTTCTTTTTATCAAGGAATTCATAGATACCGCATAAATGTTCGGTCACCTTTTGGTTTCCGAATTCGTATACCTTGGTCACCAGTCCGTCCAGGAAGTCACGGTCGTGTGATACTACGATCAGTGTACCGTCGAAATCTTTCAATGCCTGTTTCAGGATATCTTTGGTTTTCAGGTCAAGGTGATTGGTCGGTTCGTCAAGAATCAGCAGATTCACAGGTTCCAGCAACAGTTTGATCATGGCCAGGCGGGTACGTTCACCTCCCGAGAGTACTTTTACTTTTTTCATCGACTCTTCCGGTCCGCCAAACATGAACGCTCCCAGCAGGTCGCGTATTTTATTACGTATTTCGCCTTTGGCTACATCATCGATTGTCTGGAATACAGTCAGGTTTTCATCCAGAAGCGATGCCTGATTCTGGGCAAAGTATCCTATCTGTACGTTGTGCCCTAAAGTCAGTGTTCCATCATGCTCTATTTCGTTCATGATGCATTTCACCAGTGTCGATTTACCTTCACCGTTTTTGCCGACAAATGCCACCTTATCACCGCGTTCTACTGTCAGAGTGGCGTTGCGGAAGACAACTTTATCACCATAGCTCTTGCCTACACCATCCATAATGACGGGATAGTTGCCCGAACGGGGTGAAGGCGGGAACTTCAGACGCAATGCCGATGTGTCTTCTTCGTCCACTTCCAGTATTTCCAGTTTTTCGAGCATCTTTACCCGGCTTTGCACTTGGAGTGTTTTTGAATAGGTACCTTTGAAACGTTCGATGAAATCTTTGGTTTCAGCAATGAATTTCTGCTGTTCTTCGTAGGCTTTCTGTTGCTGTTCACGACGTTCTTTGCGTAATTCCAGATATTTGGAGTAGTTCACTTTGTAATCGTAAATGCGTCCCATAGTCACCTCGATGGTACGGGTAGTGATGTTATCTACGAATTTGCGGTCGTGACTGATGACGATTACTGCCTTTCCGTTATTGATCAGGAAGTCTTCCAACCATTGAATAGACTCGATGTCCAGGTGGTTGGTCGGTTCATCCAATAAAAGCACATCCGGCTTTGCAATAAAAGTTTAGCCAGCTCGATACGCATCCGCCATCCACCGCTGAAGTCACTGGTCTGGCGGTGGAAATCTTCGCGCATGAAGCCTAATCCGAGAAGTGCCTTTTCTACGTCCTCTTCGTAGTTGGTGGCGTCGATGGCATAAAACTTTTCGCTGAGAGTCGACACGTTCTCTATCAGTTCCATGTAGCTGTCGCTCTCATAGTCTGTGCGTGTCTCCAGCTCTTTGTTCATGCGTTCTATCTCAGCTTCCATTTCGTGCAGATGGGCAAAGGCCTGGGCAGTCTCTTCAAAAACCGTTCGCCCGTCTTCTGTCATCAAATGTTGGGGCAGATAGGCTATGACGCACTCTTTGGGAGCAGATATCCTGCCACGGGTAGCTGACGTACGCCTGCCAGAATCTTGAGTAGGGTACTCTTACCTGCACCGTTCTTTCCCATAAGCGCGATGCGGTCTTTTTCGTTAATAACAAATGAAATATCGCTAAATAATGTGGTTCCGCCGAATTCCACGGCCAGTCCGTCTACTGAAATCATATCGCTTCTTTAAATTTTAGCCGCAAAGATAATCAAATCTATGATTTTTTTATACCTTGCGGGCTGAATCGAATAAGATGAAATAAAAAGCAAACCTATTATATAAAATGGATATTGAAGAAATTAAAGATTTTCGTCCCCTTATTCTTGTGGCCGAAGATGATGATAGCAATTTCAAATTGATTAAAGCTATTATCGGTAAGAAATGTGACATTCTGTGGGCGAAGAACGGTGAAGAAATGTTGAACTTATACCGTGAACACACTCAAGATGCACATGCTATCCTTATGGATATTAAAATGCCGATTATGAACGGATTGGAAGCAACCCGGATTATTCGTGAAGAAGGAGCTTCCCTCCCTATTATTATGCAGACTGCTTATGCTTTCAGCTCAGACCGGGAGAATGCCATGCAAGCCGGTGCATCCGAAGTATTGGTGAAGCCCATTACGGTAAGTGCACTTCGAGGCTGTTTAAGCAGCTATTTTCCGGAGATCAAGTGGTGAGGTGACGTTGATTAAAATAGATGTCAAAACTCATATTCACCACAGATTACACAGATTTTAATCTGTTGGTAACCCATATATTTATCTGTGTAAATCTGTGTAATCTATGGTGAGTTATGAAATACCTTCCTATTTTAAAGGGGATTATTAAATATCTGTTTCTATCTGGAATTTACGGCTTACTTTCATCAGGTTGATCGTATAAGTTACTACGTTTTGTGCTTCCTGGATCATGGTCAGATAAACCATACTTACTTTAATACTTCCGGTCTGGCTCTGGATACGCTGTAGTTCCTGGCGTTTCAGGTGTGATAGCTGTGAATTCAGGTCATTGGCCCGGTGCAGGTCTTCTTCAAGATTGCTGTAATTGTTGCCTTCCAGTTTTTGGCGGCATTGTTGGATCAGATAGGTGATATCTTCGGCTACATCTCCAAATTCACCTTTTTGGATAGCATCCAGCGGATTGAAATTGTTGTCAATGTGTTCCAGACAGGGTTCGCACAGGCGGCTGATACTGTATACCAGTTCACTTGCAAAGTCATTTCCCTGATAATAATAAAGTCCTTTTTCAAGTACGGTGTGATTATCCAATTTGCACATTGCTACGGTTCCGGTGCGCTTCATCTGCTTGATCAGTTGTTTTCAAACTTGGTAGATCCCATTGCCCGGCGCAGTCCGCGGAGGTTTTCGTGCAAGAATGAAGTCACGGTGAGCTCAAAGTTCTGTTCTGCATATTCCAGTACTTTACTCAACTCTTCGCGTGTATGCTTACGCATTAGCTCTAAAGCTTCGTGGCTGCTTGTGGCTTGCATCAATTGCTTCAAAGTTTCGTTTCCTTTCTCTTTCTCTTTTTTCTTTTTGTACATCAACTGGCTGCGGATCAGAGTGAATGCTGCCAGACCGATCAGGGCTATGATAGCTATGCTTCCTCCGAAGTGGATGACCATGGCAACAAAGAAACAGATGGTGAAGGCAGCTCCGGCAGTGATGAACCATCCGCCGATGACACTTAGTACACCGGTGATACGGTAAACGGCTGAATCACGTCCCCAGGCACGGTCGGCAAGTGAGGTACCCATGGCCACCATGAAAGTGACGTAGGTTGTAGAAAGAGGAAGTTTTAACGAAGTACCCACGGCGATCAACAGACCTGCCAATACCAGATTGACAGAAGCGCGAACCAAGTCGAATGCCGCACCGTCGGCAATGATGGCTTCGTCTTTACGGAAGCGGGTATCTATCCAGCGTTTGGCACTCGGTGGAGTAATGCGGGAAATACCGTTGGCCAGTGTGAGGCTGAAACGCACCAGTGTTCGGGCTATCGGTGTGCTTCCGAAGTTTTCTTCACCTTCATCCTGACGGGAGAGGTCTACCGAGGTCTTGATTACGGCATGTGCCTTTTTGGAAGTACACAAGGCGTATACCATGACGGTTCCGGCACCTATCAGGAAATACCACGGTGTTTTGGCTGAACCCATCAGAGAGGTCATCAGGAAACCGTCCGGTCCGACAGAAGTTCCGTTGGCGGTATAGTCTATGAACGAAGAATAACCGGCTAAAGGTACACCGATAAAGTTGACGAGGTCATTACCGGCAAATGCCAGTGCCAATGCAAATGTACCCAGCAAAACGACTACCTTGAATACATTTACTTTCAGCCAGTGTAATATCTGCATCAGGATGGTAGAGATGACAAAGAAACAACTTACCAGCATCATCGTGTTTTCTTGTACCCACTGCTTGTTCTCAGGAGTCATGAAAGAGCTGTCTTTCAATCCTTTTATCACCATGAAATAAACGATGGCAGTAGAAGCGATGCCACCGAATAGTGCAATGCTGTATTTTATATTGCTCTTGTAGTTAAATGTAAACACCATGCGTGCCAGCCATTGTACAAGCATACCGAAAAAGAAGGCAATGGCAACGGAGACAAAGATGGCCATGATGACAGACAAGGCTTTGTCGGTGTTGATAAGATCACCCAATCCCAGTGTATCACTGTTGTGCACTTTGATAAGTGCCAGGGCAAAAGTACCTCCCAAAAGTTCGAATACCATTGAAACAGTGGTCGAGGTAGGCATTCCCATAGAGTTGAATACATCGAGCAGAACGACGTCTGTCAGCATTACGGCAAGCAGGATGCACATGATTTCGGCGAAATAGAAATGTTCCGGTTGGTAGATGCCGTGTCTTGCGATGTCCATCATACCGTTTGATAAGGACGCTCCGATGAAGATACCGGCACCTGCAATGAACAATATTGTTTTAAAAGATGCCGCCTTTGCTCCGACAGCCGAATTGAGGAAATTTACCGCATCGTTACTTACACCAACCATCAAGTCGAATACGGCAAGTACGAATAGGAAGATAATAATACATAGATAAATTGTCTCCATAAATGTGTATGTTATTTCTGGCTGCAAAGGACGGATTTTCGTATTGCAGAGAAATGTCATACATGTTACAGAAATGTTTCATTCTTCTCTTTTAGGTAATTATAGAAGGTATACTGCGCTCTGACGGGCGCGGCATTTGTTTTGAATTTAAATATATTATTCAGTTTATCATCGACGAAGCAAGCCTTTTGATTGTCCGATAACTGGATATGAAGCATATCGACGATTTCTTCCCGTAATTCATTATCGAGAATGGGTACCACCGCTTCGATTCGTCGATATAAGTTACGACGCATCCAGTCCGGTGAACCCATATATACTTTGGGATGTCCGGCATTACCGAAATACCAGATGCGGGCATGTTCCAGAAAACTGTCCACAATACGGGTGACACGTATGTTACAACTATATTCTTGTCCGGGTATCAGGCAACAAATGCCTCGTACGATCAGATCTATTTTTACACCTTTTTGTGAGGCCTCGTAGAGCCGGTCTATCATTATCGGGTCTTGCAGGGCGTTCATCTTCAAGATGATTCTTCCGCCTCTTCCTTTTTCGGCCAGTTCTATTTCTTTGTCGATCAGCCTGTTCAGTTCGGGAATCAGGTTGAAACGTGCCACAAGCAACCGGGTGAATCGAGGATTCTCTTTGCCTCTGAGGGTACGGAACAGGTTTGTGAGGTCATGTACGATGACCGGATTGCTGGTAAACAGTCCGCAGTCTGCATACAGTGTAGCCGTCTTCTCGTTGAAGTTGCCGGTACTGATATAAGCGTAACTGTGAATCTTTCACCGGTGAAGCTGCGACGGCGTATCAGAGCTACTTTGGCATGTACCTTCAGCCCGGTATACTATAGATAATGTTGATACCGGCCGCTTTCATCATTTCGGCAGTGGCGAGGTTGTTCTCTTCATCGAAACGGGCTTTGAGTTCCACGAATACCGTGACTTTTTTACCGTTTTGTGCAGCAGCAATCAAGGTGTTGATGACAGCCGAGTTTTCTGCTACCCGATATTGGGTTACCATGATTTCACGGGTTTCGGGATTGTGCACTGCTTCGTAAAGGAAGTGGATAAAGTGGTCGAAAGAATGGTAAGGATAGTATAACAATAAATCTTTCTTTTCAACATAACTGAAAATGGATTCCTTGTCGTTCAGTCGATTCAGTTTCATTGGGATCGGTCTCTCAATCCGGGGAATGGAATGATTGGGGTTCGGCAAGTGACGCAGATCTTCCAGGTTAAGGTGTTTGTCTCCCGGTACCAACTCTTCGTGCCGGATTCGGAAAGCGTCTACCAGGAAGTTCAGAAAATCATCGGGCATGGCGCGGTCATAGACGAAACGGCATACGGCACCTATCTTGCGCTTTTTGATTTTTTCTTTACTTGTTCCACCAGGTCGACACTGTTGATCGTGTCGTCTATCATAATATCGGCATCTCTCGATATTTTGATACAATAACTGCAATCTACTTCGTATCCGGGGAAAATGACGTCTATGTTCGCTTTGATAATATCTTCGATAAACATCAGATAATAATCTCTGCCATGCTTGGGTAATTCGATAAAGCGGGGCACTTTACTGTAGGGTAGTTTCATCACAAAATATTGCAGATGATCAGCATCTTCTTTGTTTGTACCTTTCAGGAACAGGCGAACTGCCAGGTAGAGCCGGTTGTCGCGCAGAAAAGAGATTACTTTGTCTTTGGATACCGGTACCGGTTGCAGGTAAGGGAATATCTCTTCCCGGAAAAGTCTTTTACGAATTGTTGGTGGAAAGGCTCTACATTGCGGCTTTGATAGAAGACAACGTGATTTTTGCGTAATGCAGGTATGATCTTTTTTCATAGATGTGGATACGATCCTCCAATTGTCGGTTCACTTCCCGGTTGATTTCTTCCAGCAGCTCCTTGGCCGATTGCAGGGATTCTTCCGTTCCATCTGTTACGCCGGAGGCTACAGCTTTGTGGTCGGCTACTCTGATTTTGTAGAACTCTTCCAGATTGGAGGAATAAATAGAGATAAAATTGATACGTTCGTAGAGTGGGAGCCGGTCGTCGTCAGCTTCCAGAAGTACCCGGTAGTTGAATGATAGCCAACTAATATCTCTCTTGAAGTATTGGTATTTGTTTCCATTTGCACGTTAAGGTTTGCCCAAATATAGTTACCTTTGCAGAGATAAACAAAGAAAGTATGACAAAAGTTGGCTTATTGTCCGACACACACAGTTGGTGGGACGAAAAATATTTGCAATATTTCGAAACTTGTGATGAAATCTGGCATGCCGGAGATATTGGTTCAGTGGAGGTGGCACAGAAGTTGGCAGCTTTCCGTCCTTTCCGTGCTGTGTACGGTAATATTGATGGTCAGGAGATTCGCCGGATGTTTCCTCAAGTGAATCGTTTTACGGTGGACGGTGCCGAAGTTCTGATGAAGCACATCGGGGGATATCCGGGAAATTATGATCCGTCCATCAAGGGAAGCCTATTGGTGCATCCACCCAAGTTGTTTATCAGCGGACACTCGCATATATTAAAGGTAAAGTATGATAAGACGCTGGATATGCTTCACATCAATCCCGGTGCTGCAGGGATGTCCGGATTTCATAAAGTACGTACCATGGTTCGTTTTGCCATAGATAATGGTGTGTTTAAGGATTTGGAAGTGATTGAACTGGCCGGCTAATAAATTTGTATTTTTATTTTGTCACGTCAGAATTCTTTCCGTTCTTTGTCACAGGTTTAGGGATACAAGCTATAAGCAACCCGTTATGAATAAGCGGATTTTGCATTGAGTTTATATATAATTTACTGTAGCTTGTGATTTGTAATCTGTAGCTCGTAACTTGTAACATTCAAAATATGAAAGGAATTATTCTTGCCGGCGGTAGTGCCACCCGACTCTATCCGTTGTCAAAGGCCATATCGAAGCAAATGATGCCGGTGTATGACAAGCCGATGATATACTATCCGCTTTCTACATTGATGCTTGCCGGAATACGGGAAGTGTTGGTTATTTCTACTCCTCGTGATCTGCCGTTGTTCCGTGAACTTCTGGGGAGCGGTGAAGAGTTTGGAATGTCCTTTTCATATCTGGTGCAGGAGCAGCCTAACGGACTTGCCCAGGCTTTTGTGCTGGGAGCCGATTTTCTGAATGGTGAACCGGGCTGTTTGATATTAGGAGATAATTTGTTTTACGGACAAGGTTTCTCAGCTATGCTTCGCCGGGCGGCTACCATTGAAAAGGGAGCTTGCATCTTTGGATATTATGTGAAGGACCCTCGCGCCTATGGCGTCGTGGAATTTGATGGAAGTGGAAAGGTTGTTTCGTTGGAAGAGAAACCTGCTGTCCCCAAGAGCAATTATGCCGTCCCCGGACTTTATTTCTATGATGCTACGGTGACTGAAAAAGCGCTTGCTTTGGAGCCTTCTGCCCGGGGTGAATATGAAATACTGATTTGAACAAGCTATATCTCGACGAAGGAACACTGAAAGTCGAACTCTTTGGCCGTGGCTTTGCCTGGTTGGATACGGGGAATTGCAACAGTTTGCTCGAAGCCTCTAATTTTGTGGCTACTATCCAGAATCGTCAGGGATTTTATGTCAGTTGTATTGAAGAGATAGCCTGGCGTAACGGATGGATTTCTTCTGCTCAGTTAAAAGCTTTGGGCGAGAAATTGGAAAAGACCGAATACGGTAAATATCTGATAGACTTAGCAAATTAATAAATCAATCATAAAGAATATGAAAACTTATCTTGTAACCGGTGCTGCCGGATTTATCGGTGCCAATTATCTGAAGTATATTCTGGCTAAACACAGTGATATCAAGGTGGTAGTGCTCGATGCACTGACTTATGCCGGAAATCTTGGAACGATTGCCAACGACATTGATAACGAACGTTGCTTTTTTGTGAAAGGTGACATTTGCGATCGTGAACTGGCCGACCGCCTTTTTGGTGAGTACAAGTTTGACTATGTAGTGAATTTTGCTGCTGAAAGCCATGTAGACCGTAGCATTGAGAATCCGCAACTTTTCTTGATGACCAATATTCTGGGAACACAAAACCTGTTGGATGCCGCACGTCGCGCATGGGTAACCGGTAAAGATGAATACGGATATCCTACCTGGCGTAAAGGGGTACGTTATCATCAGGTATCTACCGACGAGGTTTACGGTTCGCTTGGTGCCGAAGGCTATTTCCATGAAACGACTCCACTCTGTCCGCATAGCCCGTACAGTGCATCGAAAACCAGTGCCGATATGGTGGTAATGGCTTATCACGATACCTATAAGATGCCGGTGACTATCACTCGCTGTTCAAACAACTACGGTCCGTATCATTTTCCGGAGAAACTGATTCCGCTGATTATCAAGAATATTCTTGAAGGTAAGAAACTTCCTGTGTATGGAGACGGTAGCAATGTGCGCGACTGGCTGTACGTGGAAGATCATTGCAAGGCTATCGACCTGGTAGTTCGTGAAGGTGTGGAAGGAGAAGTATACAATGTGGGCGGACATAACGAGAAGACTAATCTTGAGATTGTAAAATTAACAATCGCAACGATTCATCGCCTGATGGCAGAACATCCCGAATATCGTGAGGTGTTGAAGAAAAAAGAGAAAAATGCCGATGGTGAAATTTCAATCGACTGGATAAACGAAGATTTAATTACGTTTGTCAAGGATCGTCTGGGGCATGACCAGCGCTACGCCATCGATCCGACAAAGATCACTAATGCCTTGGGTTGGTATCCCGAAACGAAATTTGAAGTCGGCATTGTGAAAACAATCGAATGGTATCTGAATAATCAGGAATGGGTGGAAGAAGTAACCAGTGGTGATTATCAGAAATATTACGAACGGATGTATAGCAAACGTTGACTTGCTAACCGTTTATAACAAGTCCTATTGACAATAGGATTCCCATTAACAGCATATTGCGTGAAGTTTCGCCCAATATGCTGTTTAATTTTTTGCCACTATGTATCTGTACCATTTTTTTCCAGGTCCGAATGTGGAAGAACAGGTAAAGTTGGGGTAAGAGAGTTGCGTATAGGTGCCCGTTGAATAGAAACCAGAAACAAAGCCAGGCAGCTGTAATGCCGAGCAGTAAATAAAAGTATCTGCCGAAGGATTCACCGAAACGGACTACAACGGTCTTTTTTCCGCTTTTTCGGTCGGCATCCCGATCCCGGTAATTGTTAACTACCAGTAATGTATCTACAATCAGTCCGCATACCAGTGATGCAACCGTGACGTTTGGTGTCCAATTGAGAGCCTGTACGTAATAAGTACCCCCTACCGGAACGAAGCCGAAGAATACAATGACCAATACGTCTCCCCATCCTTTATAGGATAATGGATAAGGTCCTGTGGTGTATAAGAAGGCGAACAATACACACAACGCACCTATAAGAATCAACTCCCATCCTGCATAAAACAGGAGAGTACACCCGATCAGGCAGGCCAGGCCTACCGTGATGAAGATACCTTGTTTCATCGCGGCTGCCGAAATCCAGCCTTGTGCACAGGCACGTTCCGGTCCGAGACGATCTTCGCGGTCGGTCCCTTTTAGAAAGTCAAATAAATCGTTGATGAAATTGGCGGCAACCTGCATCAGTCCGGCGAACAAACAGCAGATCAATGCCGGTATCCAATTGAATTTTCCGTCGCAAAAGCCAATGCACAACCTATCATTACCGGAGTAATGGCACCTGCCAGTGTTTTGGGGCGGGCCGCAAGTATCCATGCCTGCAACGAGTTACGTTTCACTTCTTCCATTTTCTTTTTCTATCATCCGTTTTTGAGAGAACAAAGATAGGGCAAAAAACGTATATTTTTGCTTTTTTGTCTATCTTTGCGCTCCTGATATTAGAGAATATGAAGAAGATAATATACCTGTTGGCGGCACTTTTGTTGCTGCTTTCCTCTTGTAAATCGAAGAAGAATCTGGTTTCTCCGATTCCTCGTCCGGTATTGAATGTTGATTCTGTCCGTCCGGATAGCTCCGATGTAGTGGCCCGGCTGTTCTCGCCGGATACCTCCGAACTCAAAAAATTCTCAGTCAAGCGGAAGAGAGAAAAAACGCATGTTGCCTCTCCTGTTATAACGCGCTCTGCTCCTTCCATTGTAGCCCGGGGGACTCGTATTACCAGTCTGCGGTGAGCGTATCTTCCGTTTATCCGGGTATCGACCGGGTGAAAAAGTACGAGTTCACCCATCGTGATGTGCCTGATGCTTTTGACGGTTTCCGTATTGCTTTTATTTCGGATTTACATTATAAGAGTCTTTTCAAGGAGAAAGGTCTGGAGAGTCTGGTACGTTTGTTGAATGCCCAGCATGCCGATGTACTGTTGATGGGAGGTGACTACCAGGAGGGATGTCAGTACGTGCCCGAGCTCTTTGCGGCGTTGGCTAAAGTCAAAACTCCAATGGGGACTTATGGAGTGATGGGAAATAACGATTATGAACGTTGCCATGATGAAATTATCCGTGAGATGCAACGTTACGGCATGCGACCTCTTGAACATCAGATCGATACGTTGAGACGTGATGGAGCACAAATTATCTTGGCCGGTGTACGCAATCCGTTTGACCTTGCCAATAACGGAGTTTCGCCTACTTTGTCCCTTTCTCCGTCTGATTTCGTAATACTATTGGTACACACACCCGATTATGCCGAGGATGTGTCAGTCGCTAATTCTGATTTGGTGCTGGCAGGGCATACACATGGCGGGCAAGTCCGGATTTTGGGATATGCTCCCATTATTCCTTCACACTATGGCAGCCGTTTTCTGACAGGATTGAAGTATAACTCGGCTAAGATTCCGATGATTGTGACCAATGGAATCGGTACCTCAAATAAGAATATCCGTATCGGTGCACCTGCCGAGATTGTGATAATTACACTGCATCGTCTCCGGAATGAATAATTCTCAGGTATGGCAGGAGTGGGAAGAATCAATGCTGTCGGTCTGTTGTATAATTGTTTTATATACAGCCGGATGAAGGAAATAACGTATATCTTTTCCGGTAGCCAGGGCTTCTCTGATGAAGGTAGAACTGATTTCGAATATGGGAGAATCTGCTACGTGTACGTTCGGGGGTAACTGTGACTTATCTACAGAGAATCCCGGACGGGGATAAACGAGTATCTTATTTTCTGAGACGATACGTTCCGATTCGAACCATCGGTCAAATACCATCCAATTGTCAGATCCTATAATCAACTGGAATTCTCTTTCGGGATATTCTTGTTTCAGGCGATTGAGCGTATGGATCGTATAAGAAGGACGGGGCAGATGAAATTCGAAATCGGATACCCGGAATCGCGGATATCCCTCAATAGCAAGCTGTACCAGTTGCAGACGCAGTTCGTCCGGCCATAAATCAGCCTGATTCTTGAAAGGATTGTGCGGGGTGACCATAAACCAGACTTCATCCAGCCCTTCAAACTCGCACAGATAGTTGGCCAGTGCAGATGTCCGATGTGGATCGGGTTGAAAGAGCCGCTGAAGATTCCGGTTTTAGTCTTTGCCATATGCTATAATCACGAATAAGAGAGAGTAGGAGATTATTCTGTATCGATGCCCAGAAACTCTTTGATCACTTTCAATGCGTGTGCCTTGGCTGTTTCCAGGTCGTCATTAATGATAACCTTATCAAATTTCGGAGCAAAGCTTAATTCATATTCGGCTTTGGCTATCCGACTCTCGATCACTTCGGGAGTATCTGTTCCGCGTCCGATCAGACGGCGGCGCAGTTCGTCAATGCAGGGAGGCTGGATAAAAAGCGAAAGTGCCCGTTCACCATAATATTTCTTGATGTTACAGCCACCTACGACATCTACATCGAATACAACATTTTGTCCGGCAGCAAGCTGTTTTTCTACCTGTGCTTTCAGAGTGCCGTAGAACCGGTCGGTATATACTTCCTCGTATTCCAGGAATTCATTGTTTGCAATGCGTTGACGGAATTCATCGGGAGAGAGGAAAAATATTCTACTCCATGCTTTTCGTTTCCCCGGGGGGACGACTGGTGGCTGAGATCGAGAATGCAAGATTCAACTTTTGAGCCAACAAATAATTTATGATTGTTGACTTACCCGATCCGGAAGGAGCAGAAAAGATGATTACTTTGGCTTCACCCGTTTTGTGTGGGGTAGTTATTCTTTCAGTTGGGTTCATAATCTATCGTTATTACATCACATTCAGCACCTGTTCTTTGATCTGCTCCAGTTCGTCTTTCATCTGTACCACGATTTTTTGCATTTCAGCGTGGTTCGATTTACTGCCGAGTGTATTGATCTCCCGTCCCATTTCCTGAGCGATGAATCCCAGCTTTTTACCTTGTCCGCTGCCACTTTCAAGCGTACTGATGAAGTATTTCAGATGATTGCCCAAACGTTGTTTCTCCTCGTTGATATCGAGTTTCTCGATGTAGTAGATCAGTTCCTGTTCGAGACGGTTCTTATCATAGTCCACATTGAGTGTTTTCTCCAGTGCATCGGTGATACGTTCTTTAACCTTATCTACGTTCTTTTTCATAAGGGGTTACCGATTCGAGCAGACGATGGATATTCGCGATTTTTTCCCGGAACTTTTTTTCCAGAGCAGCACCCTCTTGTTTTCGGAAATCGACTAAATGTGAAACAGCCTCTTTGACTGCTGCGTACACTATTCCCCATTCTTCCTCACTCAACTCCTGTGTTTCGGTGCGGGTCATTACATCCGGCATACGGAGTAAAGTCTGAAACCAGTCAGTAGGTACTGCAATGTGGAGGTTTTCGGAGATAGCTTTGATTTGGTTGTAATATCCTTCTACCAATACTTGGTTGATGGGAGTGGCAGCGTCTGCACACTCTTTCTTTTCCACCCAAAGGCTGAAGTCAACTTTTCCACGTTCCAGCACACGTGCAATTTCATTGCGGATTTCCATCTCTTTTTCACGGTATGCCGGTGCGATACGTGCCGACAAATCCATCGCTTTGCTATTAAGCGATTTTATCTCTACGTTAATCTTCTTATCGGGAAGTTCGGCAGTTGCTTTGCCATATCCCGTCATGGATTGTATCATATTACCAAAAGTTTTGTGCAAAAATACGGGATAATTTTAAGATAATCGCTGTAAATGGATAAAAAAGACATCTTGGTTAGAAGAAACTGTTTTGAATTTTCTGCCATAATAATCTTAGAATCCGGTATTTCGATAACGAAGGTGCGGCAACCGAACACATACGAAAAAGGTTCTTCTTTAAATTGGGTGGCAAGTTTTCTTTTACTCATGGAATCTAATTCAGTTTTCGGAAGTGTAAGCCCTCGTTTATAGTTGACAAAAAAGCAAGTATCCCGGCTTTCGCCCGAAGAGTCCATCCGTGAGATAAAGAAGCGAACCTCAGACTAAACCATCTAAAATCAACACTTTTAAAAAGTAAGATCTCTGTCCTCAAAAGCTCTGTTTTAACACAGTGTTAAAACTTGTTCTTTGGATGTGAATAAAAAGTTCTTTAAATGCAAAAGACTTGTTATTTGCGCACAAGAACCTGACAACCTGCAAAAGGCGTTAACAATGTTAATTGAAGAAAGGTATAAGGATGAAGATACCGGTTCAAACGGCGTAAATTCACTTCCTAAACTTGAGTTATAAGTTGGGGTATCCAGTTCTACGTTCCTAAAATCGCAGTATCAAACGCCCCTGTTGTTGTTAATGTAGTGGTCTGATATTTAGCGTTTTAGTAAGCAAAATGTTTTTTGGGAAATTTGCATATTCCATTAGTTAGTAGTAACTGCTTCGAACATTCTGCTTTTTGAACGGGAGAAAGCGATGTGATCCTTATCCGTTGGGTCTGTTTGTTAATGTGATCGAGAGGCCCGTCAGACTTGCGAGTAAATAGAAATAGTATATAGTAGTGTATCTGTTTCATTGCAGGTTTTAAAACTTGTTATATTTGTCTTTTGCTTGTATAAAACAGTCTGA
>ENA-OQIC01000061-OQIC01000061.1-human-gut-metagenome-genome-assembly--contig:-NODE-61-length-43878-cov-2.068273_pt1 | contig 43878 bp, 48 predicted proteins | sample MGYA00242572_ERZ504736 | MGnify/ENA primary metagenome ERZ504736 (study PRJEB26092, sample SAMD00036201) | human gut metagenome | host: Homo sapiens | study: EMG produced TPA metagenomics assembly of...
GATTATTTTACAGTAGACAAGTTGAATCTGGATGGCCGGATGATGTGCAGGGTGGAAGGCACTGTTTCAGAGGAATCTTTTGTCAGCATACTGATCCTTGACGGAGAGGGAGTTGTCTCATGTGGAAATAAAGTGTCTTATCAGAAAGGAGACAGTTTGTTTCTTCCTGCGGGAAGCGGAGCATATGTAATAGAAGGAAGCTGTGATGCGCTGATCACAACAATCCGTGCAAAGGCGGCACCGGTGCGGATCGGTATTGACATTGGTGGAACAGACACAAAAATCGGGCTTGTGGATGTGCACAACAAGCTGCTTGATTCTGTATGCATTCCGACAAAAGCAGAGCGTCCGGCAGATGAAGTAATCCGTACAGTGGCAGAAACCGCACTTTCTATTCTGGATAAGAACGGGATTGCCATGGAACAATGTGTTGGCGTTGGAATCGGTGTTCCCGGAACCGTAGACCGTAAGAAAGGAATCGTCCGCTATTCTAATAATATTCGTTGGGAAGACGTGCCGCTGGTAAAGGAGATGTCAACATATCTTCCGATTCCGGTGGAAATTGCAAATGATGCGGATTGTGCAGCGTTAGGGGAGACAATAGCAGGAGCAGGAAAAGAGTGCAGTGATGTGGTTATGATCACACTGGGAACTGGTGTTGGAGGCGGAGTAGTTCTGGATGGCGAGATTTATGAGGGCAGAGGAATCGGCGGAAGTGAACTGGGTCATATGGTGATTGTGGAAAATGGAGAACCTTGTACCTGTGGGCGGCGAGGATGCTGGAGGCATATGCATCCGCAACTGCACTGAAAAGAGAGGCAAAACGCATCTCTAAAAAGAGTTGACCCCATCAGAAATTTTTGCTCTGGCAAAGCAGGGAGATCCGGCCATGAAAGAAGTAGTAGAGACCTATATCCGCAGGCTTGGTCTTGGAATCGTAAATATTGTGAATATCTTTCGACCGCAGCTTGTGTTGCTGGGCGGAGGAATTTCCGGACAGGGAGAGTCTCTTCTTGTACCACTTCGCAGGATTTTAAGAGAAGAGTGTTTTGGCGGAGAAGGAGATGTTCCGGAGATTGAAGAGGCTGTGCTTGGAAATAATGCGGGTATAATAGGTGCGGCAGGCTTGCTGTAGGATCATTTTTAAGGGAAAGATATTTTGACGGGAAATATGTGAATGAGCGATCCGGATAAAATAGGAGAAAAGTTATGAAAAGAATGTTATTAGTAATAGTATTATGAATGTTGCTTCAGTAATATTTATTACAATAATAACTATACTGGAAAAATGTGTTGATTGTGTGTGCAAAAAATAAAAGGATTGTGAATAAAATAAGAAGAAAAAATGAAGGACTGTTCACAAAGAGAACTATTCGACCTACTCAGACACAACACCGAGAACTTTTCCCAGACATTTGAAATCACTCATCGGATGGATATGGATTGGCGTTGCATTGACATGGAATGGAATCAGTTTAATCGTATTTCCCATATGATATAATTTCAGAATGTACATCTTATGCTGAAAGGAGAATACTCCGATTTCATTGTGATGAACCGGACAGTTTTTCACGGCAAGAATATCGTTGGAGTGAAAAATAGGCTCTAGAATATCCGTATCCGGAATTCTGATGCAGTAATCAGTCTCGCTTGTGATATGGTTAGGCAGGATACTGACTTCCTTTGAGAAACAGTCATCAAGATGGAATGTCCAGGCATTGTGAAGGGTTGGAAACAGGCATGGGAAGGAGACACGTTTCTTCCGGAGAAGACCTTCCAGCATACGGGCATATTCCTCGTCAATGATCAGTTTGGCTACATGTTTTCCATGGTCATTGAGCTGACGGTATTTTTCGATGAGATCTTGTTCGTTTTTTGTAATATTAAAGTCTGTCTGGAGATTGGCAGGCAGATAATCCTGGTATAGATAATTGGCATCACATTCTAATGATTGAAAAAGGCTGATTAATATTTCAAATTTCGGAGTACTGATTCCATTTTCATAGTTGGCCAGGGCTTGTGGAGTAATGTAAGTGATCTCGCTTAATTTTTTTCGACTTAAATTCAGCATAACGCGTCGTTCTTTCAGTCTATCTCCTAAACTCATTGTAAAATCTCCCTAAAATGATATAATATTTTGTTAAACAAACCCATAATATTACAAGATTCTTTTAAAGTCAACAAAAAGATTGACTATTTTAGACAAATACGATAGGGTAAAGGGCAGGTGCTTTCTAAGGATTTACCAGTTGTCGAAAGGAGTAGAGTGATGAGAGAACGGGTACAGGAAATTTTAATGGAGATTGGGATACCAGCGAATTTGAAAGGATTCAAGTATATTTTGGACATCATGGAACTATTTGAAGAAGACGAAGCATGGAGAAATGCGAAGATGATGATTGTATACGAGAAGGTAGCGCGTATGAATAAGACAAATTATTGCAGGGTAGAAAAGTCTATTCGTTATGCTTTTTCCAACGCGGTTACTTATGGAGACTTGGCGCTGGTAGAGAAATATCTGTCAGTAGTCAATGTGACAAATGGAAATTTACTTCACACACTTTATGCTAGGGTATCAGAAGAACAAAGAGAAGAAAAGAAAGCAAATCTGCCGGAAAAAGACCGGGAAAAACAAAATACATATGAGAAAGAAGTCAATACATTTTTTATCAAGATTATGTGCGAACTGATGGATTTTCGGAATAAATGTATTGGAGAAGAAGATCATTTGTATGAGTCGATGAAAGAGACGTTTGGAAAAGTTGCCGGCTTCTAAAAAATACGAGGAGAAAATTTGTTTGAAAGAAGGACAAATGAAAAAGCTGCTCCCGAAAGGAACAGCCGGCAAAATGAAGTGGAAAGCTTCTATCTGAGAAATTGATCAATGACGAACAGAACACCGTCTTCGTCATTGGACTTTGTAATATAATCTGCTTTTTCACGGACAAGCGGCTGGGCATTTGCCATGGCAACACCGAGTCCGGCGCTTTCCAGCATGGTAATATCATTATAACCATCGCCGCAGCAGATCATTTGGTCTGCGGTCAGGCCGATTGCAGATAATAATTTCTGGAGGTATATGCTTTATCAATATTTTGTGGCATGATTTCCAGAAAGAAAGGCTCTGAGCGGTAAATATTGAGTAGCTTGCGGAAATGGGAGTTCAATTTGATTTCCAGTTCGGCAGTGAGCGACTCTTCACCTGAGATCAACAGTTTGTTTGTAGGAAAATTTATATATGCAGGGAAATTTTCTACACGGCAGATCGGAAGACTGTTGATTCGGGCTTCCAATTCTGTATAGGAATTCGGGCAGATTCCGGAGATGATCGCATCATCGGAATATGCAAGAATATCCACATCATAATCTTTTGCCAGTTCATAGGCAGGGCGTATCACTTCAGAAGGAATCGTCTTATTGTATAAGACTTCTCCGGTACTGCAGTTGATGATTTTTGCGCCATTAAAAGAAAGAACATATCCCCCATATTTTTCTAATTCCAATTCGTGGGCAAGCGGCAAGATGCCGGGGGTCGGCCGGCCGGATGCAAGCACGACGATCTTTCCTTTTTGCTGAATGTCAAGCAGCGCTTCTTTTGTTGGTTCTGTAATCTTTTTTTCAGAGTTGGTGAGTGTACCGTCAAGATCAAGAACTAATACTTCATAATTCATGTCAATTCTCCTGAGTGTTTTTAAAATGTTAAGTGACAGAGGGCGTGGACGATCTCTTCAAAAGCCATTCCATGGGAAGCTTTTACAAGAATTGTATCGTGCTCCTTTATAATAGAAGAAACAGCATTTAAAAAGTCGTTTTTTGTCTCAAAATAGCAAATTTTTGTATCGTTTTGTGCAGAAAATTCGGATGCACCATCTGCCATTGCTTTGGATAATGTCCCAATGCAGCAGAGGAGATCCAGTTTCTTTTCGGCTGCATAGGTACCAACTTCTCTGTGAAGGAGAAGTTCCTTCGTTCCAAGTTCAAACATATCTCCGAGAATTGCAACCTTTCTTGTAAGTGCGGTGGAGAGGACATCCAGGGAGGCCTTCATGGAAACTGGATTTGCATTGTAGCAGTCATCAAGGATTGTCAGATGTTCTGTCTCAATCATGTGGTTTCTTCCGGCAACTGGCTGTAATGCTTCGATTCCGGTCTTGATCTCATCGAGTGTCAGTCCAAGTTCAATGCCGACTGCGGTTCCGGCAAGGGCATTGTATACCATGTGTGCACCTGGGATGGAAATGATCACTGTAAAATCACCTGCTGGAGTGTGAATCTTACAGGAAGTTCCTTTGAGTCCGAGACTTTGAATTTCATCGGCATAGAAAGCATTGTGCGGATCTTTTCCAAAGAAGATAGGAGTCGTATCCCCGGATTTGCCGACAGCGGATGCGGCAGAAGTCTCATCGTGAGTCGAATCAGAATAAGGAACGACAGTTGTACCGTCTTGTTTGGAGAAAGAAGCGGCATGCACTGTTGCAATTTCAGACAGTTTGTCATCATCTCCGTTCAGGATGATTGAAGCGCCCGGACGTCTGTGGGCGAACATCTCTGTCTTTGCTTTCCGCACACCGTCGCGGTCTCCTAAATTTTCCAGATGACATTGTCCGATATTGGTCAACACACAGATGTCTGGCTGTGCAATTTTGGCTAGGCGGTTCATCTCCTGAAAGTCGCTGATGCCCATCTCAAGAACAGCAACCTCATGTTCTTTTTGAATCTGGAAAACGGTCAGTGGGAGACCGATTTCATTGTTGAAGTTGCCGGCAGTTTTTAAAACGGAATATTTCTGTTCCAAAATGGAAGCGATCATTTCTTTCGTACTTGTCTTTCCCACACTTCCACTGATCCCGACTACTTTAATTCCGAGTGCCCTGCGATAATGTTCGGCAATATCTTTGAGCGCCTGGGCGCAGGAACTCACAAGGATATATGGGGAACTGTCAGAAAGCGGGTGCTCGGAGAGTGTGCAGAGTGCCCCTTGTTCCATCACCTGTGGAATAAAAGAATGTCCATCTACTCTGGCTCCTTTGATCGGGACAAATAAAAAATCCTTTCCGGCTTTCCGGCTGTCGATGGCGACACCGGATACTTCTCTTGTAAGCAGTGACGGTTCCCCGTAATAGGTTCCGCCACAGGCTGTTGTAATTTCCTGTAATGACATATGTTCCATAATCAGTTTCTCCTATTCTTGAATACTCATCTGATCTAACAGTTCTTTTTTGACATCATACAATTTCTTTGAGAGGTCAATATACACTTTATGCGGATTGAACAGACGTGTCACTTCATCCCAGAGTGTTTCTTTCTCTTTGCGGCAGTAATCAGCGATTTCCATGACGGTCGGTGATTGGTAGACACAGTTCCCGTTTAAGAAGACTGGTTTTAACAGTTCGCGCATCGTGTAAGTACCACCTTTTAGTTTTGTCTTCTTCCAGGTTTCTACTGGATCAAAGAGTAGGAGATCCTTACTTCGTCGAAGACTTCATCGACAAAACAGATCAGGTCAGCAAGAAGCTTTCCGGTTTCTTTGTCATAGATTCGGTGAACGGTTTTATTTCCTGGGTTCGTAATCTTTTCCGTATTTTCTGAGAGTTTGATCTTCGGAATAAATTCACCGTCGGCATTCTGAATGGCAGCAAGTTTGTAGACACCGCCGAATGCCGGGCAGTCTTTGGAGGTGATCATGCTCGTGCCGACCCCCAGGAAGTGATTGCAGCACCTTGATTCTTCAAGTCGAGAATGAGATATTCATCAAGGTCATTGGAGGCTGAGATAAATGCATCCGAGAAGCCAGCGGCATCTAACATCTTTCTTGCCTTTTTTGATAAATAAGCAAGGTCACCGCTGTCCAGACGAATCCCATAATTTTTCAGTTCGATTCCTTCTTCGCGCATTTCCCGGAAGACACGGATCGCATTTGGAACACCGGATTTTAAGGTGTCGTAAGTATCTACAAGCAGGCAGCATGCGGAAGGGTATAGCTTGGCATAAGTTTTAAAAGCAGTGTACTCATCCGGGAAACTCATGATCCAGCTGTGTGCATGGGTTCCTTTTACCGGTACATCAAACATTCGTCCGGCAAGCACGTTGGAAGTACCGATACATCCGCCGATCATGGCGGCTCTTGCGCCGTAGAGTCCGGCATCCGGTCCTTGTGCCCGGCGAAGTCCAAATTCCATCACACCGTCTCCGTCAGCGGCATAGACGACGCGGGAAGCTTTTGTGGCGATCAGTGACTGGTGATTGATAATGTTTAACAGTGCAGTCTCCACAAGCTGCGCTTCCATCACCGGAGCAATCACCTTCAGGAGTGGTTCTCTAGGGAAGATCACAGTTCCTTCCGGGATCGCATAGATACTTCCGCTGAAATGAAATCCGCTTAAATACTGAAGAAAAGTTTCATCAAATAGATTCAGGCTGCGAAGATAGTCGACATCTTCGTAAGAAAAATTCAAATTTTTGATATATTCAATTACCTGTTCCAGTCCTGCTGCGATGGAATACCCGCCGCCGGATGGATTACTGCGGAAAAAGATGTCAAAGACGACAGGAGTATTTTCCTCTTTGCTGTGAAAATATCCCTGCATCATCGTCAGTTCATAAAAATCGGTCAATAATGTTAAATTTTGTGTTGTCATGGTTCTTAGCCCCTTTCGTGCACGCTTTCGAGCAGTGCAGCGTTTTTATTGATAGTTTCCTGAATGATATTCTGGCAGTAGGCACCAAGGTGCTTGCGTTCTTCCCGATCAAGTGTGTGTGGATAGATTGGCTTGCCATATTCAATAATCACATGCGTCTTCCGGATTTTTGGAAATCCCTTTGTACCTTTCTTTGGCAGATGGTTTTCGAAAATTTCGGCAGTATTGTTCATCGAGATCGGAACGATTGCACATCCGGTCTTGTCGGCGATCTTGAGTGCGCCGTCTTTAAACGGGAGCATACTTAATTCCTCGCCGGTATTTCTTGTCCCTTCCGGGAAAATACAGATGGAAATTCCCTGCTTGATATAATCGATCCCGGTCAGAATTGTCTTGAGTCCTTCTTTTAAATTATCTCGGTCGAGGAACAGGCAGTAGAGATTACGCATCCAGTTGTTCAAAAGAGGGAAGCGTTCCATCTCCTTTTAGCCACATAGCCGGTTAGACGCTTGCAGCGGGAGTAAGTAAGCAGAATGTCAAAATAACTTCTGTGGTTCCCGACAAATAAGACCGGTTCATCTGGTACTTGTTCCTCGCCGATCACGGTCGTTTCTACTCCGGTGATCCATAAAATACAACGAAATCCCCACTGGACAATGCGAAGACAGCTGTAATCTTTTGCCTTCCGGTTGAACTTCCCGATGATGGCTTCTACAAGCAATACTGGGATGGAAAGAATTAAAAAGGATATTAAAAATATCACTAAAAATGTAAAACGCAGCATAGTTAAAGTCTCCTTCATTATTTTGATTTATTGAAAATATTATACTAGAGAGGGAATGAAAAGACAAGAAAGATAATAAGATGTAGAGAGAATCATGCAGGAGCGGAAGTGATTGTTTCCAGGTGAAAAAGTATATTGGCAGGAAAATAGTTCTTCTTCTTGTTGCCTGTCTGATGTTGACGGTGGGCGGCTGTGTGGAGAAGACAGAGCGGACCGGGAAACTTCGGGACATAGAATTTACGGTGACAGAGAAGCAGGACATTCCGGAAGAATTAGAGGAAATGATTGCAGAGCGAAAGGAAGAAGGATTTCAACTTTCTTATGCAGATCAGGGAGAACTGTACCTTGCAGTGGGGTATGGAACAAGACCGACAAGCGGTTACAGTATAAAAGTGAAAGCATTGTACGAGACAGAAAATGCAGTCTATATACAGACGGAGCTTTTAGGGCCGTCCAAGGAAGAGAAAATCACGGAAAAACAGACATATCCGTATGTTGTTGTGAAAATGGAATGGATTGATAAAAATATTATATTTGAGTAGGAGGATGTTTTATGGAGTTAAGAAAGAAAAATGTACATTGCAGTCAGATTGGAAAGCGGATGATCCATCAGTTTTTTGTAGATGACGATTACAATGTACCCGATGCAAAAAATGATGTACTCCGTGTTGTACAGGGGGAGGGGCATGTCAAGGTCGAAGGGATAGAACGGATGGAAAATTATCTCAGAGTATCCGGAAAACTATATTTTCAGGTGTTGTATGTGACCGATGAGGTGGAACCAAAACTGTCAGCAGTGGAAGGAAGACTTCCGTTTGAAGAGATGGTCTACATCGAAGAAGGGGAAGCACAGGTTACATACAGTGTAGGGGATTACCGAGTGGAGTTTGTGCCGACGCTGATCCATTCCCGGAAAATGAATTTGAAAGCGATGGTAGAGCTTCAGATTTGCCGGGAAGTGCTCCGGGAAGAGGAGACAACAACCGGAATTGAAGAGGAGGAGGAAATTTTCCAGAAAAAGCGGACTGCGAAAGTGCTGGAACTGCACACCGGGAAGAAAGATACTTACCGGATCAAGGAAGAGATTACATTGCCGGGCACAAAGGAGAATATTGGGACGATTCTTTGGACAGATATTGTAAACCGGAAGCTGGATTCGAAGCTGATTGACGATCAGCTTGTCGTCAAAGGAGAACTGCTTGTTTTTTGCTTATATCTGTCGGAGGAACAGAAAGAAGACTGGATAGAACAGACTGTTCCCTATGAGGGAACGGTGGAATGTTCTGGGGCAGAGGCACAGATGTATCATCATCTCTATGCAAATCTGGAGGATACTCTTGTGGACATCCGCATGGATGAAGATGGAGAAATGAGGGTACTGGGCGTTGAGGCAACACTGGATCTGAAGATCACGATCTATCAGGAAGAAGAATTGGAGATTCTTGAGGATGCATATTCTCTGAAAGAAAAATGTAATCTGGAAAAGAAGGAAGCAGCTTATGAGACATTGTTGCTTCAGAATCATTCAAAATGCAAGGTGACAGAGCAACTTGCGCTTCCGGAGTTAAAAGAAGAAATCCTTCAAATCTGTCATAGTAATGGAGACATTCAGGTAGAGCACACAGAAGTGACGGAAAACGGAATTCAAATGGAAGGAATCCTCCATGTCTCCTTTTTATATGTGAAAGCAAATGATGAGGTGCCATTTGCAACGTGGCAGGGCATGGTGCCGTTTTCCTATCTGTTAGAGGCAGAAGGAATGAATGAGAAGACACAGTATGATATTTCAAATAATATTGAACAGCTTTCTATTTCCATGGCGGGAAGTGGAGAGATTGAGGTGAAGGCAGTTCTGGCATTTTGCAGTTTTATCAGACAGCCGGTGCAGACAGAGGTCATTGACAACATTACGATGGAGCCATATCAGACAGAGGAGCTGGAGCGCCGTCCGGGAATCGTCGGTTATATCGTAAAAGAAGGAGAGGAACTGTGGACACTGGCAAAGCGGTACTGTACCACAATTGACGGGATCTGTGCAGTCAATGGGCTGACGGAAGATCAGGTGAAACCGGGGGATAAGATATTGATTTTTAAAGAAAACATGAGTATACTATAAGAATAATGTATACAAGATACACGATTTCTTCTATCGGATGTAGAGGTTCTGATAGAAGAAATCCGTGTGTTGTGGTCGAAAGGGGTAGGAAGATGAGATACTTAAAGTTAAAATCTCTGGCGAAAATTAACCTGGGACTAGATGTACTCGGAAGAAGAGAGAATGGTTATCACGATGTCAGGATGGTTATGCAGACCATCTATCTGTATGATGATGTGACACTGAGACGAACGGAGGAACCGGGCATACGGATTCAGACGAATTTGTTCTATCTTCCGGTCAATGAAAATAATATTGCGTACAAGGCGGCAAAGCTTCTGATCGATGAATTTGATATTCAGGACGGAGTGTCGATCACACTTGATAAGCATATACCGGTAGCGGCAGGTCTGGCAGGTGGAAGTTCCAATGCGGCGGCAGTTCTGTTTGGAATGAACAAGATGTTTGCCTTAGGACTCTCTGAGCAGGAATTGATGGACAGAGGGGTCAAGCTTGGAGCAGATGTACCGTACTGTCTGATGAGAGGACAGTGCTGGCAGAGGGAATCGGGGAAGAATTGACAAGACTGCCGCAGATGCCGAACTGTTATGTGCTGATTGCGAAACCGCCGATCAGTGTATCCACGAAGATGGTGTATGAAAAATTAGATTCGGGGGAGATTACAGATCATCCGGATATTGATGGGATCCTGCAGGGACTTTCGGAGCAGAGCCTGGAAAAAGTGGCAGCTTCGATGGGCAATGTGCTGGAGAGAGTGACGATCGGGGAATATCCGGTGATCGAAGAGATTAAAAATGTGATGAAAGCGCACGGGGCTTTGAACGCGATGATGAGCGGAAGTGGGCCGACGGTATTTGGTCTGTTCCGAGACCGCAGAATGGCGCGCGAGCACAGAAAGCAATCAGAGACAGAGAACTGGCAAAGCAGGTGTATATTACGAATATACACAATGCAAGGAGGAAATAAGAGCATGGAACCAAAATTTCAAGTAAGCATGGACGAGTATTTACCATTGAGAGATGTTGTATTCAATACACTGCGGCAGGCAATTCTGCGCGGAGAATTAAAGCCGGGAGAGCGCCTGATGGAGATACAGCTTGCCAATAAGCTGGGAGTCAGCCGCACTCCGATTCGGGAGGCGATCCGCAAGCTGGAGCTGGAGGGACTTGTGCTCATGATCCCAAGAAAGGGCGGAAGTGGCGAGATCACAGAGAAAGCTTAAAGGATGTGTTGGAAGTCAGACGTGCGTTAGAAGAGCTCGCCGTAGAGATTGCCTGTGAGAAGATGACTGCACAGCAGATTGAGGAGTTGAAAGCAGCCGCGAAGGAGTTTGAAGTGACATTAAAGAGCAAAGACGTGACAAAATATGCGGAAGCCGATGTGAAATTTCATGATGTGATCTATATGGCGACCGACAACCAGCGTCTGATCCAACTGTTGAATAATCTCCGGGAGCAGATGTACCGTTTCCGCGTGGAATATTTGAAAAAGGACGAATCCCATGTGAAATTGTTAGAAGAGCATGATCAGATTATAGAAAATATTGAAAAGCGCAACAAGGAAGAAGCTGCAAAGATTGTATGTCGCCATATTGAGAATCAGGTAGAATCTGTGCTGCATACGATCCGCTCGAAAAAAGAATAGGAATAATGAATAAAAACTGCTCATCGGTACATACTCCTTATATCAAAAAGGGAGGTACATAGTGATGAGTGGGAGAGAACAAGCAGCAGAAACAGAAAAGACAGTTGTGCCGGGGATCACAAAGAAAGCGAAGTACAGGATTTTCATACTTGCAGTATTGATCGCAGGGGTATTGACCGGGGTGGTGACAACCAGGATGCATGCGGCAGCAAAGGAGAAGTTGTCCAATCTTCAGGAGCATATGGCGGGAGAGGTTTTGCGGTTCCATGTGCTGGCAAATAGTGACAGCGAAAAGATCAGGCATTGAAGATGAAGGTTAAGGAAGCGGTTCTTGCCTATATGGAATATAAAATGCCGCAGCATACCGATCTTGCACAGACAAGAGAGTGGGTTGGGGAGCATCTCGGAGAGCTGGGGGATATTGCTCAGGCAGTAATCTGTGGGGAGTCCTATGACTATCCGGTTCACCTAGAACTGACTACAAGTTATTTCCCGGAGAAAACTTATGGGGACGTCACATTTCCGGCAGGGGAATATGAAGCGCTTCGCATTGAGATTGGAGAGGCGAAAGGGCATAACTGGTGGTGTGTCCTATATCCAAATCTCTGTTTTATTGATGCAGTTCATGCAGTCGTCCCGGAAGATGGAAAGAAAGAACTTCAGGAAGTGTTGACGGAGGAAGAGTATGATCTGGTAACTTCTGATGCAAAAGTAAAAGTGAGATGGTTCTTTTTTCCGGAGAAAGATGACAAATAGAAAACAGCAAAAGAAGAGAGGGATTTTATGACCGATTGGTTAGTAAAACGATTTGTAAAAGACTATGAAGAGACAGGAAACAACGTAGTCCGGACAAGATATGGGATGCTGGCGAGTGTCGTCGGCATCTTTTGTAATGTGTTATTATTCTTGATAAAAATAAGTATCGGGTTTGTTCTGCGAAGTATTTCGGTTATGGCAGATGCATTTAACAACCTGTCAGATGCGGGATCTTCTATCATAAGCTTTGTAGGAGTTCGGATCGCAAGTAAGCCCGCAGATAAAGATCACCCGTTTGGGCATGGAAGAATCGAGTATATTTCTGCACTGGTAGTATCTTTCCTTGTCATTGAGGTCGGGTTTACTTTTTTGAAAGATGCGATTCAGAAAATCATGCATCCGCAGGAGATGCACTTTCAGTTGATTTCTGTTATAATATTATTGCTTTCTGTCGGAATCAAGCTGTGGCTTGGAATGTTCAATAAGAAATTAGGAAAACGAATCCATTCCCAGGTGATGCTGGCGACAGCGGCCGACTCGATCGGAGATGTGATCACAACTTCAGCGACGATTCTTTCATTGATTGTTTTTGGAGTGACGGGAATTAATATCGATGGATTTGTAGGACTGGGAGTGTCACTTGTCGTGATGTGGGCAGGAATCAGCATTGCAAAAGACACACTGGAGCCATTGATCGGAGAAGCGGTTTCCCCGGAAGTCTATGTACAGATCACAAAATTTGTAGAGCAGTATGATGGGATTGTAGGGAGCCATGATTTGATCGTACATAATTACGGACCTGGGAAAAGTATGGCATCCATCCATGCAGAGGTTCCTAACGACACAGACATTGAGACGTCACACGAGGTGATCGACCGGATTGAGCGGGATGCGCTCAAGCAGCTTGGCATTTTTCTTGTCATTCATATGGATCCCGTTGAGACGAAAGATGAGACAGTACTTGCAGCGAGAAAGATGGCAGAAGAAGTGCTTCAGTCGCTGGACGCAGATGCAAGTATCCATGATTTCCGAATGGTAGACGGCAAAGACCAGATCAATCTGATCTTTGACATGGTAGTGCCACATGAATATGATCAGGCAAAGCAGAGGGAGCTGCATGACTTATTTGTCAGATGCATCCGGGAGAGGGATTCTAGATACCAGTGTGTGATCACCGTGGAGACAAGTTTTATCAATGAGAAAGAAAAGTAAAAGAGGCGCAGAGAAATGAAATATCAATGGAAACAACGGATCAGATACAGCGAAGTCGATGGGGAAAGGAAACTGACCATTCCCAATCTTGTCAATTATTTCAAGACTGCAGTACCTTCCAGTCAGAAGAACTTGGAGTCGGATGTGAATATATGGAGGAGCATCAGAAAGCATGGGTATTGTCTTTCTGGCAGATTGTGATCGAGCGTCGGCCAAAACTTGGTGAGGAAGTTACAGTAGAGACGTTCGCGACCGGATTTGACGGATTGTATGGGACAAGAAATTTTGTGATGACCGATGCAAAAGGGAGTAAAATCGCCTATGCCTATTCCATATGGGTATTCATGGATCTGAAAAAAGGGCGTCCGGTAAGACCACAGCCTCAGGAAATTGCAGGGTATGGAACAGAGGAACCGCTTCCGATGGAATATGCAGGAAGAAAGATCCCTCTGCCAAAAGAACGAAAGCAGGGTGAGCCATTTCCAGTGAGAAGACATCAGATCGATACGAATCACCATGTGAACAATAGCCAGTATGTGCAGATGGCATTGGATGTTTGGGAAGAGATGGGAACGCCGTCTAAGATCAGGGAACTGAGGTTGAGTACAAAAATCAGCAGTGTACGGAGATATGATTTATCCGTCTATGATAGAGGAACAAGACAACACAACGATCGTGCTTGGAGATGAAAAGGAAAGACCATATGCGATCGTGCAAGTAAGAGGAGAAAATTAGGATGCAGTTAGGGAAAAAACAAGTATTGACAGTAGTAAAAATCGTGGATTTTGGAGTGTATTTGGGAAGTGATGAAGAAAGAGTGCTCCTTCCGAAAAAGCAGGTGCCGGAGGATATTGAAGTGGGAGATCCGATTGAGGTCTTTCTGTATAAGGATTCCAGCGACCGTCTGATCGCCACGACCAATGAGCCGGAATTGAAAGTCGGAGAATTGGCAGTGCTCGAAGTTGCAGATGTAGGAAAATTCGGGGCATTTCTGTCGTGGGGACTGGAAAAGGATCTGTTCCTTCCATTTAAAGAACAGACAGCAAAAGTGGAAAAAGGAGATAAATGTCTTGTGACACTTTATATTGACAAAAGTCAGAGACTTTGTGCGACAATGAAAGTATACGGTCTTCTTCGCACGGATTCTCCATATAAGAAAGATGATATGGTACATGGGATTGTCTATGACACCAGTGATCGCTTTGGAGTCTTTGTTGCCGTAGATAATAAATATTCTGCGCTGATCCCAAGAAAAGAAGTTTTTAAAAATTTCTGTGTCGGAACAGAGGTGACTGGAAGAGTTACTGCGGTCAAAGAAGACGGAAAGCTGGATTTAAGCATCCGCGAGAAAATTCCGGCGCAGATGGATAAAGATGCAGAGTATGTGCTTGGTATCATGAAAAAATGCGATGGAAAGCTGCCGTTTAATGATAAAGCAGACGCAGAAAAGATTAAAAAGGAACTCGGCATGAGCAAAAATGCATTCAAAAGAGCAGTGGGAAGGCTGCTTAAGGAGAGGAAGATTGAGATCAAAGAAGATTCCATTGTGATGAAATAGGCAGAAGAAATGATTTGATATAGGTAAAATACTCCGAAATAAAAGGAACTGTTGTACTAAGAAAATAGTATTACAGTTCCTTTTTGAGTGTTTTCTTTTCTGTGCAAAGGAGATTTTTGACCGTATTTAATCCGTAGTATTCCGGCGGATCAAAACAGGAGTAATCTGCTTATGAATCGGTTCGCTTAAAGGAACGGGCTGCCTTTTCTTCATCTCGTTCATTTGGAGGATCAGAAGTTCCATAGCTGTTTTGGAAATTTGATCGATCTGTTGTCCGATAGTGGAAATAGGGATGATTGACTCGTTTGCAATAGGGGAATTGTCAAATCCCATGATCTGATACTCTTGTGGTAATGTTCCATATTTTTGAAAAACTAGGTTTAGAAAAATATTTGCATAGGTATCATTGGCGAGAAAAACACCTTTTTTCTTTCCTGGATAAGCATTGTCAATTTTGACAAAGACTTTTTTGATTGCTTCGTAAGTTGTCTCATAAGTGGAACCAAAATCTTGCAGCATCAGTTCATAAGGAACATGGTGTTCGATGCAGGTATCTTCAAAACCACGGATACGATTGTAAGCGGGAACCTGCTTAGGAACCGGAACATTGACGTGAATGAGGATTTCACACTGATTCCGAATCAGGAGAGTGGCTGCCTGTACGGCTCCCATATAATTGTCAGTGTTGACGCTGCAGATATGTTCTGCTTCCCGCTCGATAGCAACGATCGGAATATGATAGGAGGCCAGTTTTTCTGAAGGAAACGTGTGGCTTAAGACAATCAATCCCTCAATCTTATATGCCATCAGCTCATCTAAATATTGTTGTTCCAGTTCTTTCTGGTCGCTGCTTACAAATACAAGAAATTTGTAATGGTAGTCTGTGTAGCTGGATAAAAGCTGATTCAACATCTCAGAATAATAGTGTAGATAAAGGTTCGGGATAATGATGCCGACAAATTCACTCTTTCCATTTGCGAGAACTTTTGCGAGTTTGTTTTCCTGATAATCAAGCTCGTCCAGTGCTTTTGCAATTTTTTCCTGATTTTCCAGAGTCAGGGAATCCGGGTCATTAAAATATCTGGAGATAGTTGTCTTGGAGAATCCGGTATATTTTGCAATGTCAGCAAAGGTGACTTCTTTTTGCTCATAATAAAACGCCTCTTTCTATAAATTAACATTAGTATAGCAAGAACAACTGTAAAAAGCAATTAAAAATAACTGGTAAAGTGACCGGTTATTTAGAGTGGGAGAAAGAGAGTGATTTTTTGGAAAAATGTTGACAGAGGAGTAATTTTATTGTAGTATCAAATCAAAAGTAACCGGTTACTTTACCGGTTGCGGAACGGTTTATAAAAGAGGAAAAGAAAATGGAGGAACAAAGCATGAGGACGTTTGCGAGAAAGAAAACAGTTTCTGCAAAGCAGACAATGAGGCAGAAGCTGGCGTATGTCAGAAAGAACTGGCAGTTGTATGTGATTTTTTTAATGCCAGCTCTTCTTTTGACGATTATTTTTAAGTATATCCCAATGAGTGGAGTACTGATCGCATTTGAGGATTACAATGTCATCAAAGGAATTTTTGGAAGTGAGTGGGTAGGTCTGGAGTATTTTAAGAGATTCCTGTCTTCACCAGATTTTATGAATTATTTGCTGAACACATTGAAACTGAGTGCATATGGGCTTTTATGGGGATTCCCAGTACCGATTATTTTAGCACTGTTGCTAAATCGGATTCGAAAGGTTGGACTGCGGAAGAATATTCAATTATTGATTTATGCGCCAAATTTCATTTCAGTGATTGTTCTCTGTGGTATGGTTAGGATGTTTTTGTCACCGGTAGGTCCGATCAATCAGGTGCTTGGAATCAATACAAACTGGATGGCAATGCCGGAGGCATTTCGCACCATTTATATCGCCTAGTGGAATCTGGCAGGGAGCTGGATGGGCTTCGATCATGTATACGGCAGCGCTTTCCAACGCAAGTAAGGATTTAGAAGAGGCGGCAATCGTAGATGGTGCAAATATTTTTCAGCAGATTCGTTATGTAGAACTTCCGGCCATCAAAAATATTATTGTCATTCAGTTTATTTTGCAGGCAGGAAATATTATGAGCATTGGATTTGAAAAGGCATACGCATTACAGACTTCGATGAATCTTCCGGCATCAGAAATTTTATCAACATATGTTTATCGAATTGGTCTGCTGAATGGCGATTACGGATATTCAACAGCGGTCGGTCTGTTCAACTCGGTTATCAATGTTATTTTATTGATTGCAGTAAATCTGATCGTGAAGAAGCTTAATGATGGAGAAGGATTATAGGAGGTGCAAAAATGAAGGCAACAGGAAGAAAAAGAAAACTGGGAATGTCAGATAGACTAATCTTGGGAGTTGGATATTTCGCGTTAGGTTTATTTGTACTTGCGATTATCATTCCGCTTGTATATGTTGTAGCAGCTTCTTTTATGGATCCAAATGTATTGAACAGTCAGGGAATCAGCTTTGATTTTAAGAAATGGACCTTAGATGCCTATCGGAGAGTACTGGAAAATGAGATGATCTGGAGAGGATTTTTCAATTCCTTTTTCTATTCCACAGCATTTACAGTCATTTCGGTGTTTATCACATTGTTAGCTGCGTATCCGATGTCAAAAAAGATTTTGTCGGAAGAGGATTTTTTAATGTGATTTTCATCATTACCATGTTTTTTGGAGGAGGATTGATTCCGACTTTTATTTTGATCAATCAGTTACATCTGGTGAATACGGTTTGGGCGATTTTGATTCCGGGGGCATTTAATGTTTGGAATATGATTCTTGCAAGAACTTACTATCAATCAATACCGAAAGAGTTGCGGGAAGCATCTGCGCTGGATGGGGCAAGCGAGCTTCAGCATTTCTTTAAAATCATGATTCCAGTCTGCAAGCCGATCATCGCTGTTTTGGCATTGTGGTCTTTTGTGGGAATGTGGAATAGCTATTTTGATGCATTGATTTACTTAAATGATGCGGATCTGCAGCCATTGCAGCTTGTGCTTCGGTCTATTTTAGTGCAGAATACGCCGCAGCCGGGAATGATCGCGGATATCCAAAGTACGGCAGAGATGGCGAAAGTGGCAGAATTATTGAAATATGCCACAATCGTTGTATCAAGTTTACCATTATTGATCATGTACCCATTTTTCCAAAAATATTTTGATCAGGGTATTATGGTTGGTTCAGTGAAAGGTTAGGAGGCAGCAGCATGAGAAGAAAGAAGAATACCGTAATTGCAGCAGGATTATCTTTGGTGCTTGCATGTTCTGTTGTGGGATGCGGAGACGGAAAGAAGATGGAAGCAGAGATCAATCCGGATACACCAGTGGAAGAAGTAGCATTTCCATTAAAAGAAAAAGCGGAGCTGTCATTTATTACCAATGCGCCGGCAACCTCTACACAAGATCCAAATCAAAGAGAGATCTTCAAAAGACTGGAGAAACAGACGAACGTACATATTGACTGGACCTGTTTTGTGGCAGATCAGTTTGCGGATAAGAAAAATCTTGCATTGGCTCAATTTGGAAATCTTCCGGACGGGCTTTTCAATGCGGGGATGAATGATTATGATCTTTTACGCTATGCAAAACAAGGAATCATTATTCCTCTGGAGGAGTTGATTGACAAATACATGCCTAATTTGCAGGCGGTATTTGAACAGTATCCGGAATACAGAACAATGTGCACAGCTCCGGATGGACATATTTATTCCTTTCCGTGGATTGAACAGCTTGGAGAGGGAAAAGAAGCGATTCAGGCAATTGGCAACATTCCTTATATCAATAAAAAGTGGCTGGATTTTTTAGGACTAGAAGTACCAGATACGACAAAAGAACTAGAACAGGTACTGATCGCTTTTCGGGATAATGCAGATCTTTTGGAAAGCGAATTTGAAATAGAGGGAGAGGTTATCCCAATGTCTTTTATCATCAATAATGGAGATCAGGATCCAGGAATCTTAATCAATGGATTCGGAGAAGGCTATGGGGACACGGGGGATCATTTTGCGGTGACAGATGAAGGAAAAGTGATCTATACTACTGTGCAGGAAGGATATAAAGAAGGCGTTCAATGGCTGCATGGGCTGGTAGAGCAGGATTTGGTCGATCCGGAAGCTTTCACACAAGAGTGGTCTACTTATGTAGCGAAAGGAAAGAGCCATCGTTATGGGCTTTGCTTCACATGGGATATTTCTAATATTGATAATTATGAAGACTATGTTATGCTGCCAGCGCTCGCAGGCCCAGAAGGACTGGTAAACATTACAAGACAGAATAACAGTGAAACGAGCGGGTTTGACAGAGGGCGCTGTGTACTGACAACAAGTTGCCGGAATACTGCACTGGCGGCTGCTTGGATCGATCAGATGTATGCTCCGTTACAGTCTCCGCAGAATAACTGGGGAACCTATGGGGAAAAAGATTCCTTTAATATTTTTGAGATGAATGAGAATGCACAAGGCGAAAAAATGTTAAAGCATATGGACCTTGGAGAGCAGTCTCCGGTAGAAGTCCGAGAGGCACAGTCGGTCAATGGACCACTGGCAATATTAAATGAGTATTATGATACTTATGTGACACAGCCTACGGATGCAAAATGGCGTCTCGATAATATGCATGAAGTATACTTGGAGGACATGAACAGCAAGTATGTATACCCAAATGTATTTATGAGCATTGCAGATACGAATAAAGTATCTCAGTACGATACTGACATCAAGAAGTATGCAGAACAGAAAAAAGCAGACTGGATTTTAAATGGCGGAATTGAAGAAGAATGGGATAGTTATCTGAAAAAAATGGAGCAGTATGGACTATCCGATTATTTAAAAATCAAACAGAAATATTTTGATCAATACCAGGAATCCTTAAAGAATGAATAGAAAGACAGGTGAGCAAAGCGTGAGTGAAAAATTAGAAAAAGCGCGAGAATATGAAAAAATAAACAGAAGGAGATTTCTTTCGAAGAAAAACCGGTGTTTCATATCACACCACCGATTGGCTGGATGAATGACCCAAATGGATTTTCATTTTATGATGGGAAAATTCATCTGTTTTATCAGTATCATCCTTATACACGAGAGTGGGGACCGATGCACTGGGGACACAGTGTCTCAGAGGATATGATTTCATGGGAAACTCTTCCTGTGGCGTTGGCTCCAGATGAAAATTATGATGCATTTGGATGTTTTTCAGGAAGCGCTCTGGAAGCAATGGGAAACATGTGCTTCTCTACACTGGTGTGAGCAGACAAGTGCTGGAAGATGGAAGAGAAGAAGAGCGACAGAATCAATGCATTGCATATGGAGATGGAAATTCTTATGAGAAATCTTCCAAAAATCCGGTAGTGACTGGAGAGCTGATGCCGGAGAACTGTAGCCGGATTGATTTCCGTGATCCTAAAGTATGGAAAAAAGGGGATACCTATTACCTCATCGTAGGGAATAAAAATGCAGAACAAAAAGGACAGGTTGTTCTTTTTTCCAGTAAAAATTTAGAAGAGTGGAAATTTGAAACTGTACTGGCAGAAAACAGTGACGGCAAAGTGGGGACCATGTGGGAATGTCCGGATTTCTTCGCATTGGATGAAAAATATTTTCTAATCTGTTCGCCGCAGAATATGAAAGCGCAGAAATACGAATTTCATAATGGAAATAATTCTGTATATTTTGTGGGAGATTACAATGAAAACACACATACATTCCAAAAAGAGATGCCGAAAACATTGGATTATGGATTAGACTTTTATGCACCGCAGACGACAGAACTGCCGGATGGAAGAAGAATCCTGATTGCGTGGATGAAATCCTGGGATGCCTGCGTAATTCCGGAAGAACAAAAATGGCAGGGAATGATGACACTTCCAAGAGAATTACATTATGTAAATGGAAAGTTATATCAGAAACCGGTAGAAGAATTGAAAAACTACCGAAAAAATTCCTGTCGTTTGGAGAATCAGGAAGTATCTGGTACGGTGCAATTTGATGAAGTGAAAGGGCGGATTTTGGATTTGACAGTGGAAATCTGCGAAGGAGTCTTCGATGAATTTTGCATCGAACTGGCACACAATCAAGAATATACGACCAGTTATACTTATTATAGAAAAAAACAGATAATGGAAGTGAACCGAACATACTGCGGTGTGACAAGGGACATCGTATGTCAGCGTGCGTGGAAACTTCCAGAACAAAAAGAACCTTTAAAACTTCGTTTTATTATGGACAGACAGTCTATTGAATTATTTATTAACGATGGGGAGCAAGTGTCTACCACAGCAATCTGTACGCCGATGGAAGCAGAAGAGATTGTATTTTGTTGTGATGGAACAGTAAAAATCAACGTGGAAAACATGAACTGATTTAAAGAGCAGGAGGAAGGCAATGGATGTAGTAGCATTAGGAGAACTTCTGGTAGATTTTACCAGTGCAGGAATCAGCGGTCAGGGTAATCAGATTTATGAGGCAAATCCTGGAGGAGCGCCATGCAATGTACTTGCAATGCTTCAGAAACTGGGGAGAAATACGCATTTATTGGAAAAGTAGGGAAAGATTCTTTTGGAGAAATGTTGGTGTCGGTAGTAAAAGAACAGGGAATTTCAGCAGAGGGAATCTGCTATGATGAGAAAATCCCAACGACATTGGCTTTTGTACATAATGCAGCAGATGGAGAGCGTACGTTTTCGTTTTATCGGAATCCCGGTGCGGATATGATGCTTCGAAAAGAAGAAGTTGGGGAAGCACTTTTAAAAGAGACAAAACTTTTTCATTTTGGAAGCCTTTCTATGACATCGTCCGAGGCAGAAGAAGCGACAAAATATGCCATTTGGACAGCAAAACAAAATGGTGCGATAATCTCTTTTGATCCTAATTTGCGTCCGGCACTTTGGAATCATTTAGATGAGGCAAAAGAAAAGATTGCATTTGGATGAGTCAGTGCGATGTGTTAAAAATCTCTGACAATGAGATCACATTTATGACAGGAGAAACAGACATTGATCGCGGAGTACAGAAACTGATAGAGAAATATCAAATTCCTTTTGTCTGTGCAACGATGGGAAATCAGGGAAGCAAAGCATTTTTTGGCAGTGAGATTGTAGAAGCAGAAGCCTTTTTGATGGAGGACACAATCGATACAACTGGAGCGGGAGATACATTTTGCGCTTGCCTTCTGGACTACATATTAAGATATGGCATACAGAAGCAAGACAAAGAAAGGGTAAGGGAAATGCTACAGTTTGCCAATGCAGCAGCTGCATTGATCACGACGAAAAAAGGCGCTCTGCGAGTGATGCCGGAACGAGAAGAAATTGAAAAGGTTTTGGGAGGAAAATCCTGCTCTTCATTTTGAGGGGCAGGATTTTTCTATTAGAAAAGGAATGACGGCGAGTTTCAATGATGATATACTGGATTCGTAGATTTTAGAATCATTGTAATAAATATTTGAGTAATAAAAATCTGCCGGACCGATTCAGAAGGAAATGGTACTTTCACTGTTTCGGATATTGACAGGAAGAGAAGAAAAGGAGGAAATCAGCAACATCTATGAGTTTTGCACATTTGCATGTCCATACAGAGTATAGTCTTCTGGATGGATCAAATAAATCAAAGAGTACGTTGCCAGGGTAAAAGAGCTGGGGATGAACAGTGCTGCGATCACCGATCACGGTGTCATGTTTGGTGTGATTGATTTTTACCGGGCGGCTAAGGCTGCAGGCATCAATCCCATTCTTGGCTGTGAGGTGTATGTGGCTCCCGGGTCACGTTTTGACCATGAGATCAATGGCGGAGAGGACCGCTATTACCATCTGGTATTGTTGGCAGAAAATAATCAGGGATATCAGAATCTGATGAAGATTGTTTCCAAAGGGTTTGTGGAAGGATATTATTACAAGCCAAGAATTGATATCGAATTGTTAGAAGAGTACCATGAAGGAATCATTGCACTGAGTGCTTGTCTTGCAGGGGAAGTACAGAAAAATCTTCTTCGGGGAATGTTCGAGGAAGCGAAACAGGCAGCACTGAGATATGAATCTATTTTCGGAAAGGGGAATTTCTTTCTGGAGCTTCAGGATCATGGGCTGACCGAGCAGGCAGATGTCAATCAGCGTCTGATTCGGCTGGCGGCAGAGACCGGGATCGAGCTTGTGGCGACCAATGACGTCCACTATACTTATGCGGAGGATGAGAAACCGCATGACATTCTGCTGTGTATTCAGACCGGGAAAAGTTGACAGATGAAAACCGGATGCGCTATGCAGGCGGACAGTATTATGTCAAGTCAGAGCAGGAGATGATCGAATTATTCCCATATGCAAGGCAGGCGCTGGAAAATACGCAGAAGATTGCAGATAGATGTCATGTGGAGATTGAATTTGGGGTGACGAAACTTCCAAAATACGATGTGCCAGGGGGAATGACTTCATGGGAATATCTGAATCAACTCTGTTTTGAAGGGTTAGAACGCCGGTATCCAAATCCGGGAGAAGAATTAAAAGAACGTCTTTCCTATGAATTGAGTACGATCAAAAATATGGGATATGTGGATTACTTCCTGATCGTATGGGATTTCATCAAATATGCGAGGGACAATGATATCAGTGTAGGGCCGGGGCGAGGTTCGGCGGCGGGAAGTATTGTCTCGTACTGTCTTGGGATCACGAATATTGATCCGATCCGCTATCAGCTTCTGTTTGAACGTTTCTTAAATCCTGAGCGTGTGTCCATGCCGGATATCGATATTGATTTCTGTTTTGAACGGCGTCAGGAAGTCATCGATTATGTTGTGAGAAAATATGGGAAAGACCGCGTTGTGCAGATCGTAACATTCGGTACAATGGCGGCAAGAGGTGTGATCCGCGATGTAGGACGTGTGATGGATCTGCCGTATGCATTTGTCGATACGATCGCAAAGATGATTCCGACAGAGCTAAATATCACGATTGATAAAGCATTGAAAATGAATCCGGAGTTCCGGAAAATGTATGAGACAGAACGAACAAGTAAAATATTTGATCGACATGTCCAAACGTCTCGAAGGCTTCCACGGCATACGTCGATGCATGCTGCCGGAGTCGTGATCAGTCAGAAGTCGGTAGACGAATATGTGCCGCTTTCCAGAGCATCGGACGGTTCGATCACGACACAGTTTACGATGACGACACTGGAAGAACTTGGTCTTTTGAAAATGGATTTCCTGGGCTTGAGAACTCTGACCGTAATTCAGAATGCCGTCAACCTGGTGGAGCAGGCGACTGGAGTCAAGTTGGATATGGGGGAGATTGACTACAACGACAAACTGGTATTGGATTCCATCGGAACCGGGAAGACTGATGGTGTATTTCAGTTGGAGAGCGCCGGAATGAAAAACTTTATGAAAGAGTTAAAGCCGCAGAGTCTGGAAGATATCATTGCCGGTATTTCGCTGTACCGGCCGGGGCCGATGGATTTCATTCCACAGTACATCAAAGGAAAGAATGACAAAGGATCTATCACCTATGATTGCCCACAGCTGGAGCCAATCCTTGCACCGACATATGGATGTATCGTTTACCAGGAACAGGTTATGCAGATTGTGCGTGATCTTGCCGGATATACACTTGGACGAAGTGACCTTTTGCGAAGGGCGATGTCAAAGAAAAAGGCGGATGTCATGGAGAGGGAGCGCCAGAGTTTTGTTTATGGCAATATTGATGAAGGAGTTCCGGGATGTCTGAACAATGGAATTGATGAAAAGACAGCGAATAAGATTTATGATGAAATGATTGATTTTGCAAAATATGCGTTCAATAAATCTCATGCCGCAGCATATGCAGTTGTTTCTTATCAGACAGCCTATTTGAAATATTACTATCCCATTGAGTTTATGGCAGCGCTGATGACATCTGTGATTGAAAATCCGACAAAGGTATCAGAATATATTTATGCGGCAAGGCAGATGGGCATCAAAATCCTTCCGCCGGATATCAACCGCGGAGTCAGTGGATTCTCGGTAGATGAGGGAAATATCCGCTATGGACTGGCGGCGATCAAAAGTATCGGGAAGCCGGTCATTGAAGCAATTGTAAGTGAACGGGAAGAAAATGGATTGTACCGGGGACTGAAAGATTTTATTGAACGTATTTCCTTAAAAGAAATGTTAAATAAAAGAAGTATTGAAAACTTTATCAAAGCAGGGGCGCTAGACAATCTTGGCGGGACAAGAAAGCAGTTTATGATGATCTATATTCAGATTGTAGACAATGTCAATCAGGAAAAGAAATTTTCGATGAGCGGGCAGATGTCACTGTTTGATTTTGTCGACGAAGATCAGAAGAAAGAATTTGAGATCCAGCTCCCAGATGTTGGGGAATATGAAAAAGAGACGCTTCTTGCATTTGAGAAGGAGGTGCTTGGTGTTTATATCAGCGGGCATCCATTAGATGCCTATGAAGAGCAGTGGAAGAAAAGTGTGTCGGCAACTACACTGGACTTTCAGCTTGATGAGGAGACAAACCGGACAAAAGTGCATGACGGTGCGAAAGAAATCATCGGGGGCATGATCGTTGGGAAGACGATCAAGCATACGAAGACAAATCAAATGATGGCATTTATTACCGTGGAAGATCTGCTCGGAACGGTGGAAGTTGTCGTGTTCCCGAGAGATTATGAGGCGAACAGACAATACTTGGAAGAAGATAAGAAGGTGTTTGTCAAAGGAAGAGTTTCTGAGGAAGATGACCGTCCTAGCAAACTGATTTGTGAGAAAATCATCCCATTTCATCAAGTAAAGAGAGAACTTTGGATTCAGTTTGCAGACAAAAATAGTTATCTTGCGGAAGAAAAGCTTTTGATGGGCATGCTCCAGGATTCTGAAGGAGATGACACAGTTGTAATTTATTGTAAGGCAGAGAAAGCGGTAAAACGTCTTCCGCGTAACTGGAACATTGGGATTGAACCGAATATTTTGAGCAGACTGACAAATTATTATGGGGAAGAACGTGTGAAAGTTGTCGAAAAATGCATTGAAAACAAATTTTAAGTATGTTAAAATAATCACAAAATATATAAATAATAATATTTAGGTATAGGTAAATGGAGGTAATATCATGGCAAAGCGTATACGTACAATCGGTGTCCTGACAAGTGGTGGAGATGCTCCGGGAATGAATGCGGCAATCCGTTCCGTAGTCAGAACAGCTTTGGGGAAAGGACTTAGAGTAAGAGGGATCAGAAGAGGATATCAGGGACTGATGGAAGAGGAGATCATCGATCTTTCAGCAAGAGACGTATCTGATACAATTCAGCGCGGAGGTACGATTCTCCAGACTGCCAGATGTAAGGAAATGCGTACAGAAGAAGGACAGCAGAAGGCTGCTGCAATCTGTAAGAAATACGGAATTGAAGGGCTTGTTGTCATTGGTGGAGACGGTTCTTTTGCCGGAGCACAGAAGCTTGCAAAGCTCGGAATCAATACAATCGGAATCCCGGGAACAATCGATTTGGATATTGATTGTACAGAGTATACGATCGGTTTTGATACAGCGGTGAATACCGCAATGGAAGCAATTGATAAAGTGCGTGATACTTCGACTTCTCATCAGCGCTGCAGTATTGTAGAGGTTATGGGAAGAGATGCAGGGTATCTGGCATTGTGGTGTGGAATCGCCAACGGTGCAGAGGAGATCCTTCTTCCAGAAGAGCACAATTACGATGAGTCAGAAATTATCAAGAGAATTATTGATAACAGAGACCGTGGAAAGAAACATTATATTATCATCAATGCAGAAGGTGTCGGAGATTCCATCAACATGGCAAAGAGAATCGAAGAAGCAACTGGAATGGAGACAAGAGCGACGATCCTTGGACACATGCAGCGCGGTGGAAGCCCGACAGCAAAGGACAGAGTGTATGCTTCCATTATGGGTGCAAAGGCAGTAGAACTTCTCTGCGAAGGAAAGACGAACCGTGTGGTAGGATACAAGCATGGTGAATATATTGATGTGGATATTGATGAAGCGCTGAACATGGAAAAGAAACTTCCAGAGTATCAGCTTGAGGTTGCGAAAAAACTGGCAATTTAGTGATTTTATAAGAGAAACAATCTGTCTGTGAGGACGGCAGAGTAGATGGCTTTCTCTGACTGACAAAGGAAGAAAGAACATTTTCAATTCGGACGGGCATCCAGTGACGGGGGATGATTGAAAATGTTCTTTTTTGCTTCTCATTGGACCGGGATTTTGAGTAAAGGGAACATGCCCTTGAAATCTGCCTGATAAGCGGGTACAATAGAGAACAGATATGGCAGATAGAAGGAGAAATGTTGTGAAGATAGAGAATAAGAAAGATATGCCGATCGGCGTATTTGATTCCGGAGTCGGAGGACTTACAGTGGCAAGGGAGATTATGCGGCAGCTTCCTAATGAGAGTATTGTGTATTTCGGAGATACTGCAAGAGTACCTTATGGAAGCAAGTCGGAAACTACAATTATCCGCTATTCCCGTCAGATTATCCGCTTCCTGCTGACGAAGGAAGTGAAGGCGATTGTGATTGCCTGCAATACAGCGAGTGCGCTTGCTCTGGATGCGGTGCGGAAAGAATTTAAGATTCCGATCATCGGTGTTGTTGCACCGGGAGCGAGGGCGGCAAGGGAAGAGACGATCAATAAAAAAATCGGAGTGATCGGTACAGAGGCGACGGTAAAAAGTGAGATTTATAAAAAACTGATACAGGCAGAAGACCCTCAGATCAGTGTATCCGGAAGAGCATGTCCCCTGTTTGTGCCGCTTGTGGAAGAAGGATTTGCAAAACATAAGATTACCCGGGAAGTCATTGATATCTATCTGTCAGATATGAGAGAATCTGATATCGATACACTGATTCTTGGCTGCACACATTACCCACTCTTGCGCTCAACGATCCGGGAATATATGGGAGAAAAGATTCATCTTGTGAATCCGGCATATGAGACTGCAATGGATCTTAAACGGCTTCTGGAGGAAGAAGAGATGCTCAGAGACACTCCGGTGAATGGCCAGGAAGAACATGGAGAGTATTCTTTCTATGTCAGTGATGCGGCAGATAAGTTCAAGCAGTTTGCCAATTCTTATTTTGCCGTATGATATTGAGACGACAAAGCAGATCAATATTGAAGAATATTAGAATGCAACAATATGAGAGATGACAGACAAAAAGTACAGGTGAGAGTATGACAAAAGACGTATTAATAAGTATTTCGGGACTGCAGATGGACGTACTGGAGGAGGAAAAAGAGTATGAAGCTATTGAAGTCGTTGCTCCTGCTAACTATTTCCTCAAAATGGAAACATTACATTTTATTCGATGAAGTTACAGAGGGCATACCGGGCATTACAAAAATCGAATAAAGATTACCGGAGAGGACACTTTGGAAGTGATGAAGAGCGGTGTATCAAATGTGCACATGGTATTTGAGAAGAATAAAAAGAACCTCACATACTACCAGACACCGTATGGACAGCTTCTGATCGGCATCCATACAAAAGAAATGGAAGTGGAAGTGTCAGAGGATAATATCAATGTAAAGGTCGGATATATATTGGATGTCAATCATGAGCATTGGCAGACTGTCAGATCCGAATCAATGTAAAGTCTAAAGATGCAGGAGACTTTCAGATTACAAAAAATATGGATTTCTAAAGAAGAATGAGAAAGGAAAGTGTTGAAAATCTGAGGGAAGAGTAAAGGAAACCTCCAAAATGATGTGTATTAACTGGCATCATTTTGGAGGTTTCTGTAATCTCCAGACATTTCCATGAAAGTTATCTTCCTGTAGGAATGTATTAGATTATTTATTTTTCTTTGTAGATTCTTTACTCTTTTTGTTATCGTTTTGTTCGTCTTTGTTCTTTTTGAATCTTGCGAAGAAGCCTTTTTTCTTTTCAGGCATTTCTAATTTTCCGCGAAGTCCTTTGACATCTGTGATATAGATACCGCTGAGAACTGCTTTGACTTCCTTTTTGACCGGGATCAATGGGAAAATTTTCTCGTCGCACATCAGAGTCATTACTTTTGGACCGATCTTTGCTTTTACAACCGGAACTTTGGCTCTGCGCAAATATTTCGGTGTACTCTCCAGTACGATGGCAGGAAAACCGGCTTCTTTTAGTTTCATATGCTTCTTATCAATGATAAGCATCGTTACATTTTGAGCCATAGCATCTAACTGCTGCTGTTGTTCTGCCTGTTTCTTTTCCGCTTTTTTTCCCAAGAAGTACAATACGATCGTGCCGATGATCAGTACGGCTAAAACGATAAGTAATATAATTACTGGTAAACTCACGATAGACCTCCTAGTATATAGTAAAAATACATTTTTAGACAAATAGTATTGTAGCATTGTTTCTTAGGAAGTGCAAGCGATTTGAGCGCTGCACCTTACTTTTCTGTGGAAAAATGAGTATAATAGGGAATGAGAAAAAGGTGAAAAATACAAAAGTGAGGTGAGGGAATGTTAGGAAATATTTGGAATGATCTTTGTACAGGAACTGGCTGGATGATGGAGCATCTTGTTTTGATCAATATTCTTCTTTCGTTTGTGATCATCTTCTTTCAGAGAAGAAAGCCGCAGACTGTCTGGACATGGCTGCTCGTACTATATTTTATACCAATTGTTGGATTTGTATTGTATCTGCTGATCGGACAAGATTTCCGAAAGAGCAGAATGTTTAAAATGAAGGAAATTGAGGGAGAAGTAAATTATGCAGTCAGACGTCAGGAGAAGAGTATCCGTCGGAAGCAGTTTCGTCTGTCCAATCCAAAGATGGAACGATTTGAGAATCTGATCTATTACAATCTGGAAGCGGCCAGTGCAGTGCTGACAGGGAATAATGATGTACAGATTTATACGGACGGCAGAGAGAAATTCGCGGCTCTGATACGGGAAATCCGCGCCGCAAAGACATATATCCATCTGCAATATTATATTATCCGAAAGGATGAGCTGTGGCAGGCGATCAGCAGAGAACTGATCAAAAAGGCCAAGGAAGGCGTGGAAGTACGCATCCTGTTTGACAGTATGGGATGTCGTGATATGAAGAAAAAAGACTGGGAGGAGCTGAATGCAAATGGAATTCAGACGGCAGAGTTTTTTCCGGCGCTGCTTGGGAAGCTACATTTGCGTGTCAATTATCGGAATCATAGGAAGATTGCGGTCATCGATGGAAGAGTTGGGTTTGTCGGAGGATTCAATATAGGAAAAGAATATATTGGGTTGAGCGAAAAATTCGGATACTGGAGAGATACCCATCTTTGCATCGAAGGATCAGCGGTTACTTCCCTTGCGGTGCGCTTTGTGATGGACTGGAACTATGCGGCCAGAGACAATCTGTTTTTGCGGGATGAGTTGTTTGAAATTCCAGAGTACGTAAGAAATGGAAGAGAGCCGGTACAGATTATTTCCAGTGGACCGGATTCCAAAAGTGAAGAGATCCGTGACAACTATATGAGGCTGATCCATAAGGCGCGCCATCATATTTATTTGCAGACGCCATACTTCGTGCCGGACGACTGCATTTTGGAAGCGCTTCGGATTGCGGCGAAATCGGGAGTAGATGTGCGAATCATGATTCCGTGTAAACCGGATCATCCGTTTGTTTACTGGGCATCGTATTCGTACCTTGGGGATATGATCGAGGCTGGGGCAAAATGCTATGTGTATAACAACGGTTTTCTCCATGTCAAAGGACTGACGGTCGATGGCCTTGTAAGCTGTTTTGGGACAGCCAATATGGACATTCGGAGTTTTGAACTGAACTTTGAAGTCAATGCCGTGATCTACAGTGAGGAGACGACAAAAAACTGGAGGAAGCTTTTGAACAGGATATTCTAAATTCTACGTTGGTGACAAAACGTCTTTACGAAGAGCGGAGTCTTCTCATCCGTGGAAAAGAGCAGTTTTCCCGCCTGTTGTCCCCACTTTTATAAGAAGAAAGAGGATTCTAAAAGAAGTGTGAAATCTGGCAAAACACCTTTCTTTCTGTTTGGAAGTATGATATAACTGAAAGAGCAGTCAAAATGTGAGATGACAGCTGGAAAATGAAAGAATAATGAGGTAGGAAGATGAAAAAGAAATTAGCGGCGCTTCTTCTCGGAGTGTGTATGACAGTAACACTGGCAGGATGTCAGAAATCCATTGAGGACGATAATGTAAAGATCAGTGAGTATAAAGGGATTAAAGTAGAAGGACTGGAACTGGCGAAGGTGACAGATAAAGATGTAGAAAACAGCATCCAGAGCACATTGGAAGCGGAAGCTGAACATAAAGAGGTGACAGACCGGGCGACAAAGAAAGGAGATTCTCTGGAAGTTTCTTACGTTGGAAAAGCAGATGGGGAGACATTTGATCAGGGAGACCTTACGGTAGAAGTCGGAGGCGAAGGATTTGTGGAAGGATTTTCAGAAGGAATGGAAGGGCATAAGCTGAATGAGACATTTGATATTTCTCTTACATTGCCGGAGAATTATCCAGCGGAAATCGCGGGGAAAGATGCAGTGTTTACCGTAACGATCAATTCCATTACAGAGGAGATCCTGCCAGAGCTGAACGATGAATTTGTACAGAAAATTTCTGACAAGGCAAAGACCGTTGACGAGTACAAAAAACAAGTAAAAAAAGATCTGGAGACATCTAATAAAAAGACGGTAGAGTCTCAGAACAAAAACAGTGCATGGACAGAAGTAGTCAAGAACACAGAGCTGAAAAAAGAGTTTAAAGAGGATATCAATGAGAGCGTAGATCTGATGAAAGAGCAGTATACACAGCTTGCAGAGATGTACTACCAAGTTACATTTGAGGAATTCCTGGAACAATCTGGAATCACAGAAGATCAGTTTGTAGAGAAGATGGAAAAGCAGGCAAAAGATCAGTTGAAGAGCAAGTATGCAAGCAAGCTGATCGCCGAGAAAGAAAAATTAGAGCTTTCCGACAAAGCGTATAAGGAAAAATATGACGAATATGCACAGTCCTACGGATACGAAAACGGAGATGCATTTATTGAGGCAAATGGTGAGGACGGAGAAGAGAAGTTAAAAGAGAGCATTCTCTTAGATACAGCTATGACATGGGTTGCTGATCATGCGAAGTTTGTAGAGGCAGAGACGGAGAAATAAGAAGTTAGATGCAAGAACGGCAAGAGGAGTCTGTAAAATTCTGACCGGAAAGGCAGAGCATCAGACAGAAAGAATAAGGGGAGAGAAGACAGTGCGGATTGCATATTGTGAGGATGAGCGCGCGCAGGCGGTGCTGACAGAGGATATGATAAAAAGCTGGGCAAAGGAGCGCGGGCAGAAGTGTATCGTCGATGTATTTTCCAGTGCAGAACAATTTCTATTTGAGTTGGATGGAGAAGAACTCGTACCCTATGATCTGCTTCTTCTTGATATTTCGATGATCGGGATGGATGGATTCACACTTGCAAAACAGATTCGGAAAACGGATATGAATATTCGCATTGTTTTTTTGACATCAGATCCAAAGTCATGTATTTGATGGCTATGAGATTGAAGCCTGGAGATATATGATGAAACCAGTAAGGGAACAGAAGCTGTATGAAATGTTGGACATACTTGTGACAGAACTTGCAGACAGAGAAGAGCCATATGTTCTTTTGGAAGTGGCAGGGGAGAATATCAAGGTGGAGCAGGGCAGATTTTGTATGTTGCAGTGGATGGTCACTACACCACAGTGTATTGCAAGGACAGACAGTTGACAGTCAAAGAGAGTTTCGGGGAAGTTTTAAATCATCTGAACAGAGATACAAAGGACGGGGGCATTCCTCCTTTTGTGAAATGTCATAGAAGTACTGCTGTAAATTTATCGAAGGTGAGCCGGATTGGCAGGCAGAGCTGTGTTCTTACAGGCGAGATCGAGGTTCCGGTGAGCCGGGGAATGTACCAACAGCTTAATCAGGCATTTATTCAGGAAAATCTATAAGGAGTATTACAGATGAGAATGGAAATCATAGGGCTGGCTGCAGTGGCAATGCTGCTCCTGCTTGTGATCATCGGTTTCGTGATCCGGGCAATCATGCAGCGGCAGTATGAGAAGGCGCTGATTGATTATCAGAACAAAATTTTGTCTCAGGAGATGGATGAAGTGCGGAGCATCTATATGACGATGCGAGGTTGGCGGCATGATTATCATAATCATATGCAGTCGGTAAAGGCATATCTTGCGAAAGATAATATCACTGAGGCAAAGGAATACTTAAACCGGCTGGAGGAAGATCTTGCGGATATCCGCCTGTTGTTTGATACTGGAAATCTCAATGTAGATGCGATCTTAAATGCGAAGATTTCACTTGCGCTGGAAAATGGAATCCGGTGTGACTATAAGGCGGTGATCCCCAAAGAGTTGTCTGTGTCGGACATTGATTTGTGTGTTGTGATCGGGAATCTGATCGACAATGCAGTCGAAGCATGTCGGACGGTGAAGAAGGAAGAACAGTTTCTCCGACTTTATATTGCACCGCTGAAGCAGCAGTTGTATATTACAGTGACCAATGCCACCAGCGAGGTTGTGCGAAAACTCGATGAAGAATATATTTCCAAAAAGCGCGGTGATCACGGTCATGGGCTTAAACGGATTAACAATGTTGTGAAGAAATATGACGGTTATATCAATCGAAAGAATGAACCAGGGGTGTTCGTCACCGAGATCATGCTGCCATTATAGAGAAAATTTGCAATTCATGCACGGATTTTTACAATTCGTGCATGTTTTTTCTATTTTGAGAACAAATGTGATAAGTTAAGAATGCAAGAAAAGAGAGGAGGCTTTATAGATGGAGGAAGAGAAGAAACAAAAGCAAAAGAAAAGGAGCATTTTAAGCAACCTGATTTTCTGCTTTGCACCGGCTATGAAGAAAACTCCGGTTTATCTGGTGCACATCGGGATTCAGGCAGTCACATATGTTCTTCTTCTGTTACTGGGGGTAGGAGCAAATGCACTTATCGTATCGATGCTGGGGAAGGAAAGCCCGCTTATGCTGTTGATCGGGGCGGTCATGACCATCTTTCTTGTATACGGGGCGATTAGTTGGATTGATACTTATCTGCAGAATATCATATCAGTAGAATACATCGAAATGAGGGTGGGAGGACACTTCTATTCTGTTCTCGAAAAAATATTGGAGATTTCTCTGGAACAGTCAGAAAGCAGTGAAATCCGTCAGATGATGGAGAGGTCGCTGATCGCATTGAATGGAAACGATTCCAATGGAGTGCAAGGCATGATGCAGCGTTTTGGAATGTTTTTTACAAATGTACTAGGGCTGGTCACATATGCAATGATCGTGGGAAGTATGGATATACGCATCTTGCTACTCCTTGTCGGTCTGTCACTGATCACTGTCGCAACGTCCAAAGTTTCTGTAAAAGTGTATGAGAGGGTCAAAGAAAAACTTGCTGGATATCAGAGGATAGAGGGATATATTGATCGGCTTGTGGATGATATTGCAGGCGGAAAGGATATCCGCGTCTTCGGACTTTCCGACTGGCTGATCGGAAAATATGATTCGGCGATCAGACAGCGAAGAAAATATAGGGCGCTTTATAATGCGGCCTGCTTCTTCTCGGACTTTACAGAAGTGATCCTGGCAGCAGTCAGAGATTTTATCTGTTATTTTTATCTGATCTATCTTTTGAAACAGGGGCTTTCGTCAAGCATGTTTGTGTTTTATATTGGATTGATCAGCGGGTTTGCCAAATGGTTTACAGAGATCACAAGCAACTTTGTTGTGATGAAGCGGTGCGGGCAGCAGGTGATGATCTTAGAGATTTTTAGAACTTGAGAGCGGATCAGGAGGAGAAAGGCGGATTCCGGAAAACCAATTTTCCAGTCTGGACATTACGTTTGATCATGTATCCTATCGCTATGAGGGGGCAGAGGAAGAGGTGCTAAAGGATGTTTCCTTTACCATCCATCAAGGAGAGCGGCTTGCACTTGTCGGATTAAACGGGGCCGGAAAATCTACGATTGTAAAACTGATTTCTGGTCTATATCTTCCTACAAACGGAGCAGTCTATGTTAATGGGATCGACACGAGGGAACTGGATCGCAAAGCCTACATGCACCATGTTGCTGCAATTTTTCAGAATCCGTTTATCATGTCGTATACAGTTGGGGAAAATGTAACGCTCTCAGGAGAATGGGATGAGGAAAGGTTATGGAATGTGCTGGAAAAGGCAGGAGTGGCAGAGAAGATCAGCAGCCTTCCGGACGGACTATACACCTATTTTGGAAAGGATGTATCGGAAGATGGGATTATGCTCTCGGGTGGACAGATTCAGAAGCTTCTTCTAGCAAGGGCGCTGTATCACAGCCCGAAACTGTCACTTTTAGATGAACCGACTGCAGCGCTGGATGCACTTGCAGAAAAAATATTTATGATACTTACCAGAAGACGCTGGAAGGAACAAGTACGATCTTTATTTCCCACCGGCTGGCATCGACACGGTTCTGCAATGAGATTCTTCTGCTTGACAAAGGGGAGATCATTGAGCGCGGAACCCATGAAACATTGATGAAAATGGGAGGGACATACGCTTCCCTTTTTGAACTTCAGGGGAAATATTATCAGGAGGAAGAGGCACATGAATAAGAGAAAACAGATGTCTGTAAAAGAAATGTGGAAATTTTGTCTTTTTCAGGCGAAAGGCTATCGGATTTTGCCGGTGATCCTTGTACTTGGAATGCTCTCGGGTGCATCGGTTGTCTATATTAACAGTTTTCTGTATGCGAAGATTCTCGATGTTCTTCTGGAGGAGAAGTATCAGCAGGCAGCAACTTTGTCGTGATTCTTGTTGTGACGGTGATGATTGTATCATTGATCTCAAAGGCAGCGGAACAGATCTTTTCGCACTATGCGGAACCGAGCGAGGAGGAGACGAAAAAGCGTACTGCAAAAAAAGCATTTTCCATGGAATACGAAGAAATTGAGAAACAGGAGACGATTCAGAAGTTTCGAAGAGTACGGCAGGCAGAGCGCGGACATGGAGGAATCTCCGAACAGTGTATAGAAATTTATAAGTATTTTACCTGCTGCACGGAAGTTGTTTTTGCCAGTGGATTTGTCGTGCTTCTGCTGCTGCAGTCAGACTGGGAGAAGGAAAGTATCTTTCGGTTTCTGATCAGTACGGGGGTGATGATCGCTGGTTTTGTATTTGTATTGTGGTTAGGAGATAAGGTTTCCGAACGGATCGGAAAGGAAACAGTAATCACTATGCATGCAAATGAAAAGTCAAATGCATTATTTGACTATCTAGTCAACCTGATTGTTTCAGAGCAGTTTGCGCAGGATATCCGTCTGTTTCAGCTCAAAGAATATCTGATAAATAAATTTCAAGGAGATGTGATAAAGAAGTGTATGGCACTGTTCCAGAGAAGAGCGAAAGTTTCCGGACGTGGAAATGGCGCTGTCGCTTTTGCGCTTCAGATCCTGGCAGGCATCACTTATGTATATATTGCAATAAAGGCAATTGCAGGAAGTGTTTCCGCCGGGGAAGTGCTGATGTATGCGGGTGCGATCATAACGATGATGAACAGTATCCGTGAAATGATGGGAGCACATATTGAGATTGATTATTCCAATGAGTATCTGAAATCTTATGAGGAATTTATTCATCTCCCGAATATGCATTATGTAGGGACACTGCCGATTGAAAAAAGAGACGATAATCAGTATGAGTTGGAGTTTGACCATGTTTCTTTTTGTTATCCGGGGACAGAGGCGTATATTTTAAAGGATGTAAGTTTAAAATTCAAAGTAGGGGAGACGATGGCGCTTGTCGGATGAATGGTGCAGGAAAAACGACATTGATCAAACTGCTGCTTCGTTTCTATGAGCCGTCTGAGGGAAAGATCACTTTAAATGGGATTGAGATCGGGAAATATGATTATGAGGAATATATAAAGATTTTCGCGGTTGTCTTTCAGGACTTCAGACTGTATCATTTTCCATTGGATGAAAATATCGCAGGCTCCGAGAAAGTGGATGAAAAGAGAGTATGGAAGGTGATCCGTCAGGTCGGGCTGGAAGAAAGAGTGAAGAAGATGAAAGATGGGATTCACACGCTGCTCTATCACGAAACCGGGGATGGCGAGGCGCTCTCCGGCGGGGAGGCGCAGAAGGTTGCGATCGCAAGAGCGCTTTATAAAGATGCTCCGTTTGTGATCCTCGATGAACCGACTGCAGCGTTAGATCCGGTGGCAGAATCGGAAATCTATGAGAATTTCAACGAACTGATCAATGGAAAAACGGCCATCTATATCTCCCACCGGATGAGCAGCTGCAAGTTCTGTGACACAATTGTTGTTCTGGAAGAAGGAACTGTTGCAGAGAGCGGAAATCATCAAACATTGATGGAAAAGAAAGGGAAATATTTTGCGCTTTACGAGGCACAGGCACAGTACTATGTGAAGAAGAAAGCGGAAGGAGGGGAATCAGAAATTTTATAAAAAAAGAATTGTGTTCTTATCCGATTCTAGTTATAATAGGCATAAAGATAAAAATTTCACAATCTCTGAAACAGAGAGAAATCTGTGAGAGAAAATCAAATGTAAGAAAAGAATCAGACTGCGAAGTCAGTATTTCAAAAATCAGGAGGAATACAAAATGAAGGTGACAAATGATATCATTTACGTTGGGGTTAATGATCATCAGGTAGATTTGTTTGAAGGGCAGTATGTTGTGCCAAATGGAATGTCTTACAACTCTTATGTGATCAAAGATGAGAAAATCGCTGTAATGGATACTGTGGATGTGAATTTTGCGGAAGAATGGCTGGCAAATATTGCACAGGTGCTGGATGGAGCAAAGCCGGATTATTTGATCGTGCAGCATATGGAACCGGATCATTCTGCAAATATTTATAATTTTATGAAGGTATATCCAGATACAACGATCGTGGCAAATGAGAAGACATTTGTGATGATGGCCAACTTTTTCAGGGAGATGGATCTGGAAGGAAGAACATTGGAAGTAGAAAACGGACAGACATTGTCACTTGGAAAGCATGATCTGACATTTGTGTTCGCTCCGATGGTACACTGGCCGGAAGTTATGGTTACTTACGACAGTACAGAAAAAGTACTGTTCTCTGCAGATGGATTTGGTAAATTCGGGGCAAATGATGTGGAGGAAGATTGGGATGACGAAGCTCGCCGTTATTATATCGGAATCGTCGGAAAATATGGTACACAGGTACAAACCTCTTAAAAGTGGCAGCGACACTGGATATCCAGATGATCTGTCCGCTGCACGGACCGATTTTAAAGGAGAATCTTGGACATTATATCGAGAAATATGATATCTGGTCTTCTTATGCAGTGGAAAAAGAAGGTGTGATGATCGCTTACACATCGGTCTACGGAAATACAAAGAAAGCAGCAGAAACTTTGGCTGCGAAATTAGAAGAAAAAGGATGTCCGGATGTGTATGTCTGTGACCTTGCACGCGCAGATATGGCAAGAGCAGTGGAAAATGCATTCAGCTATGGAAAATTAGTACTGGCGACAACGACATATAATGCAGATATTTTCCCGTTTATGAAAATTTTTATTGAGCATCTGACCGCGCGCAATTACCAGAAGCGCACGATCGGATTCATTGAGAACGGAAGCTGGGCACCGACGGCAGCAAGAGTTATGAAGGGAATGTTTGAGGACAGCCAGGATATTACATGGATGAAAAATTCAGTAAAGATCATGTCCTCGCTGAGCGAAGAGAATCTGGAAGAGTTAGATCAGATGGCAGACGAGTTATGTCAGGAATATATTGCCCAGTCAGATGACAAAGCGAATAAAAATGATCTGACAGCGCTGTTCCGTCTTGGATATGGACTGTATGTTGTGACTTCAAGAGACGGTGAGAAGGATAACGGACTGATCGTCAACACTGTTACACAGCTGACAGACAATCCAAACCGTGTGGCAGTCAATATCAATAAGGCGAATTATTCGCATGATATGATCAAGAAGACTGGCGTGATGAATGTCAACTGTCTCTCTGTGGAAGCACCGTTTAAAGTGTTTGAAAGATTTGGATTCCAGAGCGGAAGAGAAGCAGATAAATTTGAAGGATGGAATATGCTGCGTGCAGACAATGGTGTTGCCTTCCTTCCAAAATATATCAATGCCTTCCTTGCATTGAAAGTGGAGCAGTATGTGGATCTGGATACACACGGAATGTTTATCTGTACCGTGACAGAGGCTCGTGTGATGAATGATAAAGAAACGATGACATACACTTACTATCAGAAACATGTAAAACCAAAACCGCAGACAGAAGGAAAGAAAGGATTCGTATGTGTGGTATGTGGATATATCTATGAAGGAGAGGAACTTCCGGATGATTATATTTGTCCACTGTGCAAGCATGGAGTTGCGGATTTTGAACCGATTTAGGGAAAAGTAGAAAGCTAGCTTTAGTTATGTCCCTGCATACATTGTAAGAGATGTTTGCAGGGGATTTTTTAATTATTTTGATAAGAATTATCCCAATATTTTAATCGATATTCTTTCGGTGTCATGTGATGCTTTGAATAAAAAATATGATAAAAATGTGTTCGGTTTGTAAAGCCTAAAATAGAAATAATATGTGAAATAGAATAATCTGTTTTTAGGAGATAGTATTCTGCCTTTCGTATGATAAAAGTCATCGAATATTCAAAGAGCGTCATACCGCTATATTTTTTGGAAATACGATTTAAGTAGTCTCCGCTATAGTTTAGCAGTTTGGAAAGTTCATGGCGTGATAGTTGTTGGTTAGAATCTTCTAAAAGATGGGTCAATTTTGTAAAAATTAAAAAGTCGTTGTTGTAATCAATATCGACAGTTGTAGTATGATATAGTTCACTATTTGATAGGTGATCAAATAGTTGAAATATGAAACCATTAATAAAAAATGAATCTCCGGCAACTGGCGCAAGAAGAGTTTTTGTAATTTTTTCTTCTAAATTATATATTACCTTGTAAGAATCACTATTATTATATACAGGGAAAAAAATCAAGGTATTCTTTTTTAGTATTCTCTTCGGTAGAGGCATTTTTATATAAAAAATGAAAAAGTGTATGCAAAGAAGTGTTATTTTCAATGTCAAAGTATAAACCGGAGATGGAATCAAGCAGTTGTTTTACATAATTTTTTGAAAGGTTTAAAAAGAAAATACGAAAGTCAGATGACATTTTTTCTAAATGTCGAAGATTACAATTTACAATACATCCGGTTCCCGCTGGATAGATGCGCTCAGTATTTTCTATTTTAAAAATGACCTCACCTTGTTGGACAAACATGAATTCAAAAAAATCATGTTGGTGAAGAGGCGTTTTGCCATTGAGGATAAAAGAGATTCATCATCAATTAAAATCTCAGAAAAATCATTTGGGGAGAAATTAGCAATCTTAAAGTATTTGTTTTCTAAATCAGATCGATAGACTTCAAGTACAACACTGAATGGTGTATCTATGTGATAATACTGACTGAAATTACTGTGAAAGTTATGAACTTTCAAAAATTTGGAACGGAATTCCTCCAAGGATTTTCTGCTATTACTCATAAAAGCCTCCATTTATTCGTGAATATGATACAATTTGATTGCTTGTAGGTCTTTTTTTAACATTGTGATAAAAGAAGATTTATAATAATATAATACTATGCTAGTTAGATTATAGTACATTTTGACATGTGCTGCAATTATGTATTCATTCGAATGAGGAGAAAAAATGTAACAAATACGAGTATATGATGGAGGGAATTATGAGAGAGAAAAAATATTTGAAGTGGTATCAGAAACTTGCATATGGTGCAGGGGATCTAGCATCAAACTGTAGTTATGGATTGGTATCTAGTTTCTTATTGTTATATTTATCAGACACAATGGGAATGAATACTGGAATTATAGGAACATTGATGCTTGTTTCAAAGGTATTGGATGGAGTTACAGATGTATTTTTGGGAGAATGATTGATAAAACAAAAAGCAAACTGGGAAAAGCTCGTCCATGGATGCTATATGCTCAAATTGGAGTATCGCTATGTCTATTATTATTGTTTTCAGTGCCTGATATTGGAGAAACAGCGCAATATGCATATTTCTTTGTATTTTACACAAGTTTAAATGCTATTTTCTATACTGCAAATGGAATTGCATATTCAACATTATCTGCATTAATCACAAAAAACTCTACAGAACGAGTACAATTAGGATCTATTCGTTTTATGTTTGCAGTTGTTACTAATATTGTGATGGGGTTTGCGGTAACAGGTGCAGTTGCACATTTTGGCGGCGGAGCAAAAGGATGGAGAGTGGTTGCTTTTATTTGTGCAGTGATTGGTCTGGTTGTAAATACGATCAGCTGTCTGGCAGTAAAAGAAGTTCCGGATGAAGAAAACACAGAAATACAGGAAGAAGCAGGACAAAAAGATGATAAATTAAGTTTTGTGGATACAATCAAAATTTATTTGCAAATAAGTATTATATTATGATTCTTGTTTTGTATATCGTATATTATACAATGAGTGGATTGACAACGGGCAGCGGGATATATTTTACTACATATGTGTTGGGAGATGCCTCTTTATTAGGTTCCTTTTCTATGATGAAAATGTTTCCTGTAATTATTGCATTAGCATTTACACCTATGCTTGTAAAAAGGCAGGAAGTATGCAGAAGGTAAATTTTTGGGGATATGTGATTAATACAGTTTTGAGTGTGTTCTTTGTTTATTTTGCAGTAAAAAGAAATGTACCTATGCTCTTATTGGTAATGTTTATGAAAGGTGTTTTTGCAGGAACTCTTAGCGGAACATTAAACGCATTGATCGCAGAAATTAGCGGATATACTTATAGAACAAAAAAAGTACATATGGATGGAACCATGTTTAGCTGTTCTTCTCTTGGAGTAAAAGTTGGCGGTGGAATTGGTACAGCAGCAGTCGGCTGGCTTTTGAACATAGGAGGATATGTTGGAACGGCAACAGTACAATCTCAGAGCGCAATTAATATGATCTTTCATATGTATATTACACTTCCGGTTGTATTCGGAGTGATTATTACAATTATTTTAAGTATGCTGAAAGTAGAAAAAGCAAATAAAGAATGGGATGAAAAACATAATGTTGAAAAGTAATTTTAACCAAAACTGGAAATTTGTAAAAGGTTGTATACCGTCACTAATGACATTGAAAATGTACGGAAAGGAAGCAGATGATATCTCACTTCCGCACGATGCCATGATTCATGAGACTCCTTGTGAGACAACAAAAAATGGTGGAGCTACAGGTTTTTATCCAGGAGGAATATATACTTATTTTAAAACATTTGTTGCCCCGGAAGAGTGGAAGGATAAAACGGTAACGTTAGAATTTGAAGGTGTTTATGAAAAAGCAATGGTGTATTTGAATGGTGCACTGATAACAACGAATTCATATGGATATTCTAATTTTTATGCTTCACTGGACCGATATTTACAATATGGGCAGGAAAATGAATTAAAAGTAGTAGCAGATAATTCGGCGGAGCAAATAGTAGATGGTATACAGGAAGCGGAATTTACAGGAATGTGAATCTGTTTGTTGGAGAACTCATACAAATACCAGTGGACGGAGTGCATGCTACAACGATAAATGTGGAGAAAGACTTTGCAGTGGTAGAATTTGTGACTACTGTTGTGAATCAGACAAGAAAAAAGGAAAACTTCAAGTACAGATAGAAATGAGTGATGAAGATGGAAATGTAATCCGAGGAGTGACGCATTTAACAGCCTTTGGAAATTCGGAAAATCAAATTCGTCAAGAGATTGTAATTAAAAATCCTAAATTATGGAACTGTGACACTCCGCATTTGTATAAATGTCAAGTGAGTATATTCTCTGAGAAAAAAGTATGGGATACCAATGAGTTTCTGTATGGGATTCGCCGGATCACTTTGGATTCGGTGTATGGTCTTCGAATAAATGGTGAGTCTGTGAAACTACGTGGAACTTGCGTTCATCACGATAATGGGATTCTTGGTGCGGCGACATATAGAGAAGCAGAATATCGGAAATGTAAATTGCTAAAGCAAGCTGGATTTAATAGTGTACGCAGCGCACATCATCCTGCAGCAAAAGATTTTCTTGATGCATGTGACAAGTATGGGATTTTAGTTATGGATGAATTATGTGACATGTGGACCATTCATAAAAATGACCATGATTATGCATTCTCATTTTTTAATGAGTGGAAAAATATTGTAGATAAAATGATCCAAAAAGATTATAACCATCCATCAGTTATTATGTATTCCATCGGAAATGAAATTCAGGAAGTGGGAACAGAGCGTGGTGCAGAAATTAACCGTACTATCTGTAATTATATAAAAGAAAAAGACAGAACGAGATATACTACAAATGGAATCAATGGCCTGAATGCAGCCGGAGCAAAAATGTATCCGATTATGCAAGATTTAGCGCCATTATTTAAAAAAGATGCAGAAAATAGTGAGACAAATGATTCCTCAGGAAGCAACGCGATTAATAGCTTTATGCAATTGATGGAGGGAGAAGTCGGTGATGCCTTTGCAAAACATCCGCTTATGACAGAAGTCCTGCAGGAAAGTTGTGAAGCGATGGATATTATAGGATTAAATTATTTGACAGGCAGACATCTGTTGGATACAGAATTGTATCCAAATAAATGTGTTCTTGGGACAGAAACATTTCCAGCAGATATTGCAAGACTTTGGTCTGTTGTAAAAAAATCAAATCAAGTACTGGGAGATTTTACATGGTCGGGCTATGATTATCTAGGAGAAGCAGGATGTGGCATTTTCTATTATGATGAGAAAACTAATTTTGGAAGTTATTTTCCGGATCGACTTGCATATATTGGAGACATTGATCTGACAGGATACAGAAGACCGATTAGTTATTTGCGCGAAATTGTATATGGAATGCGAAAAGAACCATATATTGCGGTGGAACGGGTTGACCGTTCTGGAATGAAGCATTCAAAGACATCGATCGATGTACAGCTACGTACGTCTGAGCATCGATCGATGTACAGCTACGTACGTCTGAGCATCGATCGATGTACAGCTACGTACGTCTGAGCATCATCGATGTACACTACGTACGTCTGAGC
>ENA-OQIC01000062-OQIC01000062.1-human-gut-metagenome-genome-assembly--contig:-NODE-62-length-43739-cov-3.336375_pt1 | contig 43739 bp, 44 predicted proteins | sample MGYA00242572_ERZ504736 | MGnify/ENA primary metagenome ERZ504736 (study PRJEB26092, sample SAMD00036201) | human gut metagenome | host: Homo sapiens | study: EMG produced TPA metagenomics assembly of...
TTCAAAATAAAGACAAAAGAATGGGGAAAACTCAAAATTTTTTTTATTGATGACGATATCGCACTTGGACATATATGTACCAGGATTATGCAGGAAGAAGGTTATGAAGTTCTTTATCAAACTTCATTAAACGGAGCAAAGGCTTGTATCGTAGAAACACATCCAGACATGATCGTACTCGACGTAGAAATCGGAAATAAAAATGGCATTGAGGCTGTCCCGGAATTGAAGGCAATAGCCCTAATACTCCTATATTATTTATATCTTCACACACAAATAGCCAATTGGTAGTCCAAGCACTAAGTGCAGGTGCAGTAGCTTATCTGAAAAAACCTCTTGAAATTGATGAATTAATTGCATATATCAAAAGATACGCGATTTCACATCCATATCAAATAAAGATAGGTTCTCTTTTATTAGACACAGACACCCAATTGCTATGCACTAAAGAATTGAGAGTGATTAAACAACTGAGCGAGGCAGAATACAAACTACTTAAACTTTTGGTTGCTTATAAAGAACAACTTGTTGAACGTCGGCAAATAGAAGAAGAACTATGGGGGAAAGTAAATGGAAATGAACAAGGAATAAATAATTTAATATCAAAACTACGCAAATACCTGTCTATTGACCCTACCATAGAACTCGTAACTATACCCAGAAATGGTTATAAGCTCTCAGTAAATCTAAGTTAATTCAATATTCATCTCAGAAAAACCACTACCTTTGCACCCTCAAAAACCAAACAAAAGCGACTGATGAAATACAAACTCCTCGTACTCGACTTGGACGGAACACTGACCAACGCTAAAAAAGAAATAACGCTGCGCAACCGTGAAGCACTGATACACGCACAAGAACAGGGTGTGAAACTGATACTTGCATCGGGACGCCCTACCTTCGGCATTGCACCCTTGGCCGATGAACTTCGCATGAAAGAATTCGGCGGATTTATCCTCTCCTACAATGGCGGGGAAATTATTGACTGGAGTACCGGAGAGATAGTTTATGCCAATGTATTGCCGGACAAAGTGATAGCCCAGCTATATGAATGCGCCACGCGCAACCAACTTCCCATTCTTACTTATGATCATCAATATATCATTACAGAATATCCCAATGACGATTATGTCCGGAAAGAGGCATTCCTCAATAAAATGCAGATATATCCTTCCACGGATTTTCTGAAAGATATTCGTCTGCCGCTTCCTAAGTGTTTGATCGTAGGCGAGCCACATCGTTTGATTCCCGTCGAGGCTGAACTTTCGGTAGGACTGCAAGGCCAACTGAACGTCTACCGCTCGGAGCCCTTTTTCCTCGAATTGGTGCCACAGGGAATAGACAAGGCACAATCTTTATCTGTCTTACTAAACAAACTGAACATGAACCGGGAAGAGATGGTAGCCGTAGGCGATGGCTACAATGATCTTTCAATGATCCAATTCGCTGGATTGGGAGTAGCCATGGGCAATGCGCAGGAACCGGTAAAGAAGGTCGCCGATTACATCACTTTTAGCAACGAAGAGGACGGTGTAGCTGTCGTCGTAGATAAGTTCTTCACAAAAGCACCCGAGAAGGGGAGACAACAGTTTAAACACAGAAATTAATAAGAAAGCAAGTTGATTTCTCCATGATATTAACGCGTTATATATAAGTATATTATCATTCATCATACTAAACTTATCTCAGCCCGTATACCCGGCCGGTGGGCCCGGGTATACGGGCTCATGGGCACAGGTATGCGGGCTTATGGGCCCGGACATGCGGGACGAGATAAAGTCCGGACCATTTTCACTAAAGATACTAAGGAAAAGGAAATGCTTTAAACGGCATAAACAGATAGATAACACGCTATATACAATTACAGACCAATACCTTATCCATCAAAACAGTGGGTGGAAGATGGAAGATAAAGGTGGAAGATAAACGGCTTGAAAACGCTATCTTCCACCCATTCATTTCGTTGATAATTAGACAAATAAACAGAAAAAGGTGGAAGATGGAAGATCGGAATGCATTTTTCGTATGAGTGGCCCGATCTTACATCAGACACATATACTTACAGAGAATAATCCGGCAGAACACGTCCCAATTCAAATTATTTATTCTAACTTTGTGGTTTAAAACAGAATAAATCTCAAACGTTATGGAACATCAACTGACGATTTACAACACTTTAGATAGAAAAAAAGAGCTGTTTGTGCCTTTGCACGCTCCACATGTGGGCATGTATGTCTGCGGACCGACGGTATATGGCGATGCACATTTGGGACATGCCCGTCCGGCCATCACGTTCGACGTACTCTTCCGTTATCTCACCCGGTTGGGTTATAAAGTGCGATACGTGCGTAATATCACCGACGTAGGCCACCTGGAACATGACGCAGACGAAGGGGAAGATAAGATTGCCAAGAAAGCCCGTCTGGAACAATTGGAACCCATGGAAGTAGTGCAATACTACCTGAACCGGTACCATAAAGCCATGGAGGCACTGAACGTACTTCCCCCAGCATTGAACCACATGCCTCGGGACATATCATCGAGCAGATCGAATTGGTAAAAAAGATTCTGGATGCCGGCTATGCATACGAAAGCCAGGGTTCGGTATACTTCGATGTAGCCAAATACAATAAAGACTACCATTATGGCAAACTCTCGGGACGTAACCTGGACGATGTACTGAATACAACCCGCGAGCTGGACGGCCAGGAAGAAAAACACAATCCTGCCGACTTTGCTCTTTGGAAACGGGCACAACCGGAACATATCATGCGCTGGCCTTCACCATGGGGTGACGGTTTCCCCGGCTGGCATGCCGAGTGTACAGCTATGGGACGTAAGTATCTGGGCGAACACTTCGACATTCACGGAGGAGGCATGGACCTTATCTTCCCGCACCACGAATGTGAAATCGCACAGTCGGTAGCTTCACAGGGTGACGATATGGTTCACTATTGGATGCACAACAACATGATCACCATCAACGGCACCAAGATGGGCAAGAGTCTCGGAAACTTCATCACGCTGGATGAATTCTTCAGCGGCTCACACAAATTGCTGACTCAGGCTTACAGCCCGATGACCATACGATTCTTTATCTTGCAGGCACACTACCGCAGTCCGGTGGATTTCAGCAACGAAGCATTACAGGCAGCAGAAAAAGGACTGAGCCGACTGATGGAAGCAGTGGATGGTTTGGAGAAAATCACTCCTGCAGCTACTTCGAACGTCGACGTAAAAAGCTTGCGCACGAAATGTTTTGAAGCGATGAATGATGACTTGAACACTCCGATTGTAATTTCGCACCTCTTTGACGGAGCCAAGATGATCAATAATATCATTGCCGGAAACAATACCATCTCTGCCGATGACCTGAAAGAACTGAAAGAAGTATTCCATACATTCTGCTTCGATATCCTGGGCCTGAAAGAAGAAATCGGCTCGTCGGACGGACGTGAAGCCGCTTATGGGAAAGTGGTCGATATGCTGCTGGAACAGCGGGTGAAAGCAAAAGCTAACAAGGACTGGGCTACGAGTGACCTGATCCGCAACGAACTGACTGCATTGGGATTCGAAATTAAAGATACTAAGGACGGATTTGAGTGGAAACTGAATAAATAAAAAGCTTCAGAAAGTTGTATTTAGAAAACATCACAGAGGATGCGGAGGGAACAAAGTAATAGCTTTGTATGCTCCGCGTCCTCTGTGGCTAATTCAGAACAGATATAAAAATGACAGCACAAGAATTTTTCAAAAACGACCTGTTTGCCACCAATGCGGGTGTAGAGCTGATCGAGATACGAGAAGGATACAGCAAAGCAAAACTGGAAATAAAACCCGAACATCTGAATGCGGGACAACGGACACAGGGAGGCGCCATCTTTACTTTAGCCGATCTGGCACTTGCGGCAGCAGCTAACTCACATGGCACATTGGCCTTTTCGCTCTCTTCCAATATCACTTTCTTGCGCGCCAGCGGCCCCGGAGACACACTCTATGCCGAAGCACGCGAACGCTATACCGGACGCAGCACAGGTTATTATCAGATAGATGTAACCGATCAGGAAGGCAGACTGATAGCTACCTTCGAGTCGAGCGTATTCCGCAAAAAAGACGAAGTTCCGTTCACTTTGTGACAATAGAAGTCTGAGGATGTCGGTAACCACTGACACTCTTCAGGAACGCCTTGGCCGAACCAAAGTTAAGGTGCATATCCAGACGTACCGGAAGGTGATTCCGGTCGTCCGTCACATAAAACGTTATGACCTCTTTCTCCTTTCCCTTTTTATTATATTCCACGAGTGAGAATATCAGGCAGCGATAGGTAGTATCGTTCTCGGCAGTAATCTTCTTAATTCCCCGGTAAATCAGGGTCTGTTCTTCTACTCTACGCCCCGTCGCCATCGGGAACTGGATACGTTGACCGATGGTATATTCCTTTGGATCGAACGAACGGGCCTGCGCCAGAATAGTAAGCATATCATAGATACAACGATTGTCACTTTGCTCCGTCTCGGTGATACTCCCGTCTTTACGCACCCGTTTTTGATTGACATAACACATGCCCTCCCGAAACGAGAAACGGGCTTCATCGACGGTATAACGTTTTCCTTCTTCGGCTCCCTTCCGAAAATAGCGGGGTTCCAGCTTTTCAGTCATGACGCTTGTCAGCGTATCCCGCATCTTAAAGAAGAAGTCGGCCTCTTTACTGCTGATGGCCAATAAATTGACCCGATAGGCCGGCTCGGAGTGATAAGTCGTCGAGTTAGTGGTAAGGCTGGCAAGTCCCACTTTCTTCCAAATGAATTTCCAGTTGAAATAAAGTTCGTACATGACGTGCTCACCGGACTTAAACGCATCGTTCTTTGCTTCACACTGGGCATTGCCCGATGATGGGAAAGCAAAAAGCAGGGCGATAATAAGACATATCCACTCTTTCCGCCTAATTGCGGCGGCTACGGTTTGCGTTTTGACTATCTCGGGTCTTTTTCTTCTTGTCTTCATCTGGTTTCTGTTTTTAAGTTCGTCCGGCTTTTGCTTATCCAGAGGCACAGCTGTCACATTCCAGTCCTGAGTAGCATCCCAGTTTGCTTTAAATTCAATAATATGCGGATAATAGTATACCATCTCAGGCTGTATGCCCTTCTCATAGTCACCGGCATCCCACACTCCGTTGCCATTGGTATCGTTTACCAACCGGGCTCCGTATTTGCCGGGATTCAGATAGTAGAACTCCGCTCTCCCGTCAATCACCGGACGCCTGCGAAGAACTTTATCCTGATTATCCAACAGTTCGACAAAAGCGATAGAATCTGCTCCGGTTATGTTGAGGAACACATTACCGTATTCTTCGATCTGACGAACCTTGAAGGCTTGCTTTATCTTATCGGTAAACAGCCCGTAAATGCCATGAAAAGCTGTGGAATCGACGGCAAATTCATACTCGCCTCCGGGTTCCCAATCATAATAGAGGTTATAGCGGCGCACATCGAGCGAATCATGTTCGAGCTCAAAAGGAACATCGGTCCATATCGTATCTACTTTCTGGCGAAGATGAATAGCCGCACTGTCAAAGCGGGCTACCGGTTCTTCAAAAGTCATGGTGATATAATCGAACACGTCCATAGACGAAGGAGCGTGTGTGTTTACCGACAAGAACTTAGTCGGTTCCGGCTCATCGTCTTTCTTCTTTTTCTTTTTAGGCTCTTCTTTCTTCACTTTCTTTGCGGCCAACCTTAGCGTATCCGTACGAGGAACTAATTGATTTAACGTATCAGTGTACAAATAGTTCAGACTCAACGTAAGTGTATCTTGCTGATAAAGCAAAGAGTCGCGTATCCAATAATGAATAGTGTCGTTGCGGAATGTCTTTTCTATCACAAGAGCATCCTTCTCGTCGAAATTCAAGCCTTTCAACACAGGCAAAGAATCTGCCGGAGCCGAAAAATACAAAGAAAATTTATTCGGAGTAAGGCGTTCGCTCTTAACCAGGTATTGTGAAACAGAAGGCTTTTTAAATGAGCGAAGCACAATATTATCGGGCAGGAAGTAGGTATATTTCTGCTCAACAATCGTATCGATGGTCAGTGAATCGACCAAGCAGTATCCTGGCGTATCCGCTCTTCGAAGCGGGGAATAATCAGCGAGTCATTGAAAGCCACCGCTTCACCTTTTTGGTTATAGAAGAAATTCTGATCGGCATCCATTAAACCGAAAATACGATATTTGCCCGGTGCAATCCCACGAATCGTGAAGTGTCCACGACTATCGGTACGAGCTACACGATCAAAAGGAAGTTTGGTAAAAGCCGAGTCATTCAGGTTGGAATGTAGTCCCACCAACATACCTTTAATGGGTTCCAGATCAGAAGCTTCAAGCAAGGTGCCCGATACCTCCATTGTATCGATAGAGGCCCCTGTAGAGAATGTAAACGCAAAATTACCGAGCGGATTGCCCTCGTTGTTATCGACGATCGCATCCGAAAAATCGATTGTATAGGTGGTATTGGGCTTCAAAGAGTCGAGCAGGTTTACAGTAATCCGCTTCCCTCCGGGTTTAATCTCCGGTTGTTGCAACTGGGGAGGCGAAACCACTACCTTTTCACTGGCCTTTTCAAGTTTAATAAACTCATCGAAATCAAGGACAATCTTTGACTTTTTAGTATTTACGGCTCCTGCTGCCGGCGTACTGCCGATGAAGCGGGGTGGAGTTTCATCAAAAGGTCCCCCATCCGGACGTCCCATACTGGCACAAGAATAAAGGGTAGCTACCAGAGCAGCAACTCCCAACAGACTACGGATGAGTCGTTTTTTTCTATATATATTGTCTTTTAACATGCTGCAAAAATAAGCCTTATCCATTAATTAATGCTATACTTTACACTAATTTATCCAAAAAGACTCTGTCCGACAAGACAAAAAACGTATCTTTGACCAACAATTTACAAACCTAATAAGATTAACCCCATGAAAAGACAACTGCTGACTTGCTGCCTGGCGATGTGTAGCCTGGCGACCATGGCTCAACATGACGAATGGAAAAACCCCGAAATTAATGCGGTAAACCGTGCACCGATGCACACCAATTACTTTGCTTACTCTTCAAGTGAAGAAGCCGCAAAAGCCGATAAGGAAAACTCAAGCAACTTTATGACCCTGAATGGCATCTGGAAATTCAACTGGGTGAAAAATGCAGATGCTCGACCGACCGACTTCTACCGGACAGACTATAATGATAAAGGTTGGGGACAGATGAAAGTCCCCGGTGTTTGGGAAATGAACGGATACGGTGATCCGATTTATGTCAACGTAGGTTACGCCTGGAGAAGCCAATACAAAAACAATCCTCCTTATGTGCCCATAGAAAACAACCATGTAGGATCGTATCGGAAAGAAATCATTATTCCTGCCGAATGGTCAGGAAAAGAAATATTCGCCCACTTTGGTTCGGTCACTTCAAACATGTATCTATGGGTCAACGGTAAATATGTGGGATATAGCGAAGACAGTAAACTGGAAGCTGAATTTAACCTGACCAAATATCTGAAACCGGGCAAGAACCTGATTGCGTTTCAGGTATTCCGCTGGTGTGACGGTACGTACCTGGAAGATCAGGACTTTTTCCGCTACTCGGGAGTGGGACGTAACTGCTATTTGTACAGCCGCAATAAAAAATATATTCAAGATATCCGTGTAACTCCCGACTTGGACAGCAATTATACAAACGGTACATTGAACGTGGCACTCAATCTGAACGGAAGCGGAACAGTAGAGTTGAACCTGACAGATCCGGCAGGAAAAAGTGTTGCTACGGCACAGGTTAACGGAAATGGACAAAAGTCTGTTGTCATGGACGTGAGCAATCCTGAAAAATGGACAGCAGAAACACCCAACTTATATACACTGACTGCAACCCTGAAAAACGGCAGCAACACGCTGGAAGTGATCCCGGTAAAAGTAGGTTTCCGCAAAATTGAATTGAAGGGCGGACAGATACTGGTGAACGGGCAACCGGTGCTCTTTAAAGGTGCCGACCGCCACGAAATGGATCCGGACGGAGGATACGTGGTTTCCCGTGAACGCATGCTGCAAGATATTCTGCGTATGAAGCAGCTGAACATTAACGCGGTACGTACCTGTCACTATCCGGACGACAATCTGTGGTATGACCTTTGCGACCAATACGGTATCTATGTAGTGGCAGAGGCCAATATCGAGTCGCACGGAATGGGATATGGCAAAGAAACACTTGCCAAAAATCCATCTTACAAAAAAGCACACATGGAACGCAACCAACGCAATGTACAGAGAGGGTATAACCATCCTTCCATCATTTTCTGGTCATTAGGAAACGAAGCCGGATACGGCCCGAACTTCGAACAGTGCTATACATGGATCAAAAACGAAGACAAAACACGCGCCGTACAATATGAGCAGGCGGGTACCAATGAATTTACAGACATTTTCTGCCCGATGTATTACGATTATGATGCCTGCAAGAAGTACAGCGAAGGCAATATAGACAAACCTTTGATCCAATGTGAATATGCTCATGCTATGGGTAACTCGCAAGGGGGCTTCAAAGAGTATTGGGATCTGATACGCAAATATCCCAAATATCAGGGCGGTTTTATCTGGGACTTTGTAGACCAGTCGAACCATTGGAAAAATAAGGATGGAATAGACATCTACGGATATGGCGGTGACTTCAATAAATACGATGCTTCGGACAATAATTTTAACGACAACGGACTGATCAGCCCCGACCGTCGCCCCAACCCGCATGCCCATGAAGTGGGATACTTCTACCAGTCAATCTGGACTACTCCCGGCGATCTGTCAAAGGGAGAAATAAAGGTATATAACGAAAACTTCTTCCGCGATTTGTCCGCTTATTATATGGAGTGGCAATTACTGGCAAACGGTGAAGTAATGCAAACCGGAGTCGTTCAGGACCTGAACGTGGCTCCCCAACAAACAGCGACTCTCAAACTGAATCTGAATACGGAAAAGATCTGTCCATGTAAAGAGTTGTTGCTCAACGTAACTTATAAGTTGAAAGCTGCCGAAACACTGATGCCGGCAGGAAGTACAGTGGCATATGACCAGCTGACCATCCGTCCGTATACAGCCAAAGCATTGGAATTAAAAAACCAGAAAGCATCTAATCTTGACATTGTCGTACCGGTCATTAAGGACAACGACCATAATTATCTGATTGTAGAAGGCGAAAACTTCATAATCGAATTCAATAAGCACAATGGATATCTCTCTCGTTACGAAGCAGATGGTATGCAATTATTAAATCCGGGAGCTCAACTGACTCCTAACTTCTGGCGTGCTCCTACCGATAATGATTATGGAGCAGGATTACAGCACCGGTATGCTGTCTGGAAAAATCCGGAACTGAAGTTGACTTCATTGAAACAAAGTATCGAAAACGAACAGGCAATCGTTCAGGCTGAATATGAAATGAAAGCTGTAAAAGGAAAACTATTCCTGACTTATGTTATCAACAATGAGGGAGCGGTCAAAGTAACTCAAAAGATGGAAGCCGGCAAAGAAGAAAAGGTTTCTGATATGTTCCGTTTCGGCATGCAAATGCAAATGCCCGAAAACTTCAATGAAGTGGAATATTATGGCCGTGGTCCGGTTGAAAATTATGCCGACCGCAATCACTCTACTTTAATTGGCAAATATCGCCAGACAGTTGCCGAACAGTTCTACCCGTACATCCGTCCGCAAGAAACCGGTACCAAAACCGATTTGCGCTGGTGGAGAGTATTGAATATCAGCGGAAACGGTCTGCAGTTTGTAGGTGACGCTCCTTTCTCCGCCTCTGCCTTGAACTATAGCATCGATCTTTGGATGACGGAGTACAAAAAGACCAACGCCACTCTCCTGAAGTAGCGAAAGCTCCTTTCACTAACCTTTGCATCGATAAAGTACAGATGGGTCTGGGATGTGTCAACAGTTGGGGAACACTTCCACTGGAGAAATACCGTGTACCTTATCAGGATTATGAATTCAGTTTCATCCTGACCCCCGTACGCCACAAAGTGAATATGTGAAACAAGATTCCATGACAACAGGGACAGTGGTCCGGAATTTTCCGGATCACTGTTTTTTATCATCTTTTTTCTGCCCCCGCCTGTTTCGCACCCATCTGAAGTAATTTTGAGCTTTACACCTATATTAATTAGAGAAAAACATCGTTAAAAACAGATATTAAAAAACAACGGTATAGAAAATAAAGAGTACTTTTGTCGCGGAAAACTAATTAAGGGTAATCAGTTTTCACCTATACCTGATAAGGTTATCACGATAAACCACTTTGCCACAAAATGAACATCATTAAAAATTGAATATAAAGAAGGTATGAAAAGTAAAATTGTTTTGTTTGCATTTTGTTTAGCCTTGTTGTCGGGTTGCGGCAAAAAGGGCTTCAACATGGGAGGAACTCCCGAATGTGCAGTAGAGACATTGCAGCCCACCACTGTCAATCTGAAAAGCTCCTATCCGGCCACAATCAAGGGTAAACAGGATATCGAAATCCGCCCGCAGGTTTCCGGGTTTATCACTAAACTGAATATTGATGAAGGATCTATGGTCAAAAAAGGACAGGTACTGTTCGTCATCGATCCGGTGCAGTATGAATCTGCCGCCCGTGCAGCAAAAGCCGCTGTAGCCACAGCTAAAGCGAATGTTTCTACTCAGGAAATCACTGTAAAAAACAAACGTGAATTAAACAAGAAAAACATCATCAGCGACTATGATCTGGAAATGGCTGAAAATACACTTGCATCTGCAAAAGCTCAATTGGCATCTGCCGAAGCCCAGCTGATCAGCGCTAACCAAAATCTGGCATACACACGCGTAACAAGCCCTTCGGACGGTGTAGCCGGAACAATCCCTTACCGTGTAGGTAGCTTGGTAAGCGCTTCAAGCCCGTCACCTCTCACTGTGATCTCGGACATCACTCAGATGTACGTTTACTTTTCACTGACAGAAAAGGAATTACTGAACCTGATCCGTCAGGACGGTTCTCAGACTGAATTTCTGAATAGCTTCCCGGCTGTTCAACTGACATTGGCTGACGGAACGTTGTATGCCGATAGCGGTAAAATAGAGACGGTAAGCGGAGTCATCGACCAAAACACAGGTGCTGTAAGCATGCGTGCCACTTTCCCGAATCACGGACATCTGTTGAGAACAGGCGGTACCGGTAACATCCAGATTCCTTATAGCAAGGAGAATGTAATCGTTATCCCTCAAAAAGCAACTTACGAAATACAGGATAAGAAATTCGTATATCTGCTCCAGCCGGATAACACTGTGAAAAATACCGAAATAGAAATATTAAATCTCAACGACGGACAAAACTATGTAGTCACTGCAGGACTGAAAGCCGGCGACAAAATCGTTGTCGAAAACGTCAGCACCCTGAAAGACGGTGCTACTATCAAGCCGCTCACCCAGCAGGAATCGGCCGAACGCTTTAAAGCAGCTTTGGAAGAACGCAAAAATCAGTAAACGAGTTAACTCAAAAAGCAGAATATGAAATTAGATAGATTTATTAATCGTCCGGTACTATCAACGGTTATCTCCATCGTGATAGTGATTCTGGGTGTGTTAGGCCTGCTGTCGCTGCCTATCTCCCAGTATCCGGATATTGCCCCTCCTACTGTACGTGTCAACACGACGTATCAGGGAGCCAATGCACAAACTGTATTAAACAGTGTGATTGCTCCGTTGGAGGAGCAGATCAACGGTGTAGAAAACATGATGTACATGACTTCTACTGCCACCAATACCGGAGAGGCCTCTATTGAGGTTTACTTTAAACAGGGTACGGACCCGGATATGGCTGCCGTAACGTACAGAACCGTGTAGCCAAAGCACAGGGTCTGTTGCCGGCCGAAGTAACCAAGGTAGGTGTGATTACCTCAAAACGACAAACCAGTATGTTGCTGGTATTCTCCCTGTATAGTTCGGATGACAAATATGATAACGAATTCCTTGAGAACTATGCTAAAATCAATCTCGTACCGGAAGTTCAACGTGTACCGGGTGTAGGTGACGCCATGGTGCTCGGTGCAGACTATTCTATGCGTATCTGGTTGAAACCGGACGTAATGGCCCAATATCACCTGATGCCTACCGATGTTTCGGCAGCATTGGCCGAACAGAATATCGAGCTGCTCCGGGTTCATTCGGTGAACAGGGCAAACAGACTTTCCAATATACGCTGCGTTATAAAGGACGTCTGCAGAGCCAGGAAGAGTTTGAGAACATCGTGATCCGTGCCAATTCTGACGGGCAGGTGCTCCGATTGAAAGATATTGCCACAATCGAGTTAGGTCGTCTGACATACGGATTCTCTAACAACGTAAATGGTCACCCTGCCGTAACGGTTATCGTATTCCAGACAGCCGGTTCGAATGCGACTGCCATCATCAATGACATCCTCGACTTGCTTGAAAAATCAGAATCGACTTTCCCGCCGGGAGTTAAAGTAAATATCTCACAAAATGCCAACGACTTCTTGTTTGCTTCTATCCACGAAGTTGTAAAGACTTTGATTGAAGCCTTTATCTTGGTATTTATCGTGGTTTACATTTTCTTGCAGGATCTACGCTCGACACTGATTCCGGCCATCGCGATCCCGGTAGCATTGATCGGTACATTCTTTGTGCTTTACATCATCGGATTCAGTATCAACTTGCTTACCTCTGTGCCATGGTACTCGCCATTGCCATAGTGGTGGACGATGCCATCGTCGTCGTCGAGGGTGTCCATGCCAAGCTCGACCAAGCTATAAATCAGCTCGGTTAGCTTCCATCGACGCCATGAACGAATTGGGTGGCGCTATCGTCTCCATTACATTGGTTATGATGTCCGTGTTTATTCCGGTAAGCTTTATGACCGGTACTTCCGGTACATTCTACCGTCAGTTTGGTCTGACTATGGCTATTGCTATTGCCTTGTCGGCAGTAAATGCCTTGACACTGAGCCTGCATTGTGCGCCATCTTACTGAAACCCCACGATCCTGATGCTAAAAAGAAATCGACTTTGGCAAGCCGTTTCCATGCTTCGTTCAATGCTGCTTATGACACAGTATTGAAGAAATATAAAAAACGTGTTCTCTTCTTCATCCAGAAACCGGTGCTGACCATCGGCTCCGTAGTAGTGGGTTTCGCACTGCTCATCTTCCTGATGAAAGTGACTCCGACCGGTTTGGTACCGAATGAAGATACAGGAACGATTATGGCAGTAGTCGATATGCCTCCCGGAAGCTCACTGGAACGCACTCAGGAAGTGATGTGGCAGGTAGATAGCCTACTGGCCTCCGACCCGGCTATCGAAAGCCGTACCATGATCGCCGGTTATAGCTTTATCGCCGGTCAGGTCCCAGCTACGGTTCATTTATCTGTAAAATGAAGAACTGGGATGAGCGTTCCATCGCTCAACGTTCTGACTTCGTTTCAGGTATGCTGTATCTGAAAGCCCGTGAAGTGATTAAAGACGCCCGCGTACTGTTATTCGCTCCCCCTATGATTCCGGGTTACAGTGTATCCAACGGTTTCGAAATGAACTTACAGGATAAGACAGGCGGTAGTCTGGATAAATTCTATGAAGTAGCTCAGGACTTTATCACCAAGCTACAGGCACGTCCCGAAATTCAGTCGGCACAGACTTCGTTCAACCCGAACTTCCCGCAGTACATGATCGATATCGATGCCGCTGCTTGTAAGAAGGCCGGATTGTCTCCGAGCGACATCCTTACTACCCTGCAAGGATATTACGGTGGTCTATATTCGTCCAACTTCAACCGGTTCGGTAAGATGTACCGTGTAATGATTCAGGCCGATCCGAACAGCCGTACCAATCTGGAGTCACTGAACTCGGTTAAAGTACGCAACGGCAACGAGATGGCTCCTATCACTCAGTTTATGAGCGTTAAACGTATTTACGGACCGGACAACATCAAGCGTTTCAACATGTTTACGGCAATGACTATCAATGGTTCGCCGGCTGACGGATACAGTTCCGGTCAGGCCATCCAAGCCATGCAGGAAGTGGCAGAACAGACGTTGCCTACCGGATACGGATATGAATTCTCGGGTATGACGCGTGAAGAACAAAGTTCGAGCGGCAGTACTACTGCGATGATCTTCGTCCTCTGCTTCGTATTTGTTTATCTGTTGCTGAGTGCACAATACGAAAGTTATATTCTTCCGTTTGCCGTACTGCTTTCTATACCGTTCGGTCTGGCAGGTAGCTTCATTTTCGCCCACCTGATGGGATTGGCAAACAATGTCCTTCCGATACTGGGAGCAGCTACCAACAACATTTATATGCAGATCGCATTGATCATGTTGATGGGTCTGTTGGCAAAGAACGCCATCCTAATTGTAGAGTTTGCTCTCGACCGTCGTAAGATGGGTATGAGTATCACTTGGGCTGCCGTATTGGGTGCAGGTGCCCGTCTCCGCCCGATCCTGATGACTTCATTGGCCATGGTTGTCGGCCTGTTGCCTTTGATGTTTGCCATGGGCGTAGGTGCCAATGGTAACCGTGCTTTGGGTACGGCTGCGGTAGGCGGTATGTTTATCGGTATGATATGCCAGATATTCGTGGTTCCTGCTTTGTTCGTTATCTTCCAGTATCTACAAGAGAAGGTGAAACCTATTGAATGGGAAGACATCGATAATACGGATGCAGAAACAGAAATTGAACAATACGCTAAATAGGAATAAAGAAAAGAATATGAAGAAACAAATTATAGGTATGTTGTGTGCAACTGCTCTCTTGAGCAGCTGCCACATCTACAAATCATATGACAGACCTAAAGATATTGAAGCCTCCGGTCTTTACCGGGACACAGTATCTGTTGCCGATACACTGGTATCCGATACTGTCAACTTCGGAAATCTGCCTTGGAGAGAGGTCTTCACCGATCCTCAACTGCAAGCGTTAATCGAACAGGGATTAACCCACAATACAGATCTGCTGACTGCTGCGCTGAAAGTGAAAGAGGCACAGGCATCACTGATGTCAGCCCGTCTGGCTTACGCTCCTTCACTCGGATTGTCACCACAAGGAACCATCAGCAGCTTTGATAAGCATGCCGCAACCAAAACCTATTCGTTGCCGGCAACAGCCAGCTGGGAGATTGATCTATTCGGCAAGTTGCTGAATGCCAAACGCGGTGCACAAGTAACATTGTTGCAAACCAAAGCATATCGTCAGGCTGTACAGACTCAGATCATTTCGGGCATTGCCAATACCTATTACACCTTATTGATGCTCGACCGTCAGCTCGATATTACCGAACAGACTGCGACATCATGAAGCGTAATGTTGAAACCATGCAGGCAATGAAAGATGCGGCTATGTTCAACACTACCTCTGCAGGGGTGGAACAAAGCAAGGCTGCCTATGCACAAGTACTGGCGTCTATTCCGGCTATCCAGAAGAGTATCCGTGAAGCTGAGAACGCTATGTCCATGCTATTGGCACAAGCACCACAGACTATCAAACGGGGGGTTCTGGAAGAGCAGCAATTACCTGAAGATTTCTCAGTGGGCGTTCCTTTGCAACTACTCTCTAACCGTCCGGATGTGAAAGCAGCCGAAATGGCATTGGCCGGTACTTACTACAATGCAAATTCGGCCCGTGCCGCCTTCTATCCGCAAATCACTATCAGCGGCTCGGCCGGTTGGACCAATAGCGCCGGTAGTGCCATTATCAATCCTGGTAAACTGCTTGCCTCTGTACTTGGTTCGCTTACCCAGCCTCTCTTCTACCGTGGTGCAAACATTGCCCGCCTGAAGATAGCCAAGCACAACAGGAAGAGGCTAAACTGGCCTTCCAGCAGAGTTTGTTGAATGCCGGAAGTGAAGTAAGCAATGCATTGTATCAATATCAGAGTGCTTCTGAAAAAACTGCTTCCCGCAAATTGCAGGTAGAATCTTCAGAAAAAGCATCCGAATATACAAAAGAATTGTTTAAATTAGGGACGTCTACTTATCTGGAGGTATTGTCAGCCGAACAGTCTTTGCTCAGTGCCCGTTTATCTCAGGTAAACGACACCTTCGACCGGATGCAGGCTGTAGTGAGCCTCTATCAGGCATTGGGCGGCGGAAGAGAAGATTAACTTTAAATACAATACAATTATGATTAGTCCATTAGCATCGATAGCCCCCGGGGCAAAAATCGGAAAGAATGTGATCATTCAACCGTTTGCTTACATTGAAGATAATGTCGAAATAGGGGACGACTGTATCATTATGCCCTATGCCAGTGTGCTGAATGGTACACGGCTGGGAAAAGGTAACAAAGTATATCAACATGCCGTATTAGGAGCAGAACCACAGGATTTCCACTACAAAGGAGAAGAAGTTCACTGATTATCGGGGATAACAACCATATCCGCGAAAACGTAGTTATCAGTCGGGCTACTTTCGGTGGGAATGCTACCAAAATAGGCAATGGCAATTTCTTGATGGATAAAGTCCACATTTGTCACGATGTACAAATCGGAGATAATTGTGTAGCCGGTATCGGCACCACCATCGCCGGAGAATGTACCTTGGATGATTGTGTCATCCTGAGTGGCAATGTTACCCTCCATCAATATTGTCATGTGGGACAATGGACATTGGTACAGAGCGGTTGCCGTATTTCAAAAGATGTGCCCCCATACAGCATTATGGCCGGTAACCCGGTAGAATATCACGGAGTAAATGCCGTAGTATTGCAACAACATAAAAATACGAGCGAAAGAGTTCTACGCCACATAGCCAATGCTTATCGCCTGATCTATCAGGGAAACTTCAGCCTGCAGGATGCAGTGCAAAAAATTATAGACCAGGTTCCCATGAGCGAAGAGATAGAGAATATAGTGGCTTTTGTCAAAGAGTCTAAGCGTGGAATCGTAAAATAGAAACCATTCTCTGCTTATAAAAGAAGGTGTAGCCATCTCAGAAAGAAGGCTACACCTTTTTTAGTAGTATCGAGGCCCTTTAGAGGCAGGTTCATCACAGACTATTCAAATTCCAACGTACCGAAGAAGTCGGGACGGTGAAAATCCGGCTTTTCTATTTTGATCGGATTCCATGAGAGGAAATGCGGAGTTTGCAGTTCGTCGCCACATTTATAGAAGTTAGCTGTGATTATTTTCCCGTCCAAAGAGGTAATGTGATGTTTGAAGAAAACTGTATATGGAATCACCAATGCCACCTCCCAGTTGCACTCACCGATACGTTCATCGAAAGGCTGGCGTCCCAGACTGGCCCAACGTTTCACCTGATCTGTCACTTCCCGAGAAGCGCGTTCACGGTTGTTGCGTTCTGCTCCTGCACCAATAAGAATGGTTCCGATACAGTTGCATTCGATGTTATAATAGATACCGTCACCGGCAGGTACAGAGAAAAACTCCACACAGGAATCAGTCCATACGGAGCCATCGTCTTCTCCATACTTAGCCCGTACACTGGCCTCTTTTACATTGAAGTGTAACAAAACAGCATCATCGCTATGTGCTATACGGAACTCCACTTTCGGACGATAAGGGTAGGCTTCCCAATTCACATTATCAATGGGTTGGAAACCGATCTTTTCTTTATCCAGTAATTCGGGAAGTGCATCGACCTCCACATTAGCAATACTGATCTTCTTTACTTTCATGGTCTATTCTATTTTTATCTTGCAAAAATATATACTTTATTTCAGTATTCCGTTCTCCATCCGATGCTATTTTACAACCTTTCCCGAAAACGTTTACTTTCGGATCTCCTTTTTTATGGTCAGTCAGATGATTTCCTTACCTTTGCAGCGTGAAACAACCACTTTGCATTGATTTAAGATAATAACTTCAACGGGTAAATCCCTAATGTATCTAACAAATAACACAAAAAATGAAGAAGCATCTGATTTTATCTGCTTGCCTGATAATGGCAATAAGCAGTTTTGCTCAAAAAAAGGACTTTAGTTATAAGTTTTACGGACAGATTCGCACAGACCTTTATTACAACAGTCGTGCCAACGAAGAGACAGTAGACGGATTGTTTTACATGTACCCCAAAGACGAAGTATTCGATAGCAATGGCAGAGATTTAAATGCAACTGCCAACGGTAGCTTTTACACCCTATATACCCGCCTGGGATTGGATGTAAAGGGACCTAAACTGGGACGCGCCATGACTTCCGCCAAAGTAGAAGCAGACTTCCGCGGTTCAGGTACTTCTTACTCTACTATACGCTTGCGTCACGCTTACCTGAACCTGGATTGGGGACGTTCGGCTCTTTTGCTCGGACAAACCTGGCATCCGCTCTTCGGTGACGTATCACCTCAAATCCTGAATCTTTCGGTCGGAGCACCTTTCCAACCGTTCAGCCGTGCTCCGCAAATTCGTTACCGCTATACACACAAAGGGTTCCAACTGACGGGAGCAGCTATCTGGCAATCACAGTATCTGTCACAAGGTATTGTCGGTAAAAGTCAGACTTATATAAAGAACAGTTGTGTTCCTGAGTTCTATCTGGGACTCGACTATAAAGCCAATGGATGGATAGCCGGAGCAGGAATCGAACTGCTCTCTCTGAAGCCTCGTACAGAGTCTAAAGTAGAGGACCAAGTCTATAAAGTGAACGAGCGCATCACCACCCTGTCTTACGAAGGTCATGTGAAGTATAGCAATAAAGATTGGTTTGTAGGTGCTAAAACCGTATTAGGCTCCAACCTGACACAAACCTCCATGCTGGGAGGATTCGGAATCAAATCCATCGATAATCGGACCGGAGAACAAAAGTATACACCGATCCGGGTATCCAGTTCATGGCTGAACGTAGTATACGGACAGAAATGGAAACCGGGTATCTTCCTGGGATATGTCAAGAATATGGGAACAAGCGATGCCCTGGCATCCAATCAAGTATACGGAACAGGAACCAATGTGGACCAAGTGGTGACAGCCGGTGCTGAACTGACCTATAATGTCAACCACTGGAAGTTTGGAGTGGAATATACCTATACTTCCGCCGCTTATGGCTCACTGTATCTTAAAAACGGTAAAATCATCGATACACACTCCGTTGGTAACAACCGCATCGTAGGTGTAGCCATGTTTATGTTCTAAAAACAGATGAATACATTACCTATCCACCTCGCTCCGCTGCAAGGTTATACCGAAGCAGCCTATCGCAATGCCCATGCCGCCGTTTTCGGCGGTGTGGATGTCTATCATACTCCTTTCGTACGAATAGATCGGGGAGAATTCCGCCATAAGGATGTACGGGATATTCTTCCCGAAAACAACCGGGTTCCTCACCTCATTCCACAACTTATAGCCTCCGAGATGGACAAAACAGAGCGAATAATCGCCCTTTTCATCGAACAAGGCTATCGGGAGATGGACATTAACCTCGGTTGCCCTTTCCCGATGTTGGCAAAACGGCAATGTGGATCGGGCATGCTGCCCCACCCTGATAAAGTGGAAACATTACTCAAACAGATCGAACAGTATCCCGGTGTGAGCTTCTCAGTAAAAATGCGCCTGGGATGGGAAAAGCCGGATGAATGTTTGACCCTGTTGCCTCTATTGAATGCGGCTCCGCTGACCGAGATTATCGTTCACCCCCGCTTAGGTATCCAGCAATACAAAGGAGAAGTAAATATGGAGGGCTTTACAGCTTTCTACGAAGCATGCAGACATCCTGTTATCTACAACGGAGACATCCTGACCATAGAAGACATCCGGTGCATCACCGAAAAGTTTCCGAAACTTACCGGAGTGATGATCGGCCGCGGATTATTGGCAAACCCTGCATTGGGTTGGGAATATAAAGAAGGCAGGAAACTTACGCCTGAAGAATGGAGAGAAAAGTTGAGAGCACTGCACACAGCCGTTTTCCAACACTACGAGACACAGATACAAGGTGGCGAAGCACAACTGGTGACTAAGATGAAAACGTTCTGGGAGTATCTGGCCCCACAAATAGACCGAAAGAGCTGGAAAGCTATCCATAAAAGCACTACGCTTGCCAAATACAACATTGCCGTCCGTTCGGCATTGTGATAAAAAATGTAATTCACCACAGAGTAACACAGAGTTTCACTGAGTGAGCCTCATCCATTAATAACTAATGATAGTTATCCGTGTTACTCTGTGGCAAATACGAATTTTGATAGATCCCTCTTAAATTGATTCACCGGCGTCCGAAACAAAGGGAGAGCCCTCTTAGCCCTTCTCTCCCACCGTTTTTTACGTTCCTACGGATGCAATTCTTTGAAAGTGTCGTTTTCTTCTTTCACTTGTTTCACAGTTTCGTTCAGATCGTCAATCGGAAGGTCGTATCCATACCATCCGGTATAGCAATCGGTCACGTACCACTTACCGTCAATCAAGTCGAATATCACACGAAGATCTACTTCCGACTCTTCATATCCGGCTTCAAACTCTTTATGTGTCGGTTCGTTTACCGTAAACTTAGAAACATAAATTCCTCCTTCTTCCTGAGTGATGCGTTCCTCTTTCAGAGTCTCGGCATCCAGCAACGGCCATTTTTCCTGAGTAAAGGGGAAGGTCTTTTCACTATTCCCATCGTCCGTCATCAAGGTGATGGGAGTTTTCAACGGAAACTTGACACGGGTATACTGGAAAGAAGCACTTGAGGTGAATTTCTTCAGAAACGACTGGAAGGTCTCCTCAGCCGTCTCCGCAGCAACATCACTCTCTGCCTTCGCTTTCGAAGTATTTCCACAGGAAATAAAGCAAATACCCCCTATCAGGGTAAGCATAAACAGACAAAGCACAAATCTTTTCACTTTCATAACGAATGGATTTAGAACGGGGAATCTCACCCCGCATTTTCAGCGGGCAAAGATAATATATCTTCCTAATATCCAACTCGGAGGGACAGAATTATTTATGTCTCAGATACTCATAGCCGAAACGGCAATAAAGACACTTCTTCTTATCGCAATATTCTTTCTGCAATTGTAACAACGCCTGGCTATCTGCCGCTGTCTGAACCGGAATGCCGGCTCCGCTCCACATACGGGTAACATAATTATTTTCAGCTTTCAGTTCTTCAAGTAATGAGGCCGCACGCTCACACAGCCGTTCGTCGGCTTTATGCAGGCATATGCATACAGAAAAGGAATGACCGTATTGATAATGATCAGCTCCTTTGCACCGGCACCAATACTTTTCTCTCTCCGTGGGGAGGATTTGCCAAACATGAAATGTTCTTCCCAATAAGCAGAAGTGTGACCGGCAAAAATCTGTTTCAGATCTTTCAAAGTCTCCGCTTCCATGACCCGTGAAAACAAAGAGCGTTCTCTGTAATAAAGTGAAGCTAATTGTGCCAGTCTCACATGAGGAAAGTTACCCGGACGAAGACGGAGGAAACGCCACAAAGAGGGATTCATCACCGGAGGAAGTTCAAACTTGTGTTGCAAATAACGGAATTCTTTCTGCATCCAACTGAAATAATCGTCGGCGGATTCTCCCTCCAACAAACCGGCTTGTCCGAAGAAGAAAGCTTCCACCTGTGTCAGATCGTCACGATGCTTATCAATGGCACGAAACGAGAGCAGATTTGCCCAAGTCTCAAAAGCATCTCCATTCAGCCCGAATCCGAAATTACGTGCCAACGTGATGAAAAAAGCATCTTCCCAATGCTGATTGCAACGTTGGAGTCGCCGAGTTATGGTTCGGTTCTTCTGATCAAAGCGCTCTGTCTGTAAAGCGGTCAGCCAGGAGTGAATCGTTAATTTAGGAAGGGTTTCCAGAATGGAATAGCAAGGCGGGTGTATATCTGCCCGGCAAAGCTCATCATAATGCTCTTTCACCTGTTCGGGGCAAGGTAACCGGAGTTGCGGAACCGGTTCCCCATTGGAACGATATATCTCGCAATTGATCTCTGTGGCAATGTGCAGAATCACTGAGTCATACGCTATGTCACGGTCATGTCCGTGACGAAACCAATCAGAAGAAGCAGTATGTATTTCGACATTACCTACCCAAAGCGTACCACCGATTTTTAGTTTGGCATTAAAAAAATCGGGGCCGGAATCAGAATTCGGCAATCCGGTATCAATCACTTCAACAGGCAGCCCGGTGGTTGTTTGCAGTTCATGGAGAGGGAAGATTTTGTGTTTCCACACATAGTGCAGGAGTTGTTCCATTGTTAACAAGACGTTAATGTGCTCGACAAATGTAATAAAAATCTTATCTTTGCGACTAATATTTTGGATATAAAGTCTATAAAGTCAGTAAAACAATGAAAATAGCATTAATAGGTTACGGAAAAATGGGCAAAGAAATCGAAAAGGTTGCCTCAGTCGCGGACACGAAATTGTCAGCATTATCGACATCAACAACCAGGATGATTTCGAATCCGAAGCGTTCAAATCGGCAGATGTGGCCATTGAATTCACTAATCCCATGGTAGCCTACAGCAATTATATGAAAGCTTTCAAAGCAGGTGTAAAGTTGGTTTCGGGCAGTACCGGATGGATGGCAGAGCACGGTGACGAAGTAAAAGAACTGTGTAACAAAGGTGGAAAGACCTTATTCTGGTCATCTAATTTCAGTTTGGGAGTAACTATCTTCTCGGCTGTCAACAAGTATCTGGCTAAGATAATGAACCAATTCCCCGCCTATGACGTAACCATGAGCGAAACCCACCACGTACACAAGCTCGATGCACCAAGCGGAACAGCGATCACACTGGCAGAAGGAATCCTTGAAAATATGGAACGCAAAAGCGTCTGGGTAAAAGAGGAAGCACATGCAACCAATGAATTGCCGATCCACTCTATTCGCGAAGGAGAAGTATTCGGTATCCATACCATCCGCTATGACTCCGAAGCAGACAGTATCTCCATCACCCACGATGCCAAAAACCGGGGAGGTTTCGCATTGGGAGCCGTATTGGCGGCTGAGTATACAGCAGCCCATGAAGGCTATCTGGGTATGAGTGATTTATTCCCATTCTTAAAAGATTAACATCATGAGAAAAGCAACACGTACTCAATGGATAAAGTGTTCCATTGCCATTCTTTTGTATCTGATATTCCTGATTTGGGTGAAAAGCTGGTGGGGACTGATCGTAGTTCCTTTCATCTTCGACATCTACATCACCAAAAAGATTCCCTGGTCGTTCTGGAAGAAATCTAAAAACCCGACGGTCCGTAGTGTGATGAGTTGGGTAGATGCCATCGTTTTCGCTTTGGTAGCAGTATATTTCGTAAACATCTATGTTTTTCAGAATTATCAGATCCCATCATCGTCACTGGAAAAATCGCTGCTGGTTGGAGACTTCCTCTACGTGAGCAAAATGAGTTACGGCCCCCGTGTGCCGAACACACCGCTATCAATGCCCTTGGCACAACATACATTGCCGATTCTGAATACTAAATCCTATATTGAATGGCCGCAATGGAAATACAAACGTGTACCCGGATTCGGTAAAGTGAAACTGAATGACATCGTAGTGTTTAACTTCCCTGCGGGAGATACCGTCGCACTGAATTTCCAGGATGCAGACTTTTATACATTGGCGTACAACATCGGAAAGCAGATTTACCCGAACCCGATCGACATGGACAGCCTGACTCGGGAGCAGCAGAAGACAGTGTATGATTTATACTATAATGCCGGTCGGAAAGAGATACTGTCAAACCCTCAACGATATGGTAAAGTTGTTACCCGTCCGGTAGACCGCCGGGAGAACTATGTAAAACGTTGTGTAGGACTTCCGGGAGATACACTCCAGATTATCAACGGTCAGGTTATGATTGATGGCAAGGCCATTGAAAACCCGGAAAACTTGCAATTCAACTATTTTGTGCAAACTACCGGCCCGTACATCACGGAAGAAATGTTCCGCGAACTGGGTATCAGCAAAGCCGACCAAAGACTAACTCCCGAAGGAGCAGGCTATGAAGAGGGACTGATTGAGCTGGGATTGGACGGACGAAATGCCCAAGGTGGACTGAATCCTGTTTATCATCTTCCGTTAACGAAGAAGATGTATGACACTCTATCCGGTAACAAAAAATTAGTCGGTAAGATTGTAATAGAACCGGAAGAATACTCCGGAGAAGTGTATCCCCTGAATTTAAATACCCATTGGAATCGTAGTGACTACGGCCCTATCTGGATTCCGGCAAAGGGTGCCACCATCACACTGACCCCGGACAATCTGCCCATTTATGAACGGTGTATCACTGCTTATGAAGGCAATAAACTGGAACAGAAAGAAGACGGAATCTACATCAACGGTGTGAAGACAAACCAATACACTTTCCAGATGGATTATTATTGATGATGGGCGATAACCGTCATAATTCCGCCGACTCCCGCTATTGGGGATTCGTACCGGAAGATCACGTAGTAGGTAAACCGATCGTCGTATGGTTATCATTAGATAAAGACCGTAACTGGTTCGATGGTAAAATCCGCTGGAACCGCATCTTTAAGTGGGTAGACTGAGTAATCAATGGGAAAGGGACTCAAATGGATTATAGCTTTTGCCGGAGCAATGGTCATCGTACTGTTGCTCCGCGGCTTTGCTTTTACCTCATGCCTGATACCTTCGGCGGGTATGGAGAATTCCCTTTTTCAGGGTGAACGTATTCTGGTAAATAAATGGAGCTACGGACTTCGTGTACCCTATATGTCATTATTCTCCTACCACCGCTGGGGAGAAAGTCCCATACATAAAGACGACATCGTCGTATTCAATAACCCTGCGGGTATCAAAGAACCCGTTATAGACCGAAGAGAGATTTATATAAGCCGATGCATCGGTGTACCGGGGGATACGTTACTTATCGATTCACTCTTCAACGTGGTCGACCGTAGCACACAACTCGGACCGGACCGGAAACAACTATATACGTATCCGCAAACCAAGGAACAGCAACTGGATTCATTGCTTTCTATTCTTTCTATTGGCCCTAATGACTGATGGGACAACACGAAGGAAAAAATGTACGGAGCTTCAGCCGCTATGAGTATTATTTGCTCGATCAGGCTATGAACGGGAAAAGCTGGATACAGCCTTTACAACAAAGCTTACAGGAAGAAGCTAAACCACTTATTGTTCCGGGTAAAGGAAAAGCAGTCCGGGTATATCCGTGGAACCGGACATTGTTACGAAACACGCTGGTACTGCATGAGGGTAAACAGGCGGAGATCCGAAACGATACGCTCTACATCGAAGGACGTCCTTCACAACATTGTTATTTCACCAAAGATTATTACTGGATGGCTTCCAATAATTCGGTAAATCTTTCCGATTCCCGCCTGTTCGGTTTCGTACCGCAGGATCATGTCATTGGAAAAGCTTCACGAATCTGGTTCTCAAAAACAGACCATACGGGAATCTTTAGCGGATACCGCTGGGAACGATTCTTCCAACCGGTAAAATAGTTCGTATCCCCGGATAACAAATTATATAATAACAATCAAGTAATCACTAATCATCAATTACCAATGAAAGTTGCCTATCTTTCTTCTGCCTATCTGGCTCCTGTAGAATACTACAGCAAATTGTTGAACTACGATAAAATATTCATCGAACAACATGACCATTACATGAAGCAGACCTACCGGAACCGTTGTACCATTGCCGGACCGGAAGGCGAACTGGCACTTTCTATCCCCACCGTAAAACCGGAAGGGCCTAAATGCCCGATGAAAGATATCCGGATTTCGGATCATGGGAATTGGAGGCATCTACACTGGAATGCAATAGAGTCGGCCTATAACAGTACTCCATTTTTTGAATATTACAAAGATGATTTTCGCCCGTTCTATGAGAAAAATATGAATTTCTGACGGACTTCAACGAAGAATTATGCCGACTGGTTTGCGAACTGATAGATATACAGCCTGCCATTGAACGGACGAAAGAATATAAAACAGACTTTGCCCCGAACGAAATCGATTTTCGCGAAGCGATCCATCCCAAGAAAGATTTTCACCGGACAGATCCGGAATTTATCCCTCAGCCTTACTATCAGGTATTCGAAGCCCGCCACGGTTTTCTACCCAACCTGAGCATCATCGACCTTCTGTTTAATATGGGACCGGAAAGCCTGCTGATACTGCAGAAAACATGTGCCGATTCTCAATAAAAGGGAGCGATCCCCTTGAATTTCCCTCTTTTTTTAAACCATCCCATCAACTTTATAGCTATATTTGCGCTCTGCGTGTGCGATAACGAAGCCACAAGACAAGAAGTCTAACCTTTAAAAGCAATAGTATGGCAAACTTATTTAGTGTAAAGGACAAAGTAGTAGTCATTACCGGTGGAACGGGAGTATTAGGAAAAGCAATTGCAGCCCACCTGGCAGAAGAAGGTGCCAAAGTCATTCTCCTCGGACGTAAAACCGAAGTGGGTAATAAGATTGTAGAATCAATTCGTACCCAAGGAGGTGAAGCGCTGTTTCTGACAACCGATGTACTCGACCGGAAGATACTTGAACAGAACCTGGCGGATATACTGAAAGCTTATGGGCGGATAGATGCATTACTCAATGCGGCAGGAGCAATATGCCGGGAGCTACGATCTCACCTACAGGCGATATCTTTGACCTGAAAATAGATGAATTCCAGAAAGTATTGGATCTGAACCTGACCGGTACGATACTGCCGACACAAGTATTCCTGAAACCCATGGTGGAGCAAAGAGCGGGCGCTATCGTCAATTTCTCATCCATGGCTGCTTTCCGCCCTTTGACGCGTGTGGCCGGCTATGCCGCTGCCAAAGCCGGGATCTCCAATTTCACCGCATTTATGGCCACGGAGATTGCCAAAAAGTTTGGTGAAGGAATCCGTATAAATGCCATCGCCCCGGGATTCTTCCTGACAGAACAGAATCGTGCACTACTAACCAATCCGGACGGTACCTATACACAACGGGGACAAGACGTAATCCGTCAAACGCCATTCGGGCGTATGGGACGTGCCGAAGAGTTATGCGGAACAATTCAATACCTCATCAGCGACGCAGCAAGCTTTGTAACGGGTACAGTGGCGGTAGTGGATGGAGGATTCAATGCCTTTGCGATGTAAAGAAAGTCTAACTTCTGATCCCACACATATCTGAAAAGGAAAGAGACAGAACAGACACACTGACTGATTAAACCAACCTCAAATAAAAACAGACTTATGAATCAACCAGATATCATGACTTTACCAAAAGACAAACTCTTTTTATCCGAACAAACCTGGCGTTGGTACGGACCGGACGATCCTGTCAGCCTTTGGGATATTAAACAAGCCGGAGCTACGGGTATTGTTAACGCTTTACACCACATTCCCAACGGTGAAGTGTGGACCGTCGAAGAAATTATGAAACGAAAGGAACTGATCGAATCTGTCGGCCTGAAATGGTCGGTAGTAGAGAGTGTCCCGGTACACGAACATATCAAAACCCAGACTGGCAACTTTCGGAAATACATCGAGAATTATAAAGAAAGTTTGCGTAACTTGGGACAATGCGGCATCCATGTCGTTACTTACAATTTTATGCCTGTGCTCGACTGGACTCGTACGGATCTTGCCTATACCCTCCCCGATGGCTCCAAAGCCCTGCGTTTTGAACGCGCCGCCTTCATAGCTTTTGATCTTTTCTTACTGAAACGGCCGGGTGCCGAAACCGAATACACAGATGAAGAAAAAACGAAAGCGAGAATCCGGTTTGAACAGATGGACGAAAAGGAGAAACAACTCCTTGTCCGTAATATGATTGCCGGGCTTCCCGGTTCGGAAGAAAGCTTCACATTGGAGCAATTTCAGCATGAATTGGACCGATACAGAGGCATCGATGCAGAAAAGTTACGCACCCACTTAATCTATTTCCTCAAAGAAATAACTTCGACGGCAGATGAAGCCGGTGTGAAGCTGGTTATCCACCCGGACGATCCTCCTTGCTCCATTCTCGGTTTGCCACGCATCATGAGCTGTGCAGAAGATTTTCAGGCACTGATCGATGCCGTCCCTAACGAATCGAACGGACTCTGCCTTTGTACCGGATCACTCGGTGTAAGCTGTGCCAATGACTTGGAAGGTATGATGAGACGGTTCGGAGACCGGATCAACTTTGTCCATTTCCGAAGTACCCAACGGGATGCTGAAGGTAATTTCTACGAAGCCAATCACCTGGAAGGAGACGTGGACATGTATCACGTCATGAAGGCCTTCCTGGAGTTACAACAGAGAAGAAAAGTATCGATCCCCATGCGCCCGGACCACGGACACCAGATGGTGGATGACCTTAAAAAGAAAACAAACCCGGGATACTCCTGCATAGGCGCCTGCGAGGACTTGCCGAGTTAAGGGGATTGGAAATGGGAATTGCAAAGTCAATCTTTTAAAATCCGAAAGCTACAACAGCCAACTTCTTTATCCGGTACAAATACAGATTCCACAGATTAACACAGATTCCCCAATAGGACAATCAATCTCTGCTAATCTGTGGAATCAATAGTATATCGACAAATATACAAGGTTTGTACAAGGGTCAGCCGACTTGCTGCCTGTACACCTCCTCCTTGATTCTTTCTACCTGCTCAGCCAACCGGGGAGAATCTTCACTTCCCATAATCCAAAGCGGACAAGCATCTTCCAACGCATGATAAGAAGGCTGCACATAAGTTTTATCCAGCACTTCATATCCATTACGCCGGTAGTAATTCACACGACGGGTAGTCATTTCATCTTCCGTAGGTTCTACTTCGAGCAGGCGTACCCCTTTCAGGTGTTCAGCCACATAATCAAGCACTTGCTGCCCTATCTTTTTATTCCGCATCTCAGGGAATACAGCCAAATGTTCCAGATAGTAGAAGTCACCCATATCCCAATATACAAACATTCCACTCAATTCTCCATCACATTCAATAGCATTGAAATACATTGGGGCATGGTTCTCAATCATTCGCTTCAACTGCCCGATTTTTCTTCTCTCACTTTCGGGAAAAGACTCCTCGTACAAAGGAATCAAACGGTTCAGACGTGAATCGTCAGCACTCGTAATACGGATTAATGTCATCATAAATTCTATGTTTTCGAGCAAAGATAAGCTGAATAAGCCGGAAGACAGCAGTCTTTAAACATTTTTACGCAATCTTTGTAAGCAGAAGATATGCAGGCATTATTCACCGACGGACATCCCCCGACAGGTTCAATCCAATACTATTAAAAATAATTAATAAGCGAGAAAAAGCAGAGTCACCCGGACCAAAGAGCCATATTAATCCATACATTTGCCGCCAATTATGGCAGCATACATCAAACTACTAATGTTATGCCTGTTGTTTTTGGTATTCGGTACCCAGAAAAGCAGTGCTCTACAGCCCGTAAATAACGGGGTGGCGGTCACTACTGCCGTAAAAAGCCACACTCACAATGTTCCCTCTTTTGATAACTCCGGTCACGATCTGTTTGACTTCAATCAGGGGATACTGCTTAAGAAATCGGTTTCGGATTCAGCCAATCCGTATAAACAGGGCAATAACTTCCATCCCGCTATCAAGACGGATGCTCAGAGACCGATAACATTCAAAGAAGATACTTCTACCTATACCCTCCGTAACAGAGTTAAGCCTGCACAAAAATACGATGTATTTGCGCTCAGGCATATCCTTATTTAGCACTTTCTGCATCACGGCTCTATAGGTTCATATACAGCCCGCACCAGGATGTTTTTTTAGTTTATATATTCCAAGGTCAGAGAGTGCATCGTAAAGATTTATATAAGTATTAATTGTGTGTCTAATAGTAATGTCAATCCTCAGATGCACCCTCTTCCTTTTTTCTTATCTGTAAATCAGTGTAGAGAGATATTCCTCTGCAAACATTTCATTGGCTACCTCCAACAGTCCTTCTGCCGTCAAGGTTCGATACGCCGGAAAACAGATTCGGATGATTCATACTTATTGTAATGCAGAAAAGTCTTCGCCATTCCCAGCGCATTGTTTTCGTTATTATCGGAAGCGACCCCGATCTGGCCGATCAGTTGCTTTTTGGCAGCCATCAATTGCGAAGAGGTCATCTTCACATCACGCATCCGTTTCAGCTCCTTGTAAGTCAGTTTCAGACAAGTATCCACATCCTCCGGATCGGTACCGAAATAAATGCAGAAAGCCCCCGTATCGGTATATGATGTCAAGTTGGACTCCACCGTATAGACCAGTCCCCTGCGTTCGCGCAGAGAGACATTCAGACGACTGTTCATCCCCGGACCACCCAGAATATTATTCAGCAGATACAATGCAGTACGCTTGTCATCATAAGCATTATATCCCCGACTGCCAATCATCACATGTGCCTGATGGGTCTCCTTGTGAACAACCAACTGCTCGGGTACATAAAGCGGAGGTATCGTACGCTGATTCTCAACCGTAACCAACGGAAGATCCACTAACAGCTTCTCCACCTGACGGACTATTTTCTGAAAATTGAAATCACCCAGGACAAAGAATACCATATTGGAGGTTGATAAAACCGGGAAGTAAAAGCCATGGCATCCTCGCTCCGGAATTTCTTCAGCAGATCGGGTCTGCCCAGGATATTACGTCCTAACGGATGATTGCGGAAGATCATATCTTCAAAGTCATCAAAGATCAATTCCGAAGGAGTGTCTTCGTACGACTGTATTTCATCGATAATCACCTCTGTCTCTTTTTCGATTTCGTTCTGCGGAAAGGTGGAATGGAAAACGATATCCGCCAGCAGTTCCAGTGCCCTTCCGAAGTGCTCGGTCAGAAATGCCGAATAGATCACAGTTTCCTCTTTATTGGTATACGCATTCAGATCGCCACCCACATTCTCCATGCGGTTCAGGATATGCCAAGCCTTCCGTTTCCGGGTACCTTTAAAAATAAGATGCTCTACAAAGTGAGCCATTCCTTGTTCATTTTCGGCCTCATCACGGGTTCCGGCATCTACGGCAAATCCGCAATAAGCCACCTTCGAAGAAGAGGTTCATGAATAATGCGAAGTCCATTGGACAGGGTATGTATATTATATTGCATTTCTGCACGGGTACTTAACTGCTTCATTCTTACTATTAAGTTAGGTTGAGGACACAAAAATACAATAAAACTTATTGTCGTTTATAGAAAATTGCAGATATTTGTAAGCTATAACATCAATAACCCTTATGGAGAAGATAGGAATTTTCTGTTCCGCATCCGGCAGCATCGACCCGATATACTTCGATGCCGCCCATCAGATTGGCGAATGGATGGGGAAAAACGGCAAGACACTTATCTATGGTGGTGCCAACCTCGGACTCATGGAATGCGTGGCCAAAGCAGTCAAAGAAAACGGGGGACATGTCATCGGTGTAGTACCTTCCAAACTGGAAGAAAACGGCAAAGTAAGTACATACCCCGATGAGATAATCGCCACACACGACCTGAGCGACCGCAAGGATATCATCCTGCAACAATCGGATGTATTGGTGGCCCTTCCCGGCGGCATAGGCACGCTGGATGAGGTATTTCATGTCATGGCAGCCGCTTCCATCGGCTATCATCAGAAGAAAGTGATCTTCTACAATGCAGATGGTTTCTACAACCCACTGCTCGCCGTGCTCAGCGAATTACAGACAAGAGGATTCACCCGTCACCCTCTGTCCTCCTATTATGAAGTAGCAAACACATTTAATGAATTAACAATTAAGATATAATGATTGAATCTATTCAAGAACTCCTGCAAAAGGAAGCACAAGCTGTGCTGAATATTCCTGTGACTGATGCCTACGAAAAGGCCGTTGAGTTAATAGTGGAACAAATACACAGAAAAAAAGGCAAACTTGTAACTTCCGGCATGGGTAAAGCCGGACAAATAGCGATGAACATCGCCACTACGTTTTGTTCGACCGGAATTCCCTCTGTCTTCCTGCACCCCAGCGAGGCACAACACGGCGATCTGGGCATCCTGCAAGAGAACGACCTGTTATTATTGATTTCAAATTCAGGTAAAACCCGTGAAATCGTAGAGTTAACCCAGCTGGCCCACAACCTGAATCCGGGCCTGAAATTCATTGTCATCACCGGCAATCCGGACAGTCCGCTTGCCAGCGAATCGGATGTATGCCTGAGCACAGGACATCCTGCCGAAGTTTGTACCCTAGGGATGACTCCGACCACTTCGACTACGGTAATGACCGTCATCGGCGATATTCTCGTAGTGCAAACCATGAAAAGGACCGAATTTACTATTGAAGAATACTCCAAACGCCATCACGGTGGTTACTTGGGCGAAAAATCAAGAAAACTATGCGTAAAGTAATCGGCATCGGAGAGACTATACTCGATATCATCTTCCGGAACGACCAGCCTTCGGCAGCCGTTCCCGGAGGCTCTGTATTCAACGGCATCGTTTCTTTGGGACGCATGGGAGTCAATGTATGCTTCATCAGTGAAACAGGGAATGACCATGTAGGAAACATCATTCTGCAATTCATGCGTGACAATCACATCCCGACGGATCACGTCAACGTGTTTCCGGACGGCAAATCGCCCGTATCCCTGGCTTTCCTCAACGAACACAGCGATGCAGAATATATCTTCTATAAAGACTACCCAAAACAGCGGCTGGACGTTTTATTCCCGTCCATCAATGAAGACGACATCATTGTCATCGGTTCATATTATGCTCTCAATCCGGTATTGCGTGATAAGATATTGGAGCTGCTGGACATAGCAAAAGAAAAAAGAGCGATTGTATACTACGATCCCAATTTCCGATCCTCACACAAGAATGAAGCGATGAAACTGGCTCCGACCATTATCGAGAACCTGGAATATGCCGACATTGTAAGAGGCTCTTTGGAAGACTTCTATTATATGTACGGAATCAAAGACGTAGAAAAAATCTACAAGGATAAGATAAAGTTTTATTGTCCGCTCTTCCTTTGTACAGCCGGAGCCGAAAGAATCTCACTGCGTACGAACGCAATATCCAAAGAGTATCCTGTCGCGCCATTAGAGGCAGTCAGCACTATCGGTGCAGGAGACAATTTTAATGCCGGGCTGATCTACGGCATGCTAAAGTACGACGTCCGGTACCGTGACTTGCAACACTTGAGTGAAGAGACTTGGGATAAAGTGATACAATGCGGACAGGACTTTGCAGCCGAAGTCTGCAAAAGTTTCAACAACTCCATATCCGGGGAGTTTGCAGCAAACTACCGTTGAAAGCAATAAGCTACGGGCTACAAACTGCGAATGAATGTACAGTCATCCGGCACGGTTACCTGTAGCTTGTAGCCTGCAATTCGTAGCTAATTACTATTAACGTTGCCTAATTATCGCAAAGTAATTATACCATGTAACGAGAATTCCTATCTTTGCAATCAGTGCTTTCAGACAAATACAAACTATGTACAAGAACCTGTTCAATTTACTAACTATTTTACTTATTCTGCCTTCGTGCACAGACATGTCTCCTAACATTTCAGTGGTTTGCGAAGAGAATAATATAGGAAACTGTATTCTTAAATGGGAAACGACTCCTCTCATCAAGGGGCAGGTGAAAGTATATACATCCGACAATCCGGAGTTCATACCCGAAGATAATCCGGTTGCCATGGCCAATATCTCCGATGCGCGAATGACGATTGTGACCAACGATCCTTCCAGGCGCTCTTATTACATGCTGGTGTTCAACGATAAATACCGTGTGAAAGTGGCTCCCCGCAACGTGAATATGCCCGGCATTCAAAACTTCCGTGACCTAGGAGGTTACAAATCCGCCACCGGAAAGCATGTACGTTGGGGCAAGCTCTACCGTTCGGCACAGATAGACAGCCTGAATTGCTTTGCCTTCAGGAAACTGCAAAATCTGGGTATCAAGACCATTCTGGATCTGCGCTCCGAGAGCGAACTCCATAATACACCTCCCTGCAAAAGGGATTCAATGTAGTACATATCCCCATCAACACGGGCGACATGGAACATATCCTGCACGGCATACAGCAAGAGAAGATCAAGACAGATACCATTTACCACATGGTAGAAGCGATGAATCGTGAACTGGTGGCCAAATACCAAAAGGAATATAAAGAGATTTTCGACATCCTGCTCGATAAAAACAGTTATCCGGTCGTGATTCACTGCTCGTCGGGAAAAGGACGGACAGGCATTGTGTCCGCACTGATACTGGCCTCTTTGGATGTCAATGCAGATATCATTATGGAAGATTACCGTTTGAGCAACGATTACTTCAACATCCCCAAAGCCTCCAAATACGCCTATAACCTGCCGGTCAATTCACAGGAAGCCATCACCACCCTCTTTTCGGCAAAAGAAGACTTTCTCAATGCAGCCAAAGACGAGATAGAGCGGAAATACGGTGATGTGCCCACCTATCTGCGAAAGGCAATCGGCCTTCAGTCCGAAGACATACACAGGCTACGCACCATCTTACTGGAATAACGCACTTTTTGTTCATCATTATTTATTGTTATCATTCATTATTCACAATTAATGCGTATCTTTGCACCCGAAATAAAGATATACAGAGATTTAATGAAGACATTTGAAGAGCTTGGCGTTTCTCCGGAGATACGTAAAGCTATTGAAGAGATGGGATACGAGAATCCCATGCCGGTACAGGAGGAAGTGATTCCATACCTATTAGGAGAGAATAATGATGTAGTAGCTCTTGCACAGACAGGGACGGGTAAGACCGCAGCGTTTGGCTTGCCCTCATCCAGAAAATTAACGTAAAAAACAGAATACCTCAATCACTCGTTCTTTGCCCCACACGCGAGCTTTGCCTCCAGATAGCAGGCGACCTGAACGACTATTCCAAATACATCGACGGGCTGAAAGTATTGCCCGTATACGGCGGTTCATCATCGACAGCCAGATACGCAGCCTGAAACGGGGTGTGCATATCATTGTTGCCACACCGGGGCGACTCCTCGACTTGATGGAACGCAAAACGGTATCTCTTGCCACTGTCACAAACGTAGTGATGGACGAAGCGGACGAAATGCTCAATATGGGTTTTACGGACAGTATCAATGCCATCCTGGCAGATGTTCCGCAAGAACGTAACACACTGCTTTTCTCGGCCACTATGAGCCCGGAAATAGCCCGTATTTCGAAGAACTACCTTCACAATGCAAAAGAGATCACCATCGGACGCAAGAACGAAAGTACGAGCAACGTGAAGCATGTGGTCTATACCGTACATGCAAAAGATAAATACGCCGCTCTGAAACGCATCGTAGACTATTATCCGCAGATTTACGGTATCATCTTCTGCCGTACCCGCAAAGAGACACAGGAGATTGCCGATAAACTGATGCAGGAAGGTTATAACGCTGACTCGTTGCACGGAGAACTCTCACAGGCACAGCGTGACACGGTGATGCAGAAGTTCCGCATCCGCAACATCCAGATTCTGGTAGCCACCGATGTAGCCGCGCGCGGACTGGACGTAGACGACCTGACACACGTCATCAACTACGGATTGCCGGACGATACGGAAAGTTATACGCACCGTAGCGGACGTACAGGACGTGCCGGAAAGACAGGTACATCCATCGCCATCATCAATTTGCGTGAAAAAGGAAAGATGCGCGAAATAGAACGCATCATCGGTAAGAAATTCATTGCCGGTGAAATGCCTACCGGTAAGCAGATCTGCGAGAAACAGCTTCTCAAAGTGATAGACGATCTTGAAAAAGTAAAGGTAAACGAGGAGGATATCAATGATTTCATGCCTGAGATTTACCGTAAACTGGAGTGGCTGAGTAAAGAAGACCTCATCAAGCGCATGGTATCGCATGAGTTCAACCGGTTTGTCGACTATTATCGCAACCGCGAAGAAATAGAGGTGCCGACCGATAGCCGCAGCGAACGCGCCGGAAAAAGCCGTGAAGGAAAAAGCAGCCGCCAGGCAGAACCGGGTTACACCCGCCTTTTCATCAATCTGGGTAAGATGGATAACTTCTTCCCTCACGAACTGATCACCTTGCTCAACAATAACACACGAGGAAGAGTAGAATTGGGACGCATCGACCTGATGAAAAATTTCTCGTTCTTCGAAGTGGAAGAGAAACAAGCACAAAACGTCGTAAAGGCGCTGAACCGGACAAACTGGAACGGACGTAAAGTCACAGTAGAGGTAGCCGGAGAAGAGGCATCTACAGAGCACAAAGGACGTGGAAAGCGGAATGAAGGTAACGATCAGGTGGCAGAGGAAGAAGCAGCGCTCCATCTGCCGACCGCAAAGAGAGAGGCAAAGGCAGCAAAGACAGCAAACAAGCCGACAGCCGGAAAGCAAAAAGCCAAGCCGTGAGGAACGGGGATATTCCGCAGCCCGCGGCCCCAAAGGCAAAGATGAATGGAAACAGTTCTTTAAAGATGCCGAACCCGACTTCAGCGAAGAAGGATGGGCAAGAAGAAAGCCTAAAAAGAGCTAAATACAAAAGGACAGGGAAAACGGCTGACGGACTTACAAAAGGATTCAAATAGCCGTTTCTGACCAACCTTCCCTCTTTATAAGATCACTCTTTCAGAGAGATCCCGAACGAAAGCCCGGCGCTTCATCCCACTCAGCTACCGTCTGAGTGAGACGGAGAGCCGGGCTTTCCCGTTCCGACAAGCAAGCTCCCGGATGAAATGCTTACTGCATTTACCCCAAAAGGTTACTGCACCGGGAGCAAATGCCTGCTGCATCGGAAGAAGAGACCCACTCTATCGGTACATTCTTCATAAAAGCTCCCGTTTCCGAGTCGGTTGGTATCCGAAGAGGAGCACGAACGAACTATCAAAAAGGCACTATATTTTTATCCGAAAGGTCTATTTGCTCACAGATCACCGCTTATAGCAAAAATCAGAAAGGAAACAGAAGAATTCTCAAGCATCGGATCCTTTCCCTGATGCAAAATCCAGCCATTTTTATTACCTCCACAGGAGAGAGGGCCGAAATAAACGATTCTGAATGGGTCGGAAAAGCAAAAAGTCAAAATGACAACATCCACCGCAGAGCAACAAAGAGTAAACCTGACCTATGGGTAACGAATGATATTTATCTGCGGAAAGCTGTGGAATCCGCAGTGAACACGAGTTGCGATCCCCCATAGTAAAAATCCTTCCCCTCTTTATTATTGTCTTTAAAAGTGCTACCTTTGCGTGAATTTAAAAAAAACAGGTAATAGTTTTCGGGTATGAACAAATTGAATGGTTTCCTTTACGGTTTGCTGTCGTCGGCCTCTTTCGGCCTTATTCCTCTTTTCACGATCCCTGCCATGCGTGAAGGAATGAACTTCGAGTCCATTCTGTTCTACCGGTTCCTGTTTGCCTGCCTGGCATTGGGATGCATCCTATTGCTAGACAAGCAGTCTTTCCATATCAAGCGGAAAGAGATCCCGTCATTAATGTTACTTGCTTTTCTGTATCTGATGTCCGCAGTCTTTCTGTTCTGGGGATATAAATTTATGGCAAGCGGCGTAGCCACCACCATTCATTTCATGTATCCGGTATTGACCACTCTGATCATGATGATCTTCTTCCGCGAAAGGAAATCGACGTGGCGTTTCTTTGCTATCGCCCTCGCAGTGGTCGGTGTCTCCTGCCTCTCTTATGGCGACAGTTCGGGAGGAATTACCGCCCTCGGATTGTTTATCGTCCTCCTGTCGGCTTTGGGATATGCACTTTATCTGGTTACGGTCAGCCAGCTCAAAATCGGACAGATGAAGGGATTACGGCTTACTTTCTATGTTTTCCTGTTCGGCACGCTCTTATTGCTGGCAGGCATAGGTACTACTACAGGCATACAAACCATCCCTGACTGGCACACGGGTGGAAACCTGGTACTCCTGGCACTGATCCCGACAGTGGTCTCCAACCTGGCATTGGTACGGGCGGTAAAAAGCATCGGCTCCACGCTCACTTCCGTACTTGGAGCCATGGAGCCGGTGACAGCTGTTTGTGTAGGTATCTTTATATTCGGAGAACCCTTTACCCAAAGCATCGGGATCGGTATTCTGCTGATTATTTCGGCAGTAATCGTTATTATACTGAAACGTTAGGAGGTATGTCGAAACCGCACCCTGCGTTACTCTGCGGTAAGTGATGCCCTCACCCCTCTATTTTCAGTTCTTGTATCAGATGGCTTGCTTTACCAAACTTCTCGATAATAAAGAGCATATAACGCACATCGACCCCAATGCAGCGTTGCACATCGGGCTCGAAAACAATATCACTGCTCATGCTTCCCAGTTTCCATCGAACGCCAATCCCAACAATTCGCCTTTGCCATTGAACATGGCGCTGCCGGAGTTTCCACCTGTGATGTCGTTGTTTGAGATAAAGCAGACATTCATGTCTCCCTTCGTATCGGCATAACGCCCGAAATCACCCGATGACAGCAGGGACAGCACCTCGGGTTGCACGGCAAAGTCGGGATCGCCGCTGTGCTCTTTTACCTTCTCGAAAATACCCTTCACCGTAGTGTAATAGCCATAATCAGCCCCATCGTAAGGTGAATAACTGCCAATGGTACCGAAGCTCAACCGCATGGTAGAATTGGCATCGGGATAGAAATTACGGTCGGCATACATCCGTCTCATGGCAGCATTGAACTCACGTTCGTCCTTCTCTATATTGTCGGAAGCCTCAGCCATCTGACTACGCATATCGAAGAGCTTTACAATGAGATCGATGCCCAGCGAGACTGCAGGATCATCGATCATGTGGAAAGTTGTGTCACGCTCCAGAAAACGCTTCAAGCCGCGGGGAGAGGTAAGTTCCGAATGAGCATACAACGTGTCGACATACATCTGTTCATTGCCTCCGTAAAGTGTATCTATGGTCTGATAAAGATCGGGCAGATAAGCCTTATCCACTTTGGTCCGGTACTCCTTCAGCATGGCCACAAACACCTCCTTATCGATGGAAACGTCATAATTTGCATACTTATCGAGTAATTTCTGGAGCTGGGCCACGACCTGTTTCTGTTCCGCCTCAAAATCAAAATTGAGGATAGTCAACGCAAATTGCACTAGTTCGGGACCATTGATAAATGACTCCCCGAAATAAGACATCGCCCGGTTCACCTCCTTGCGGTCCTTATAATTCAGTTCGAGCGACGACATCAGATGCAACAGTTTCTCACGTTCTGCCGGAGTCTTCTGAATCCACTGCCGGAGTGCTTCTTCCGCCTGCCGTTTCTTGTCAAGCACCTTCAGCTTGCGTATCGCTTTATTGGTTCCGATGCTGTTTTTCCAGTAATTGGAACTTTCATCATATTTTGACGCATACTTGATACGGATGGAATCCCTGCGATCCATCTCACGTTTCCAAATGGCCTGTTTCACTCCGCGGACATCGATCATAGCCTGGTTCATGCCGTTCATCATCTCTTCGATGCCAAACGAAGAAAGATAACGTTCCGTGCTACCGGGATAACCCAGAGTCATGCAGAATGAACCTTCTTTGTATCCATCCAATGTGATGGGAGCCACGTATTCGGGGCGATAGGGCACGTTGTCGGGTGAATAGTCGGCAGGACGGTTATCTTTACCGGCATAGATACGAAAGACGCAGAAATCGCCAGTATGACGGGGCCACATCCAATTGTCCGTATCCCAACCGAACTTACCGATGGAAGACGGTGGAGCAAACACCAGGCGTACATCGTTGAAATCGCGGTAAACAGAAAGCCAAAACTCATTGCCACCATAATACGCATCCACAATGCCGACCAGTGTAGAGTCCTTTTTAGTGACTTCATCTCCCAGCAACACCATCATCGAATCGATGGCCAGGCTGCGTTCGGATTCGGTCATACCGGGTGTCGTAGCTTTCAGTACCCGCCGGGTTACGTTTTCCGTACGAAGCAGAAACCGGACATACAGCTCGGGATTGGGCAATTCTTCCTCCCGGCTATGTGCCGTGAACCCATCTTTCAAATAATCATGATCCACCGAACTGTGTTGCTGTATGCTGCTGAATCCGCAATGGTGATTGGTAAACACCAAGCCATCTTCGGAGACGACTACTCCCGAACAGAATCCTCCGAAACTGACCACAGCGTCTTTCAGAGACGGGTGCCTGGTGCTATAAAGTTGGTCGGCAGGCATCTGCAAACCCAACTCTTTCATCGTCTTACGGGTTTCTTTATTCAAATTGCCAAGCATCCACATACCTTCATCGGCATGCATCGAAACCGGATAGAGTAAAAGCAATGCCAGAAACAGAGCCTCCCCCCACCTCTTTCCGTTGTGGAAAGAGGTAATCACTTTCATTTTATTCATTTATATAAATCATGTTTATTCATCTTCTTTTCTCTGGCGACACGCTTACCGTCACTCTTCAACAATCAGCCGAAGTTTCTTCGCCCCTACCCGCGCCTGAAGCCATGCACTGATTTTCGCTTTTTCCTCGTTCTTCGGATGACGGGTGAATTTCAATACGGCGAGCGCTATGGTATCCGTTTTCATCGAATCGACCGTTGTCTCGATGGTATGCGAAATAGACAAAGCCGTCACCGACGGATAGAGTACTTTCAGTTCCGGGATAATTTTCCGGCTCATTTCATCGTAAGACTTATACCGTTCGAGGCTTTGCTGGAGCGTGGCTATCTTGACTTGCTGTTCCTGCAGGCGTTGTTCACTGTTTTTATAGAAGTCTTCCATAACCATGGCACGGATAGACGACATATCCATCGCTTCATTATTGTTCATCCCCTGCAGAACGATCAGTTTCGTATTCTCCAGTTTATAATCTTTCATCTTGCTGCGGGCAATGGCAATGGAAGCTTCCGGCACCTCCGGACCAATCAGCACAACCCGGATTTCGCATGAATCTCCTTCATAATGAATCTTCTTATTCAAGACCTGGGTATTGTCGAAGTTGAGTTGTTCGGAAACGAAACGATTCGCTGCCGCTTCGAAGAAGGTGCTTCGGATAATTCCCATAGTCAGGTAAATAGCCGGACACATGGTCAGGATTACGATCAATACGATGTATTTCCGCACTTTCTTTTCCCGGTTCTTATCCACAAACTCTTTCCGCTGGAAATGCATCAGCCTCACACCGATAAACGTAGCCAGACTGATAAATACGGAATTGATGAAATAGAGGTAGAACGCGCCCAGAAAATAGATCAGATTGCCCGAAGCCAATCCGTAACCGGCCGTACAGAGAGGAGGCATCAGCGCAGTGGCAATGGCAACTCCCGGAATTACATTTCCTTTCTCCTTGGTAGAGAGGGCAACCACTCCGGCAAGTCCGCCGAAAAGTGCGATGAAAACGTCATAAATGGTCGGTGACGTACGCGCCAGCAGTTCCGACTGCGCCTCAGCGATGGGAGTGAAAAGAAAGAAAACAGTCGCCGTCGTGACACTGAATGCAGTTGTAATCAGGAAGCTCTTCAGGGAACGCTTCATCAACTCGAAATCGTTCATACCGACAGACAGCCCCACCCCCATAATCGGGCCCATCAACGGAGAAATCAACATGGCACCGATAATCACGGCCGTCGAGTTGACATTCAGTCCGAGTGAAGCCATGAAAATGGCAAAAATCAGAATCCAGAGATTAGCTCCTTTAAACTCAACTCCCTTGCGGATAGAGTCGACGGTTGCCAGTTCATTGTCCTTATCCTTTCTCAGATCGAGATACTCTCTCAGAAACGCCTTAATGGCAAAAATGTTTCGGTTGTCTGCCTTCATAACTATTTCTTCTTTATAATTCGGTTAATCACAGGAATCTGGCTCAGCGGTAAGTCTTTCCGAACAACATAAGCCATAAATATCAGCAACAATGCAGTACGGAAAGCCAGACGGAGCACGATATTCTCAATGGGAACCCACTCTCCGATCACATAAAGCACTGCTGTAAACAGCACATACGTACCAAGGTGTTTCAGGTCATAGTGAATGGGATATTTCTTCTGCCCGATCCAATAAGAAAGGATCGTAATCACAGCGTATCCGGCCACCGAAGCCCATGCCGAAGCCACAAATCCGTAAGTGGGGACAAGCATCACATTCATTCCTACAATGATGACACATCCGACAATGGAAAAGTATGCTCCCCAACGGGTTTCGTCTATCAGCTTATACCAGAACGAAAGATTGAAATAGATACCTTTGAATATTTCCGCTCCGATCACGATGGCGACAACGCTCAGTCCCGCCCAATAATCAGGTGCCACCATATAACGCAAAAGATCCAGGTAAAACATTACCACCAGAAAAGCGAACATCGCAAAAATAAGGAAATACTTCATCGCCTGTGCATACATCCGGCGGTTATCCCCTTCCTTTTGTTTGCCGAACACAAAAGGCTCATAGGCATAGCGGAAAGCTTGGGTGAACATGGCCATTACCATGGCAATCTTGGTGGCGGCCCCATAAATGCCGAGCTGCACCAATCCCTCCTGCCGGTCGGCAAAGAGAAAAGGATAGATAATCTTATCTACCGTCTGATTCAGAATGCCTACCAACGAAAATCAATATCGGGAAAGAATAGATAAGCATCCGCTTCAACAACTGTTTATCAACTGTAAGCGAAACCGCGAAGTTCGGGAATCAGGCAAAAGAGCTGCAGACAGGTTGTTATCAGATTGGAAACGAAGATATACCCCACCAAATAGGTCGGGTTATAGAACCAATCGACCCAAGCGGGAAAGTGTTCATGCAACCACGGACACAGCAACAGGAAGAACAAGTTCAGAACAATGTTGGCAATGATGGAGACAAACTTAATGGCAACAAACTTAATGGGCCGCTTCTTGAAACGCAGATAAGCAAACGGAATGCACAGAAAAGCATCGAGTGCCATCACTATAATCATCATTCCGATGAAATCGGGATGATCGCCATATTCCAAAAGATGAGAGACCGGTTGGAGAAACGTCAGGCAGAGAATGGCAAATATCAGTGAAATGCCCCCTACCGAAATCAGTGAATTGGCATATACTTTCACCGGATCTTCTTCTGACTTATTGGCAAAACGGAAGAAACCGGTCTCCATACCGAACGTCAAAAGTACCATAATCAACCGGCCCAGGCATACACATTGGTAACCACTCCGTATCCGCCGGATGCAGCCGGCAGAACTGCGGTATATAAAGGCACCAACAGATAGTTCAGGAACCTGCCAACCATACTACTCAACCCATACAAGGCTGTATCTTTTACCAGGGATTTTAATCCGGCCATGTTATTTTTGTGATTAATAGTGTTTCCACTAATCATTAAACAGTGTTTTCTGACTATTGTAGAGACTGCGCCCCAAATGCTTATAGGCGAGTTCCGTCACCTCACGTCCGCGGGGAGTACGCTTCAGGAATCCCTCTTTGATCAGGAACGGTTCGTAGACCTCCTCAATCGTTCCGGCATCTTCGCCCAGTGCAGTGGCAATAGTCGTAAGCCCCACGGGACCACCCTTGAATTTATCAATAATAGTACAGAGAATCTTGTTGTCTATCTCGTCCAGTCCGTATTTATCGATATTTAGCGCCTCAAGCGCATAGTTGGCTATCTCCGTATCGATAGAACCGGACCCTTTCACTTGTGCAAAATCACGCACCCTGCGCAGCAGCGCATTGGCTATACGAGGTGTCCCGCGGCTGCGCGAAGCAATCTCACCCGCAGCCTGAGACGACAGGCACATCGAGTATGCCGCCGAACGGCTGATAATGTTGCTCAGAATATCGTCAACGTAATATTCCAGATGCAAG
>ENA-OQIC01000063-OQIC01000063.1-human-gut-metagenome-genome-assembly--contig:-NODE-63-length-43411-cov-2.634230_pt1 | contig 43411 bp, 42 predicted proteins | sample MGYA00242572_ERZ504736 | MGnify/ENA primary metagenome ERZ504736 (study PRJEB26092, sample SAMD00036201) | human gut metagenome | host: Homo sapiens | study: EMG produced TPA metagenomics assembly of...
CAAGTTTCGAAAGTATCTCCGTGGTCGAGGTGCAAAACGATTTCAGGATTTCTCACAACCTAATTCTTTTGCATATTCTACAGCACCCTGAGCCATGTAACGCAACAAAGTAGCGTTAGCATACTGACGAGCACCTTTTGAAACCTGCAAAATAACCGGAGACTTAGTTTCTACAGCAGCCTTGATGATAGCCTGCATCTGTTCCATATTGTTGAAGTTGAATGCAGGGATTGCATATCCACCCTTGATAGCCTTAGCAAACATATCTCTAGTGTTTACCAGACCTAAATCTTTGTAATTAACCATTTTGTTTAAAAGTTTATTGTTAGTGAATTAAAAATTCTATGCAAAAGTAAGAATAATCCTTTGAATAGAGAAACCCTCGGGCGGAAATATCCGTTTGAGGAGCGTAATTCAATTCTATTTCAAATTATTTCCCATCCTTTAAGAGCTGTTTGTAATGTCTACGTAGCAAATAAAGGTTTTTATTGTTTCCTCATATATATAATGGTAGGCAAATGATCGCTGTAACCATCCAACCACACTCTGCCACCATATGTACGCAGGGGTGCACCCTTATATTTACCATCCTGCTGAAACAGGTAATCGCGCATGAAAACTTCATTGTGATCATATTTCAATCCTTTTGTTGCTTGAAGCAGAGTGGATGAAAGGATGATCTGATCGAACAGATTCCATTTGCCGCGATAGAGCAAAGTGCCCACTCCCTTATCTTCCAGCGTCACCCACCAGGGGTTGTAAAGGTCATCTTCAGTCATATCTTCGACGTGTTTCTTTGCCCCCAGTACGGCAAGGCTCAAGTCCATCGGATCATCGTTGAGGTCGCCCATGATAATCAGTTTCAAGTCCGGATCCGTACGCATCAGCGAGTCCTTCAATGCTTTCACCTGCATGGCAGCGTGCACGCGTACCGGTTCCGCCGCCCCCGAGAGGGCCAGTGGTTGACTATCAGGCAGACTTATCACCCGCCAGCTCGCCGCCTACAATCAGGAATCCACGGGTTTTGTGGATGGTATCTCCCTCGAAAGGAGTGGAAAGCACCAATGCCGTCGCATGGGGAGTGAATTGTTTGGGGTCATACAGCAACGCACAGTCGATGCCCCGTTTGTCAGGTCCTTCATAATGTATGTATCGATAACCTCCGGCAGCCAGTTCGGGTTGGCGAATCAGATCGTCAAGCACGCGCCGGTTCTCCACCTCCGCCACACCGATTGCGGCAGGCCCTGCCGGTACTTTATCACGCGAAGTTCGCCCAGCACCTTGGACAGATTTTTCAGTTTCGAACGATATTTCTCCGAGTTCCACCCCTTTGCCGCATCCGGAAGATATTCATAATCGTTTTTTCCCGTATCATGAATGGTATCAAACAGATTCTCAAGATTGTAAAAAGCTACGCTGTACAGCCTGTCCGCATGATCCTGTGCCCGGCCACCGACCGCCAGCAACAATAAAAAGTTGAATGCAATAATTAGTTTCTTCATATATTTATTTTTGAGTTCACCGCAGATTATACGGATTAGCACAGATTCTTCAATTTCCAATGAAATAAATCTTCAATCTGTGCCAATCCGTGTAATCCTATGGTGAATGTGATTCATTTCTTGCCTGTTTAAAGTCCTTTTTTAGATTTAAAACCAAGCACCCTTAGGTTTAAAACCAAAAGGATCTACCTTTTAAACCAACGAAACTTAACCCGTCACCCCTGCAAAAGTCTTAAAAAAAAGCGAGAATACGACTTTTTTTTCCAAAACTTTTTTCCTAAGAAACAAAAAAGCATTATCTTTGCGACCTGAAAAATGACCATTACACTATTCTTACCAAATAGTAAAACGATATAATAATTTAAAAAACGAATATTAAAATGAAAAAAGGTCTTCATCCTGAATCATACCGTCCGGTAGTATTCAAAGATATGTCAAACGGTGATATGTTTTTGTCTAAATCAACTGTAGCTACAAAAGAGACCATCGAATTCGAAGGTGAAACTTATCCGTTACTGAAAATCGAAATCTCTAACACTTCTCACCCGTTCTATACAGGTAAATCTACATTGGTAGATACAGCCGGACGTGTTGACAAGTTCATGAGCCGCTACGGTAACCGTAAGAATAATAGGTCGGATCATCCGATTGATAAAAATAAGCTGCCCCAATATTGAGGCAGCTTATTTTTGCCCTAAAGCCACTCCGCAAAGGAAACTGCTCCCCAAAGCATACGGAATAAAATCCATCCCTTGTTTTATATTGATAGCACCCAATGGGCGAATAGAAAAATACTGGAAAGGATATACCATGCACCACTCCGGCATGGAGAAAGAGATCATGGAAATTATTCTCCCAAATTCCTCACCTACAGAAACATCAAAGTAAAAAACAGCTTTCCAGAAGCAATATATACTTTTATAGGGAAAACCCTATGGCACAATAGGAGAAAAAACAGCGCTGTAGGAAACTTCTTTCGTATCTTCGTAACATCTAATCATAAATTCACTAAAAAAGATACGACTATGAAACGACTGACTATCCTATTTATGCTCTTTCTGACCTCGTGCATCCTCTATGCCAAAGACCGGAAAGGAAATGACCTCAGCGGTCCCATTGCACTGAAAGGCGAATTGACCGAAAAGTACCAAAACTACACGAAAGGTACTCCTATCGTCATCCGGGGAGTACGAAAATGCGCATTTCACCCGATGAAACGGCAGGCATCACCTATGCCGTGGAAATAGACGGGCTGCAATATCCTGTCGGGGCAGAAGAAGCCGGTAAGATCATCCGGCTGAAACCGGCGACAGTCCTTGAATACTGGCAAGCGTTTACTTGTCACAAGGCATGTATGATTACTACAATCGGAAAGGTTATCGTTACAAGATGCGACAGGAACTGGACGAGGAGTGCCTGGACTATCTGGATAAACTCAACGAAATAGCCTACAAAGACGCCTACATTCAAGACTATGTACAGGCCATTTTTGCCAAAGTCAATCCCGGCGAAATAGATACGAACCGTCCGGAACGACTGAATGTACGCATCATTCAGTCACCCGAACCGGATGCCTATATGCTACCCAACGGGGCCATGCTGGTAAGCACCGGACTTCTCTGTACCATCGATTCGGAAGAAGAACTGGAAGCTATTATCGCCAACGAAATGGTTCATTTCATCCTCGATCATCAGGTGGATAATGTGTCACGTGCCGAAACCCGCGCCAAACGGGCCGCTTTCTGGGCGGATGTATTGGGGACAGTAGCATGGCGGCCGACGATACCAACTGGATGTATGGATATGACGAACGGGTGGGTGCCATCGAGTTGGCAGCCAGCATCGGAACCATTGCCGCTCTGATCAACGTGCGTACAGTGAATCGCCTGGGTATGGATTACAGCAGCAAACAGGAGCTGCAAGCCGACCGGATCGCCCGCAATTACCTTGCCTTCAAAGGGATGAACCCAATGCTCTCTCTTCTGCCATCAATAAAATAAAAGAGTTTTATGGCTCAGTCCATCGCTACGACAACCTGACACGCTACGGCAGCTACGGCCTGTTGAAAGAGCGCCTTACCAAACTGGGAGAAACCGAAAGCATACACAGCCATATGTTTGAGAAAATGACCTCGGACATCGTGACTTTCAATGCTGCCATGTATCAGGGAGACAAACGCTATAAAATGGCGGAACAACTGGCTCAAAAGAACATAGACAATCGGGTGGCCTCCGATCATGACTACGTGATCCTGGTCAAAGCACGTATGGCTCAGGAGAATACCCCGGAGAGCAACGAAGCTTGTATGAAACTATTGGAAAAGGCCCGGGAAATTGCCACTGCACGCAATCTGGATATCAACAAACAGGAGATTCTGTTGCTGATGCGCATGAACAAACAGGCAAAAGCCGCCGACAAACTGAAAGAGTATCTGGACCTGCTGGCCGAATATAAACAGCAAAACGACATGAACACCCAGGAATCCGAATGGATCGGAGAAGAACTGGACTGGGCCGGCAAAATGCTTTCAAAAATCAGTCTGCTATAGTTGCTATCTTAAAATGCCATAAAGGTGTAGCCATACAACCGGTATAGCTACACCCTTTATTACAGATGCTACACCTTCCGGGATAAAGGGTGTAGCCCTTTTATAGAATCAGAAATTGATATAGACACGACATTCGTGGGCAGGTATCGTCAGACCGGTCGGTATCGAGGTCACATGAAGTTTCGTACCATCCAGATAGTTTGTCCAGACTCCCGTTACCGGAAAAGAAGTGATTGCCTCTATCGGCTTAGCGGTAAAATTACCAACTACGACCAGCCTCTTGCCGTTGGTTGCTGCAAGAGTCAGGAAACGTCCTCCGGTCCAGTTGGCTGTCTTCACCAACCAGGAGAACGTGCTCCCCGGATTAAAGAGTTCAGAATGTTCCCGCCTCAACTTCAACAGTTTCGCATATGTATTGCACAACCCTTTCCGAGCTTCATTGTCCAGATATTCCCAGTGCAGAGGTTTCCTACCTGTCCGTCCCCCTTCTTCAATCGACACATCGTATCCCATTTCACCAAACTGCCATACCATCTTAGGACCGGGTGCCGTGAAAAAGAATGAAGCATTCGCAGCAAGCTGTTTCATACGGACATTTATATCCGATTTTAAAGGTCCCTCGCCATAAGCAATCTGCTTAAAGGCTGTCCGCTCTTCGTCATGGCTTTCCATAAAGCCAACCCACCCTCCGTAGGGCATTGTTGTTCCGAAAGTAACCAATGGTGTAAAATCACTGTTTGACGGATACCCCATTGCCGACTGGCAATAAGCATGGTTCAGGTTACGCCAAAGTTGCATGCCTTCTTCGGCCAATTCGCTCTCCTCTTTTTCGTCACAGAAATGCTCCAGGATGACGACTGCTCCGGATTCACCTCACGAACTGTCTCGTTATAATCTTTCAGGATGGCAATACGCGAAGCGTCATAATTTCCGGCAGTGGCTCCGTACTGCTGTTTTGTGTAAAGCCCTTTGTCATGTCGAAACGAAAGCCATCGATGCGATATTCCTCCAGCAGGAACTTCAGGTTCCGTTTCACAAATGCACGTACCAAAGGCGAGTCATGATTGAAATCATGAAAGACACCGTAGGGATGAGGTTCTTTCACATTAAACCAAGGGTTATCGGCTGCCGTACGGTTATTTTTGGTATCCCAATACAAACGGGCAAAAGGATGCGAACCACTGGCATGGTTGTAGACAACATCAAAAAGAACAGCCATACCCGCTTCGTGGCATTTATCGATAAAAGCCTTATACATATGATCGGTACCGTAAGCCTTGTCCAAAGCAAAATAGAAACAAGGATTGTATCCCCAGCTGTCATTGCCATCGAACTCCTGCACCGGCATCAACTCAACGGCATTGAAACCTAAACTTTTCAGATAGCCTATCTTCTCCATAGCACCGTTCAGATCGCCTGTGGCAGTGAAATCACGCAACAGCAGTTCATAGATCATCAGATTATTTTTATCGGGTATCCGGAAGTTTTTAACCTTCCATTCATAAGAATCCCTTTGTATTTTGAATACAGAGGCAATGCCGACAGCACCCTTGGGATACTTCTTTCGCATCGGGTAGTAGAAGAGGGAATGTATTTATCGTTATCCGGATCGAGTATCTTACGGCTATAAGCATCAGCCAGACGAAGAATCTCCCCGGCCCTTGTACCGACATAATACTGAAAAGCATATTCACGGGTAGGCTGAAGTCCGGTCAGTGTAATCCACCAGCAGCCCGCAGCATCATCCCGGTTCATTTGGCTGTTGCTTTCATTACTCAACTTCCAGTCATTAAAATCACCCACGACATGGGCAAAATCCTTATGTCCCCCTTTCTTGTCTTTATCATACAGCACCAACGTGACTGTGGATGCGTCTATCAGATTGATTCCTTCCTGCAGACCGCCAGGCATAGAAGCATATCTGACAGCCGCGGGTTCAAAGGGTTTATACAGATGATCGGTAACAGAGACAAACGAGTCTCCGTCCGTTCCTTTCTTGCTCCCGTCGGCACTGCGAATCACGACACCCAATTGCCGAACCGGTGTTTCGTTCGAACCAAACCATTGACGGATCGAAGGTGCCAGCGTAATACTCCAGATATTATCTGCCACCCGGACCATTTTACATTTATCCACATTAGTATTCCACTCCGCAGGCACATACATCCAGGTCCCTTCTGACACCACTCCCGTATGTACATACACATCACCCGCATAACCATAGAGCGGGGAAGTTTTCGTCGCTTTAAAATATAGCGTCAATTGCCTGTCAGCATCCGGAGTCTCAGGTCGGAAACTCAGTCCGTCGTCACAACTTCCCTCCTGCGTGATCCGGATTTTTCCGAAAGGCTGCCGCTCCTGATGACAATCTCTCCTTCACGCCCGGCCACTCCCTCATTGGGAGCCACCGTAAAAGCCAAGTTGGTAGCCACCAGTCCGCGGGTATTGGCCTGCGAAATCCAACTACGATCCACTTCCGGAATTTCGACCTCAAATGTTATATTGGCTTTTACTTCCACCTGCACAGTTCCTCCTTCCTTGCCCACTTCGAAACGGGAAGCTGTCAGTGTCAGTGCATCTTTCTGCTTTTGTGAAACGGTAAAACTTTTTTCAATTCCTCCCGCCACCAGGGTCAGCTTGACGCTACGGCTGTCATAATCAGCATTTTCCTGTATACTGATAGTCACAGAAGCATCGCCCGCTGTTCCCGAAGATGGAGACACCGTACACCAGTCTGCCGCTCTGCGTGTATCCGTATCGGTGGTCAGCGAGATCCGCCATGGACGTCCTGACGAGAACGATAGATTCCGGGTTCCCGAAGTAGCGGCAAAATCAATGCCTTGCTCAAAAAAAATCTCACTATCAGAAGAAAGAATCAGAGAATCGGTTTCTTTCTCTTCCGACGAGCAACCGAAACCAATCAGCGGAAGCAGGAGGAACAGAAACGGAAAAGTTAAATATTTCATAGATTAAAAGGTATTATTGTATATAAAAAAGGATGCCAACCTTATGCAGGTTGACATCCGAAGTATCTTCCTGGCATTTCTCTTCCAGATAGAGAAATACAGGATTATTTTTTAGTCATGGTCGCCGTTTTAGCATCCGGATTCAATACAATGGTATAGGTTCCTGCTGTCACTTTCATATTAGCACCATCCTGAGTCAGTGCCCCCAGGACGCCACCCAGATTGACAGTCCAAGCACCGTCCCATCTGAATTTCATCTCACCGGCTACCAGAGTGACGTCCACCGACCAGAGTTTAGTTGCCGGATCATAATTCATCACAGTTCCTTTGTCCCATCCACCGGGTGTGGCATCACCAATTATCTCCCAACCGGTCTTGGTCAACGAGGCTGTCAGCTTCTTCATATCGGCACCTACCCGATAGTATCCGGCTGTTTCAATCTTGATATTATCGCCGTCGCTGGGCATCAGAACAAATGTCCCTATGTTCTTAGCTTCATCCCACTGATAGGCCCATCATACCGATCCATACCCCGGCATCCCAGAATTTAAATTTGGTATCGGCATCAAAATAAAATGTTCCGGTATAGATAAAGTCGCGGGCAGCAGATTGCACTTTGTAACAATCATCTTTAGTAGCGTCCCATCCCTGATAGCTCCCCGGTAATGCCATTTCCGCACTCGACAATTCAATGGTAGTTTCTACCATGCTATAAGAATATTTACCGGCATTTGTCAGATTCATAGTGATCACGTATGGGCTGGCTTTCAACACCTTAAAATTATTAGGCCCTGCCACCAGTTCGCCTTCAAGTTCGGACTCCTTACCGGATACCGCTCCGTAGTTATCGGAATCCCAGTTATTGTTCGACCTGAATTTAAACTCTTTGTCAAGCAATGAAGTAGTAACCGTCCATAAGCGGGTGGTGGCGTCATAGTCCATTTGCGTGTCCTTATCCCAACCACCGGAAGTAGCGTCTCCCACCACTCCCCATACAAGGGGTTCGGTCTGTTCCACCTTACCTTCGGCATCTACTTTGATCCCGTAGAATCCTTTTTTAGCAGCCGTCTGATCCTTTGCCAGAACCTTGGTAAGATCACTTCCGTCTATAATAGCATACGAAACACCATCCGCATCGAAGTTGGCATATCCTTGGTATACCCCGTCACCATCGGGATCGCCCAACAGGTAAGCATTCGTATAGTCCCAGTCCGGATAGCCCACGGCCACATAAGCGAACTTCCAGTCAACCGCATTCGGATCAAAAAGAGTCGCCTTAAAAGTAATCGAGTTCGAAGCTGGATCAGCAGTCATGTCATACGCTTTAGAAGTCAGCGTAATCGTAAAGTTATAAGTCTGTCCCGGATAAGCCCCCACCTTAGCCATCATAGTGTTCATCTGTCCATTGGTAAACTTCAGGCTGGTAGTTCCGGTTTCACCCAATAAGACAGTTTTCGCATTCGCATCATTCGTCAGTGTAACGTCATAATTCACCACTGCCTTCACTCCATAGTCTGCTGCCGTCCACTTGATCTCGGGAAACTCAGCCGCAGCATTTTCATCGTTGAAAGTAAAGTCGCTTTGAGAGAAAGGCTCAAAAGCAGAGGCTTTCTGCAACTCCATGACGGGCGACTTCTCATCTTCGCAAGCCGTAAAGGCCAGAAGTCCTAACAACAGTGTATAGAAATATATTTTTTTCATAATCTTAATTCGTTGTTTTTAATAGTCATTCGATTTTAGTATCCTTCATTCTGCTTGAGATTGGTGTTAGAACCGATATCGTCTGACGGAATCGGGAACACGTTGTAGAAGTTCTCAACAGCCTTACCTTTGGCTGTACCACCCTTCCAAGGCCATACGTAACCGGCAGTAGTAAACAGTCCGAAACGTATCAGGTCTGTACGGCGTTGTCCTTCAAAGAAGAATTCACGGCCTCGCTCGTCAATGATGAAGTTCAATGTCAAATCGGAATCAGAGATAGGAGCCAGCGTCTTATCACTGTACGCTCTCTTACGCAGATCGTTCACATAACGGAGAGCAGTAGCTCTGTCGCCACCCTGACCGCCTCTGAGCACAGCTTCGGCATACGTCAGGTAGATTTCACCCAGACGGAAAAGCGGGAAGTCTACGTAAGCTTCCTTTGAAGGAGGCAGCGTTCCATCCTTATTTACATTGAAGTATTTGGTAACTGGAATACCGTTATTTTGGAATGTATTTTCGTCAATAATTTCAAGACTGGTTGTCAAATCGGTACGAAGCATTGCCTTACGGGTATCCGCATCACTGCCACTCTCTTTGAGGAACAGATTGTAGAGTGACGATTTTGCCCTTACACCCTGCCATGCTCCTTTGGCATTGACTTCTTCCTGAGTCGCCGTAGCCCCCAGCAAAGGAAGGCGGTCATACCACCCCAGGTCATCGTCTGGTCGCCCTCATAGCGTACCGGGAAAATCATTTCGTCGGACAAGTGGTTGTCTGCCTTGAACATATCTACATAAACAGGTTCCAACTGATAACCCGTTTCGATCACTTTCTTAGCATACGTGATACATTCGGTATATTTGTTCTGGCCAACGTAAGTCTCCGCATTAAGGTACAGGCGTGACAAGAGTGCCCACGCGGCAGCTTTGTTGGCATGCCCGTAGTCCTGGCTGTATCCCACTGTGGCTCCAACATATCCTCTACGCATTCAGTCAGTTCTTTCTCGATCCAGTTGAACAGATCGGCAGCCATGATCTGCTTCGGCGGAATACTTCCGATCGGGCTGTTTTCGTCTACAAACGGTACATTGCGATACAAGTCGAGCGCATATTCATAGCTCAATGCACGCAGAAAACGGGCTTCGGCACGCCATGTCTTAATCGAGGCTTTCAGTGAAGCGTCACAACCGCGGGCATCCAGTTTATCTTCGGTAGTCTCACGCAGATAAGCGTTGGCTACATTGATTTGATAGAACAGGCGGTAATATGAACCCTTGATCCACGGACTGGATGCACCCCAGGAGATATGGTTGAACTCAGGGATACCGGGGTCATTCCATGCACAGTGTGCAATGTCCGAAGGCAAATCCTGCATATTCCACAATACACGGAGGAAGGAAGCCTGGCTACCGCCATCGATGCCTACCACATCCTGATCGGAATCACCCCCGCTGTTACCGCCGATGGCCATACCTGCATAAATCTTAGCAAGACTCTGCTCATAAGCCAAGGGCTCGTTCCCGAAAACAACATCGGAAACCAATTCGTCTTTGTCCAGTGGAACCGTATCGAGGTCGTTCACACAAGACGCTACTCCTAACATCATTCCCAGCAATGCACAGGGAAGAAGATATTTAAATTTTATTGTTTTCATGTTTTACAGATTAAAAGTTGAGATTAAGGCCGATCATGAATACACGGGGGCGAGGATAGATGTTGTTATCGATTCCTTCACCACTGATTTCCGGATCCAGTCCCTTGTACTTAGTAATGACAAACGGATTCTGTACCGTAGCATATACGCGTGCACTCTGCTTATCATTGAAGAGTTTATTAAACGTATATCCCAAAGAGATGTTGTCCATACGCACGAACGAAGCATTCTGAACGTAATAGCTGGAACGGTATTGAGCGTTCTTGAAATCAGTGCTGCGGGCAGAGGTCAGACGATTTTTCAGGAATCCGGTCTGGTCATACATATTGGCGCCTTCGTATGCCTCACGGTTGGACTGCACATTATTGTAAACATAGTTACCGAAGCTACCGCGCAAAGCAAATGAAAAATCCCAGTTCTTATAAGAAAGTTGTGAGGTCAGTCCCATGAACACATCGGGAGCAGCTTTTTTGAAGCAGATCAAGTCGCGTCGTTAATCTGGTTATCTCCATTCTGATCTACATAAGCACCTTCGATAGGTTTACCGTCAGAACCATAAATCTGCTCGAACACATAGAAGGAATTGAACGCCTCACCTACCCGATGGATCAGGGCATTGTATCCTGTACCGCCATCGATGCCGCCATGGATGACACCGGCATAGTTCGGGTCGTCGTTGAAAGTCATCTTGGTGATCTTATTCTTATTATAAGAGATGTTATAGCCGATATTCCAGTTCCAGTCCTGTGTTGAAACAGCATGGGCATTGATGCTGAACTCAAAACCCTTGTTCTCCAATGTACCTACATTAGTCAGCAACTGATTGCTGAAGTTAGTTCCGGCAGGAGCCGTAACGGTGTTCAGCAAGTCCTTCGTTTTACGGAAGTAATAGTCGATTGTACCCGTGATGCGTCCATTCAGGAAACCGTAATCGATACCTACGTTCCAGGTTGTGGTTTCTTCCCACTTCAGGTTCTGGTCATAAGGTTGCGGAGCATCAGTGAGTATTCGGTATCACCAAAATAATAGTTGGCACCTGCCTTGGAATACATGTATCGGGCCATATAAGGATAGTCTCCATTGCCCAGATTCTGCTGTCCGGTCACACCATATCCCAAACGTAATTTCAGATCCGAAATAGCGTTCACATTCTTCAGGAATGACTCTTCGTTCAGCTTCCATGCCAGTGCTACCGATGGGAACAGTCCCCAACGATTGTCCGGACTGAAACGTGAGGAGCCGTCGTTACGCAGGGTAAATGTCACCAGATAACGGTTCAACAAAGTATAGTTGAGACGTCCGAAGAAAGAAACCAGATAGCTTTCGCTCGCATAGTCATCTCCTTTTTTATAGAATTCTTCTCCCGTCTTCTCTGCATAGGCAGCCGAGTAAGGATAGGAGTTGGTAGTCGAATTATAGAAATGCTGCCAGGAGTAACCTGCCATGACATCAATGTAATTAACTCCGAACGTATTGGCATAGTTGAGGTAGAAATCAAGCAAAGTGTTGCGTTTCAGCTGAGTATAATGCTGTTTTCACCAAAGCCGTTTTTGAAATTACCCGTACAGTAAGTCAAAGGTGAATTATCGGCTATAATCACGTCACCTTTACTTTTCGATACATCATAACCTAAGTTCAGGTTAGCGCGAAGTTCAGGCAGGAAGTGGAATTTATAATCAATCTGCGCATTGCCGATGCTGCGGTAAACAGTCGATTTATCATCTTTCTCTTCAAGCATGGCAACCGGATTGGCCAGGCCGATATCAATCGGAGAAGTCTTGTCTCCCTCCTGCTTCATATACATAAAGTATCCGTTTCCATAAGGATTGCCTTCCATATAGACAGGCTGTGTGGATCATACTGGGTAGCCAGACCGATAGCTGCACGGTCGGCAAAACGGTTCTTATTGTATACCCCCTTCACATTGAGCTGGATGTTGAGCTTCTTGTCGAAAAAGTTGGGTTCAAGTTGATGGCACCTGTCAGACGTTGCATATTCGAAGTCTTCAGGATACCGTTTTCGTTTGTATACGCCACGGACACACGATAAGGCATATGCGGAACTGCTCCGGATACACTTACATTATGATCGGTACTGAAAGCCGTACGGAAGATTTCATCTTGCCAGTCGGTAGAGGTTTTACCCAGCGCATTGGCCTGAAGGCTGTTTTCGCCAAACTTCTCGATTACAAAATTACGAAAATCTTCCGCCTTCATCACATCAACCGTATTCGATTTCGTACTGATAGAGAACGTACCACTGTAGTCTACCTTCACGCGTCCCGATTGCCCTTTCTTAGTGGTAATGATAATGACACCATTGGAAGCACGCGAACCGTAGATAGCAGTAGCAGAGGCATCTTTCAGAATCGTAAACGTCTCGATGTCATTGGGATGAACAGTAGAGAGCGGGTTGCCCATACCCTTGATCTCGGTGTTATCGACAGGCACTCCGTCAATAACGATCAACGGATCGTTGCTGGCCGACATGGATGAACCTCCACGCACACGGATCGTAGCTCCGGCCCCCGGGGCTCCACCATCGGTAATCACACTGACACCGGCAGCCTTACCCACCAAAAGGTCGGAAGCCGAGGTAGCCATACCTTTTACCATCTTATCCGCATCGATTGCCATCACCGAACCGGTTACGTCATTTTTCTTCACGGTACCATAACCAATCACCACCGCTTCCTGAAGCATCACCGCATCTTCATGGAGAGTTACCGTCACGCTGGGAGCGGCTTTCATTTCAACCGGCTTATAACCGATGAAAGAAATTACAAGAGTTGAATTTTGAGGAACACTCAGAACAAAGTTTCCGTTCAGGTCGGTAATCGTACCGATAGAAGAATTATCCTTCACAACCACATTCGCGCCGATTACGGGTTCACCCGTTGAATCTTTCACATGTCCCTTGACAGAGACTTGTTGTGCATAAGCGCTCAATGACAAGAATAGCCCAAACAATAGGGGCAGAATCATACGACAGACTCTAAGATTAACTTGCTTCATGCATCTAAAAATTAAAGTTAACAATATAAATATTAAATATACTTTCTAAGAGATAGAGAATGAACGACTTCATCCCGATTCTTGATTACGTAGCAAAAATACTATTTAAACAACAGTCGCTTATTTAAATTCAAACAAATCCACGCATGCAACTCCGCAAACGATTGCATCATAAAAGCGGACTTATAACATACTATCACTGAACTTTTCAGTCTCCTTTACACTATTTTTGTGACATATTAAACAAATCCATATATACATTGGTTTTGTCTTTATATAAATTCATTTACCTTTGGCTGAAAACCAATATGTACCATGAGTAAACCGCAAATCACCATCAAAGACATTGCCCGCGAACTGGGGGTATCGCCCTCCACCGTATCGAGAGCACTGAAGGACAATCCGGACATCAGCCAGGAGACGAGGGATGCTATACATAAGTACGCGCGCGAACATAATTATAAGCCCAACGTACTGGCACTGAACCTGCGCACCAGCCGTTCGAACACCATCGGGGTCATCATCCCCCAGTTAGTTCACCACTTCTTTTCGTGTGTGCTGAGCGGCATTGAGAGAACGGCGGCGGAAGCGGGCTACAACATCCTGGTGGCGCAAAGCAACGAGGAGTACGAGCGAGAGGTAAAAATCGTTCACTCCTTCCTCGCCGCACGGGTTTGCGGAGTCATCACTTCGCTCGCCAAAGACACATCCCGATATGACCATTACCAGGAATTGCTGGACAACAATATTCCTATCGTTTTCTACGATCGCATCTGTACCGGTATCAACACCGAACGGGTGGTGGTAGACGATTATGCCGGTTCGTTTGCCGCCGTGGAGTATATGATACAGACGGGCTGCAAGCGCATCTTCTTTTATAGCGCCGCTCCCCACCTCGAAATATCGAAAAACCGGCGGAACGGTTATATGGACGCGATGAAAAAGTATCGGATTCCGGTGGACCAAAGCATGATAAAGTTATGTGACAGCCGCGAAAAAGCGATCGCCATCACACCCGCTCTGCTCGAAAGGCCGGATCATCCGGACGGCTTCTTCGCCATCAATGACGAAACAGCTTCGGGCATCCTCTACTCGTGCAAACTGACCGGACGGAAAGTGCCCGACGAAGTGTCTATCTGCGGATTCACCGACGGCGCCATCGCCCAAAGCACAGATCCGAAGCTGACCACGGTGGAGCAACATGGCGAAGAGGTGGGCAAAAGCACCATCAGGCTACTGATAGACAAACTGGAAGGGAACGATGAAGGAAAAAGCGGTAATAAAATCGTGCGTACCAACTTAGTGGTACGGGGAACGACGAAATAAATCTACTTAATAAATACACCATGAAAGTAAAGCCTGACTTAAGTTTTTGGAAGCTGTGGAATATCAGCTTCGGTTTTTCGGCGTGCAGATAGCCTATGCCTTCAAAGCGCCAACATCAGCCGTATATTCGCCACGCTGGGCGCCGACCCGCACAGCCTGAGCTATTTTTGGATACTCCCTCCGCTGGCGGGAATCATTGTACAACCGATCATCGGAGCTGCCAGCGACAAGACATGGACCCGTTTCGGACGACGCATCCCCTACCTTTTTGCGGGTTCGCTGCTGGCGGTATGGGTGATGTGCCTACTGCCTAATGCGGGAAGTTTCGGTATGGCAGTCGGCACGGCCATGATCTTCGGACTGGTAGCGTTGATGTTTCTCGATACTTCTATCAATATGGCGATGCAGCTTTCAAGATGCTGGTGGGTGACATGGTGAACGAGAAACAGAAAGGGCTGGCCTACTCCATTCAGAGTTTCCTGTGCAATGCGGGTAGCCTGATGGGCTATCTTTTCCCATTCATCTTCACATTTATCGGGATCAGCAACACGGCGGACAAGGGCACGGTGCCCGACTCGGTGATTTACTCGTTCTACATCGGCGCCGCCATCCTGATTCTATGCGTCATCTATACCACGGTAAAAGTGAAAGAGATGCCTCCCAAAGAGTTTGAAGAGTTCCATGGTATCACGGCGGACGAAAAGAAGGAAAAAGCCGACTTTATCTCCCTGCTGAAGCATGCTCCCAAGTGTTTTGGACGGTAGCTGGTACAGTTTTTCTGCTGGGCCGCTTTCATGTACATGTGGACCTACACCAACGGTGCCATTGCCGCCACGGTGTGGGGCACTACGGACGTCCAAAGCGCCGGCTATCAGGAAGCGGGCAACTGGGTAGGCGTGCTGTTCGCCGTGCAGGCCATCGGATCAGTCATCTGGCTGTGATATTGCCATTGTTCAAGGCCCGCAAACAGGCCTATGCCTGAGCCTCGTACTGGGTGGCATCGGTTTCATATCCACCCTGTTCTTCCACAACGAATATCTGCTGTTCATCTCTTATCTGCTGATCGGCTGTGCCTGGGCCGCCATGCTTGCCATGCCGTTCACTATCCTGACCAATTCGGTTTCGGGCAAAAACATGGGGGCTTACCTGGGACTGTTCAACGGAACCATCTGTGTACCGCAAATCGCCGCCGCCCTTGTCGGAGGAGGACTGCTCCACCTCGTCGGGGGGCATCAGGTAAACATGCTGGTGCTGGCAGGCGTACTGCTGATTGCAGGTGCCGTTTGTGTATATTTCATCAAAGAGACGATGGCGCATCACGAAGCGTAAAAGTATACTGCGGAAAGACAAAAAGTGCTCCATAAGCAGCTATAGCGCGAATGACTTTTGAGTTTAAAAGAGAGGGGGTATTGGTTTAAAATCAAAGTACCCTCTCTTTTAAACCAAAGGCTACCTGATTTCAAACCAACGCAACCTCTGTCGGCAAGGGATAAAAGAATACCTTCATGACAAAATAAATCGCCCCTTACCTGTCGCTGATCCAGAATCATCTCCCACCATTCGTACCATAAAATAGCACGAAAGATAAAAAGAGCGCAGAGTTTTATCTGTTATCCACTGTCGGCACGGACTTTTTTGTATCTTGGGTGCCGTAAACAACCGACTCAATCTTAAAAAGCCATGAAACAATTCCTCAAGGTAGACGAATGGAACATCATAGAAGAGGGTTTTCACCCCGATAACATGCGCGCTTCGGAAAGCATATTCAGCCTCGGAAACGGCCGGTTCGGACAGCGGGGAAATTTTGAAGAAACCTATAGCAGTGACAGCCTGCAAGGCTCGTACGTGGCAGGCATCACCTTCCTGGACCGAACCCGGGTGGGATGGTGGAAAAACGGATATCCCCGTTTCTTCTCGCGCGTCCCCAACGCACCGGACTGGAGCGGCATTTACCTGAGACTGATCGATGAGGAGCTGGACCTGGCCCATTGGGATGTAGAAGCATACAGACGACGACTCGACATGCGCGAGGGAATCTCTTACCGCGACTTTCGGGTGACCTCACCCAAAGGCCACACGCTGGAAGTACACGTAGAGCATATCAACAGCCTGGCAAACCAAAATCTTTGTCTGATAAAGTACAGTGTGACGTCGGTGAACTACGAAGGTAAAATCTCCCTGGTACCCTTCCTGAACGGCGACGTAAAGCACGAGAACTCTAATTTCGACGAAAAAATGTGGAACATCCTGCGGGCCGAAGCTACTAACGAGTACGCCTACCTCTGGGTGCAAACCAAGCATGAGGATTCACAAATCTGCCTGGGCATGACTTACCAGTTTTATAAAAACAGCAAACCCACCCATATCAGTCCCATCAAAATAGAAAAGGAAAAATTGACAGGATTCAGCGCCGGTGCCGATGTGAAACCGGGTGACCGGGTGACTCTGGAAAAATATGTTGCCATTCTCTCCTCTCTGCAATGCGACCGTCAGGAGTTGGTGGAGTATGCGGTGGACGAAGCGCAAGCCGCCAAAGAGCAGGGTTGGGAAGCACTAGTCGGCGCGCACAAACAGCAATGGGAAGAAATCTGGGAGGAAAGTGATGTGATGATCGAGGGAGACCCGGCAGCGCAACAGGGCATCCGTTTCAACATCTTCCAGCTGAACCAAAGCTACCGGGGAGACGACGCGCGCCTGAACATCAGCCCAAAGGATTTACCGGTGAGAAATATGGCGGAAATACACAATGGAACACCGAACTGTGCTGCGTGCCCTACTTCCTGCTATCGACCCCGAGAGAAATATCACGGAAACTTTTGCTATACCGTTACAACCAACTGCCCAAAGCCATCGAAAACGCACGCAAACTGGGATTCGGCGGTGGAGCCGCCCTCTATCCGATGGTGACTATCCATGGAGAAGAGTGCCACAACGAATGGGAAATCACATTCGAAGAGATACACCGCAACAACATCATCGTGTATGCCATCATGCAATTTTCGAGGGTAACAGGCAACAAAGAATATATCGCCTACTACGGTCTGGAAGTGATGATCGCCATCAGCCGTTTCTGGAGCCAGCGAGTCTCTTTCTCGGAAGCCCGACAGAAGTATGTGCTGCTCGGGGTAACCGGACCCAATGAATACGAGAACAATGTAAATAACAACTGGTACACCAACTACTCTTGCGTGCAATGCCTGCAAAGCACCATCGAATGCCTGGAGATGGTGGCGCATGAATATCCGGAAGAGTACAACCGGATACGTCGCTCAACCGAGTTCCGGCATGCCGAAGAGACGGCGCGATGGAAGGAGATCATCGAGAAAATGTATCTGCGAAGACAAAGAACGGGGTATTTTTGTGCAAGACGATGGCTATCCGGACAAAGTGCTGGGTACGGTAGACGATATTCCCGTCAACGAACGGCCGATCAACCAACACTGGTCGTGGGACCGGATTCTGCGCTCGTGCTACATCAAGCAAAGCGATGTGCTGTTGGGACTTTTCCTCTATTATGAACATTTCGACCGGGAAACCATCCGTCGCAACTTCCGGTTTTACGAACCCCGAACCGTACACGAATCTTCTCTTTCGCCTTTCGTGCATGCCATTCTGGTGCATGGATAGGAGATACGGAAGAAGCTTACCGCCTCTTCCTGCATTCCACACGCCTGGATCTGGACGACTACAACAACGAGGTGCACCAAGGCCTGCACGTCACCAGTATGGCTGGAAGTTGGCAAATCATTGTACGCGGATTCGCCGGAATGAAAATACTGGACGGACAACTCGACTTCACTCCCATCATTCCCGAAGCATGGGACAGCTATACTTTCAAAGTAAATTTCCGCAACTGCACCTTACAGATGAAAGTCGGAAAACAAGAGATAAAAATCTCTCTTTTAGAGGGATATGAATTGAACATACGCATCTCCGAAGTTGTTTATAACCTGAAAAAGGGTAAAGATTTGATTGTACCGAAACAAAATTAAGGCAGGGAGTTCTATGGCAGGACTCAAAGGAACATAAAGGCAAAAAGATATACTTCTTTGATTTTCAAACAGGTAAGGAAAATTACACCTTCTTATGCTCTCTTCGGTAAATCAATATTTCGTTAATAATATGAAATATACAAACCGGAAAACTGTTTTTGGTTTTTTAGTTTTATATCTTTGCGCCCTCAAAATGTGACTAAACAGACTATTAATTACTTTAAAACGAGCTAAAGGAGTTCGCCACAACACCATACAGAGTTTCTTTTCTATTGTTTCCACTCTGTGGAACTCTCTGTGAATCTGTGGTGAAAGGAACAAAAAACACTTAGCGTATAATCAATGGGAAATATGAAAAAAAACTATGGATGTATCCTCGCAGCCCTCATTCTACTGACGGCTTGCGGACAAAAGAAAGAAGACAGTGTGACAACAGTACGCCCCGTAAAGACGGCCAGGTAGAGTCCCGGTCGGAAATCAGAAAAGACTTCTCGGGCATTGTAGAGGCTGTGGACTATGTGAAACTGGCCTTCCGCGTGAGCGGACAGATCATTAACCTGCCAGTCGTAGAAGGCCAAAGGGTCAAAAAAGGACAACTGATTGCCGCTATCGACCCGCGTGATCTGGCTTTGCAATACGCGGCAGACAAATCGGCTTACGAAACCGCCGCCGCACAAGTGGAGCGTAACAAACGATTGCTGGCACGGCAAGCCATCTCGGTACAGGAATATGAAATCAGCGTATCGACCTTCCAACAAAAAAAGTCGGCCTACGAACTTTCAAGCAATAATATGCGGGACACCAGACTGACGGCTCCTTTTGACGGCTCGATCGAGAAGCGGTTAGTAGAAAATTACCAACGCGTGAACTCGGGAGAAGGCATTGTACATGCTGGTGAACACCAAAAAACTACGCATCAAATTCACTATCCCCGACGCTTACCTTTACCTGCTCCGCTCCAAAGACCAACGTTTCCGCGTAGAATTCGACACCTACCGCGGGCACATCTTCAACGCCAAACTGGAGGAGTATCTCGACATATCGACAGACGGTACCGGTATCCCGGTGACCATCACGATCGACGATCCGGCTTTCGACCATGCCCTGTACGAAGTAAAACCGGGCTTTACGTGCAGCATCCGCTTCTCTGCCGATGTAGGCCCGTTCCTGGAAGAAAGCATGACGGTGGTGCCGCTGAGCGCGATATTCGGTGAAAGCGAAGGTAACAAAACCTACGTATGGGTATTGAACGGAAACCAAGTGAACCGTCGTGAAGTAACCGTTTACTCTCCTATGGGAGATGCACAGGCTTTCATTTCAAAAGGATTGAAAGCAGGCGAGACTGTGGTGACAGCCGGTGTGACACAACTGGTAGAAGGTGAAACGGTAAAGGAACTGAAATAAGAGTGCCCGTTCAACGCAATAATTAATTTCACCACAGATTACACGGATTAACACAGATTTTTTAATCTTATTATCAATAATATAAATCATTAATCTGTGAAAATCCGTGTAATCTGTGGTGCACTCAAAACCATATACAATCATGAATTTAGCCAAATATTCATTAGACAATACCAAAGTAATCTACTTCTTTCTGGCTGTATTGCTGATCGGAGGAGTCTTCTCTTTCGGCAAACTGGGAAAGAAGGAAGACGCTCCTTTTGTCATCAAATCGGCCGTCATCATGACGCGCTATCCCGGTGCCGAGCCTGCCGAAGTGGAACGGCTGATCACCGAACCCATCTCCCGCGAGATACAAAGCATGAGCGGAGTATACAAAATCAAGTCCGAATCCATGTATGGCATTTCCAAAATCACATTCGAACTGCTCCCTTCGCTACCCGCCTCTTCCATCCCTCAGAAATGGGATGAACTGCGACGCAAGGTACTTAACATACAGCCACAGTTACCCAGCGGCTCTTCGGTACCGACGGTTTCGGACGACTTCGGCGATGTGTTCGGTATTTATTACGGACTGACGGCCGACGACGGATTCAGTTATGAAGAGATGAGAAATTGGGCCGAACGCATCAAGACACAGGTAGTCACTGCCGACGGAGTAATGAAAGTAGCACTCTTCGGCACACAGACCGAAGTGGTAAACATCTCCATCTCCGTGAACAAGCTGGCGGGTATGGGCATCGATCCCAAACAACTGGCCGGCCTGTTGCAATCGCAAAACCAAATTATCAACACCGGAGAGATTACAGCCGGCGAGCAACAGCTACGCGTGGTGGCCAACGGCATGTACACCACAGTGGACGACATCCGGAACCAGGTCATCACCACCCGGGCCGGACAGGTAAAACTGGGAGACATCGCTGTGATAGAGAAAGGATACATGGACCACCGGGCACCATCATGCGTGTCAACGGTAAACGCGCCATCGGTATCGGTGTATCGACCGACCCGCAACGAGACGTGGTACTGACGGGAGAAATGGTAGACAAGAAACTGGCCGAACTCCTCCCCCTGATGCCCGTAGGACTGAATCTGGAGAGTCTTTATCTCGAAAACGTCATAGCCAAAGAGGCCAATAACGGATTTATCATCAACCTGATAGAATCCATACTGATCGTTATTGTCATCATCATGCTGGTGATGGGAATGCGCGCCGGAGTATTGATCGGCACTTCGCTGGTTTTCTCCATCGGAGGCACACTGCTTATCATGTCATTCATGGGGGTAGGACTCAACCGAACGTCACTTGCGGGATTTATCATTGCCATGGGTATGCTGGTGGACAATGCCATCGTGGTGACGGACAACGCCCAAATAGCCATCGCCCGCGGTGTGGACCGCCGGAAAGCATTGATTGACGGAGCCACCGGCCCGCAATGGGGACTGCTGGGCGCCACATTCATTGCCATCTGTTCGTTCCTGCCGCTCTATCTGGCACCTTCGTCGGTAGCCGAGATCGTGAAGCCGCTCTTTGTCGTACTGGCCATTTCGCTGGGGTTAAGTTGGGTACTGGCACTGACGCAGACCACCGTATTCGGAAACTTCATCCTCAAATCCAAAGCAAAGAATGCCGGCAAAGATCCGTATGACAAACCGTTCTATCACAAGTTCGAAAAAATACTGAGCGTTTTGATTCGGCGGAAAATCGTGACGCTGGGGTCGATGATCGTACTCTTTGTCGTCTCTCTGGTAGTAATGGGAATGATGCCGCAAAACTTCTTCCCGTCTCTGGACAAGCCTTACTTCCGTGCCGACGTGTTCTATCCGGACGGATATGGAGTAAACGATGTGGCCCGGGAAATGAAAAAAGTAGAAGCTCACTTGCTGAAACTGCCGGAAGTGAAGAAAGTATCGATCACCTTCGGAAGCACTCCGTTGCGTTACTATCTGGCATCGACCTCAGTTGGTCCGAAACCGAATTTTGCCAACGTACTGGTAGAACTGAACGACAGCAAGTATACCAAGGAATATGAAGAGAAGTTCGATGTATACATGAAGGCCAACTTCCCGAATGCCATCACCCGTACCAGCCTGTTCAAGCTGTCACCGGCTGTGGACGCGGCCATCGAAATCGGCTTCATCGGTCCCAATGTGGATACGTTGGTAGCACTGACCAACCAGGCGTTGGAAATCATGCACCGGAATCCCGACCTTATTAATATACGTAACTCCTGGGGAAACAAAATTCCTATCTGGAAACCAATTTACAGTCCGGAGCGGGCACAGCCGTTGGGAGTATCCCGTCAGGGCATGGCACAAAGCATCCAGATCGGGACGAACGGTATGACATTGGGTGAATTCCGCCAGGGAGACCAGGTACTGCCTATCTTATTGAAAGGCAATAGCGTGGCAGATTCCTTCCGCATTAACGACCTGCGCACACTGCCCGTATTCGGCAATGGTCCCGAGACCACCAGTCTGGAACAGGTAGTGTCGGAATTCGATTTCCGATATCGCTTCTCAAACGTGAAAGACTATAACCGGCAGTTGGTGATGATGGCGCAATGTGACCCGCGACGGGGAGTGAACGCCATCGCAGCTTTCAACCAGATATGGTCTCAGGTACAGAAGGAAATCAAGATTCCGGAAGGCTACACCTTGAAATACTTTGGTGAACAGGAGAGTCAGGTGGAATCGAACGAAGCTTTGGCAAAGAATCTGCCGCTGACCTTCTTCCTGATGTTTACCACCCTGCTGCTGTTGTTCAAGACGTATCGCAAGCCGACAGTCATCCTGCTGATGCTTCCGTTGATATTCATCGGCATCGTATTGGGATTACTGCTGCTGGGCAAATCGTTCGACTTCTTCGCCATTCTCGCTTGTTGGGACTGATCGGTATGAATATCAAAAACGCCATTGTACTGGTAGACCAGATCGACATCGAAAATCAATCGGGACTCGATCCGCGCAAAGCGGTGATCAAAGCAACGATCAGCCGTATCGTGCCGGTAGCCATGGCTTCGGGTACAACAATCCTGGGTATGCTTCCGTTGCTGTTCGACGCCATGTTCGGCGGAATGGCGGCTACCATCATGGGCGGACTGCTCGTAGCTTCGGCACTGACCCTGTTCGTGCTTCCGGTAGCCTATTGCGCCATTCACAGGATTAAGGGATAAAGAAACGAATTAAAAATCTAAAAGTATATGATGAAGAATAAACTTATACTTCTATTTGCATTGGGACTCTGTGCGCAAGTGCAGGCACAAGTCCCGCATCTGAGCCGTGAGACATACCGTGAACGTGTGGAAGCCTATAGCCAGGTGCTGAAACAGCAACATCTGAAATCGATGGCAAGCACGGACGCACGGAAAATAGCCTTTACGGGATTTCTGCCCAAAGTGGACATCTCTGCCGAAGGAACACTGAACCTGAAAGAGATGGATTCATGGGACGGACCGGCCGGACAATATCGTAATCACACGTACCAAGGCATATTCGTCGTGTCGCAGCCACTCTATACCGGAGGTGCCCTGCAGGCCCAGAACCGCATAGCCAAAGCCGACGAAAAACTCGACCAGCTGAGCGAAGAACTGACACGTGACCAAATCCACTACCAGAGCGATGCCTTCTATTGGAATGCTTCTTCGGCCCGTGCCATGCTCAATGCTTCGGCCCAATATCAGGAGATCGTTGAAAAACAATATGAAATCATCCAGGATCGCTTCAAAGACGGTGCTATCAGCCGCACAGACCTGTTGATGATTTCGACACGCCGCAAAGAGGCCGAACTTCAATACATCAATGCACGCCAGAACTATACGCTGGCTTTGCAAAAGCTTAATATCCTGATGGGAGAAGAGCCTAACGCACCTGTAGACAGCCTTTGCGCCATCGGTGTCGTATGCCCGCCTGTCACCTTGCTTCCATTGGATGATGTGCTGCAACGCCGGGCCGATTTCGCCAGCACAGAAGTCAACATACAGAAGAGCGAAGCCCAACGAAAAGCAGCCTTGAGCCAATACAATCCGCAAGTAAGCATGTACGTCACCGGCGGATGGGCAACAGCCTCTCCCAATATGGGATATGACGTGAAGTTTACTCCCATTGTGGGAATGAGCGTAAATATCCCCGTATTGCGCTGGGGAGCAAGATTCAAGACCAACCGGCAGCAGAAGGCTTACACAGGTATCCAAAAACTACAGCAAAGTTACGTAGTAGACCAGATCAACCAGGAACTGGCAGCCGCACTGACCAAGCTCAAAGAGACGGAAGAGCAGGTAAAGACAGCTGAGGAAAACAAAGAACTGGCTGAGGAAAACCTGGACCTGATCACCTTCTCTTATAATGAAGGAAAGGCAAGTATGGTCGATGTACTGTCGGCGCAGCTTCGTGGACACAGGCACACACCAGCCTGATCAACGCTTATCTGGCGGAAAAAATGGCAGTAGCGGAATACCGCAAGGTCATCAGCGAATAAACAGAAACTTCATTCTATACAAACAGAGGCTCAATTCCGGGTGAATTGAGCCTCTGTTTGTTGTATGGGAAGGCTCTGTTCCATCCAATCAAAGGAGAAAAAGTTGTTCATTTTATCCACATCCCAATATAGACAATCAATATTTTATATAAAATATAATATAAAAAGGATATAATATACAACTTTTATCGTATATTTGCTGTCACAAACAGAATGAATGACTAATTCTAAACATGAAAAGAATGAAAGCTATGCATTGGATGATGTACACCCTACTGGGAATCACGCTTCTTTTAACCGCGTGTGTTGACGATGACAAAGACCTCTCACAGCCCAAAGAACCGGAGAAAACAACAGATCTGATCATTCCGGATGATGCGGACTGGACTACTACACGAAGTGTCAATCTCTCGATCCACTCTCCTGTGGCAACTCGGGTGGCGATTTATACCGACGCAGCATGTACTGACGAAAGTTTGCTGGCAGAAACACCCGTATCCGATACCTCTAAAAGTATCGAACTGGATGTAGCGAAAGCAAACCGGGCATTATATGTACAGTATCCTGCCGGCAAAGGGAAAGAAGTGATAAGCGTTCCGATCAACAGAGCTTCTACACGTGCGGAACTGTCGATTAAACTGCCGGAAAACGTGAGTGGCTTCGATACAAACGGAGGAGAAGGCGCATATAGCTACCAATGGTATCCCGTCAAAGGGGGAGAAGCTACTCTTATGATGGAAGATAATTGGCCGGAAACAGGAGATTATGACTTTAACGACTTCGTTATCGGATATCGCACACAAGCAACCTTCTTCGACGGACACGGTGGAAGCAAGAAAGATTACGAACAAGACGGACTTGAAATCAAGATCACTTTCCGTGCGATGGGCGGGTATCTGCCCTACCGTTTAGGACTGCAACTGGATAAAACACATGCCCGATACATTGATGACGTGATTGAAATAGAAGGAAACGACCTGGTTAAAATGGAGCTTCAGAATCCCGGAGAAGATGCGCCCGCCATCTTTATCTTTACAGGAACAGAACAATTAAGAAAGCGGAACAATGGCGGAACATTCTATAATACCGAACCTGACCACGCAATAGCGAACAACGATCTGGTGACCATCAAATACAGATTAAAGATAAATTGCTTCAAAAATTTAGAAAAGACTCAGGCACTGTGGGCAGCAGCCACATCAGAAAATCAGAACTTCTTCCTGCAAAAAGAGAAAAACGGAGGACGCGAAATCCACTTGAGAGGCTACGAACCGACAGCTTATTACAGCAATTCATACGCCGGCGAGGCAGGCGGCAATATGCGTACCGATATTAAATATTGCAGTACCGACAACTTTGTGTGGGGTATAAAAATTCCTGTCGCCATCCCGCATCCCATCGAGAAGATAGACATCATGCAGGTCTACAGCAAGTTCAGGAGTTGGATCACCGAACCGAACCATTCGGATCCAAGCAGTCCGGACTTCAATGAAAACTGGTTCAAATATTATGATACGTCGAAAGTAATAGGATAAGCTATCAGACAGACTATTTCCTGTTTTCACATAGGTATTTGTTTGATTTGTTTTTCAGCCTACCCGGTCATTCCCCCTTGACCCGTGTAGGCTGAAGTTTTTTATAGTATTTCCTTCTCACCACCAACGAATTTGCTTATCTTTGCACGCAAAGAAAACAAAATCGTATATACACACATGATTCTTTTTTTCAGAACCCCTTCCAAGAGCGTGATTGCCGTAGAGAGCAACCACGAACTTAACGCGAACGACAACAACAAACTCTGCTGGCTTTTTGGTGAAGCCATGCCGGAAAGTGAAGAAAACCTGCAAGGCTGCTTCGTCGGGCCACGACGTGAGATGATTACTCCGTGGAGTACCAACGCAGTAGAAATAACCCAGAACATGGGACTCGACGGCATCAGCCGCATCGAGGAATATTTCCCCGTAAAAGATGAAAATGCAGACCATGATCCCATGCTGCAACGCATGTACAAAGGTCTTAACCAAAATGTATTCACTACCAACCGCCAGCCGGAAGCTATTATTTATATCGACGATCTGGAAGCCTACAATGAAAAAGAAGGCCTTGCCCTGTCAAAAGAAGAAATGGACTACCTGAAAAAGGTAGAATCTGATTTAGGACGTCGCCTGACTGATTCTGAAGTATTTGGATTCGCACAAATTAACTCGGAGCATTGCCGTCACAAAATCTTTGGCGGAACGTTTATCATTGATGGCGTAGAACAGGAGTCTTCTCTCTTTCAGATGATCAAAAAGACGACCCAGGAGAACCCCAATAAGATTATCTCGGCCTATAAAGATAATGTGGCTTTTGCCGAAGGTCCGGTAGTCGAACAATTCGCTCCGGCAGATCACTCTAAGCCCGACTTCTTCCGGATAAAGGACATCAAGAGTGTTATTTCACTAAAAGCGGAAACTCACAACTTCCCTACTACCGTAGAACCTTTCAACGGCGCATCTACCGGTACCGGTGGTGAAATCCGCGACCGTATGGGAGGAGGTAAAGGTTCATGCCCATTGCCGGAACTGCTGTTTACATGACTTCTTACCCGCGCACCGAAGAAGGACGCGAATGGGAAGACATCTTGCCGGTACGCAAATGGTTGTATCAGACTCCGGAACAGATCCTGATCAAGGCATCCAACGGAGCAAGTGACTTCGGCAACAAGTTTGGCCAACCGCTGATCTGTGGTTCGGTACTAACTTTTGAACATACAGAAAACAACGAAACTTATGCCTACGACAAAGTGATCATGCTTGCCGGTGGTGTAGGTTACGGCACACAACGCGACTGCCTAAAAGGACAGCCGGAAGCCGGCAACAAAGTAGTGGTCATCGGTGGCGACAATTACCGCATCGGATTGGGCGGTGGTTCTGTTTCATCGGTTGATACAGGTCGCTACAGCAGCGGAATCGAGCTGAATGCCGTACAACGTGCCAATGCAGAAATGCAGAAACGTGCCAACAACGTGGTTCGTGCTCTTTGCGAAGAGGATGAAAATCCGGTGGTATCGATTCATGACCACGGTTCGGCCGGACACGTCAACTGCCTGTCTGAGTTGGTAGAAGAATGTGGCGGCCTGATCGATATGAGCAAATTGCCTATCGGCGACAAAACGCTGTCGGCTAAAGAAATTATAGCAAACGAAAGTCAGGAGCGCATGGGACTCCTTATTAAAGAGGAAGCCATTGAACACGTACGCCAAATTGCCGAACGTGAACGCGCCCCGATGTATGTAGTAGGCGAAACAACCGGCGACCATCGTTTTGCGTTCCAGCAAGCGGACGGTGTGCGTCCGTTCGATTTGGCTGTGGACCAGATGTTCGGTTCTTCTCCCAAGACCTACATGATAGACAAAACCGTAGAACGTCACTATACAATGCCGGAATATGAAACATCTAAACTTCACGAATACCTGACTCAGGTGTTGCAATTGGAAGCAGTAGCTTGTAAAGACTGGCTGACCAATAAAGTAGACCGTTCCGTTACCGGTAAAGTAGCCCGTCAGCAATGTCAGGGCGAGATTCAATTGCCATTGAGCGATTGTGGAGTAGTAGCATTGGATTATCGTGGCGAAAAAGGTATCGCTACTTCTATCGGACATGCCCCTCAGGTGCATTGGCCGATCCGGCGGCAGGTTCTATTCTTTCTGTATCCGAAGCACTGACCAATTTGGTATGGGCTCCGCTGGCCGAAGGTTTGGACAGTGTATCACTCTCCGCCAACTGGATGTGGCCATGCCGCTCACAGGAAGGAGAAGACGCACGCCTCTACACAGCTGTAAAAGCCTTAAGTGACTTCTGCTGTGCACTTCAGATCAATGTACCTACCGGAAAGGACTCTTTGTCCATGACCCAGAAATATCCGAACGGAGAAAAAGTTGTTTCTCCCGGAACAGTTATCGTATCAGCAGGCGGTGAAGTCTCGGACGTAAAGAAAGTGGTCTCTCCGGTACTCGTCAACGATGCAAAACCACACTTTACCATATCGACTTCAGTTTCGACAACCTCAAACTGGGTGGTTCGGCTTTCGCACAGTCATTAGGTAAAGTCGGTAGCGAAGTACCTTGTGTACAGGATGCCGAATACTTCCGTGATGCTTTTCTGGCAGTACAAGAGTTGGTAAATAAAGGACTGATCCTTGCCGGACACGACATCTCAGCTGGTGGTCTGATCACGACTCTGCTCGAAATGTGCTTTGCCAACGTAGAAGGCGGTCTGGAAATCAGCTTGATAAAATGAAAGAGACAGATATCGTGAAGATTCTGTTCGCCGAAAATCCGGGTATCGTTATTCAGATCAGCGACAAGCATAAGGACGAAGTGAAGAAAATCCTTGAAGATGCAGGTGTCGGTTTCATTAAATTGGGTAAACCGACAGACGAACGCCATATCTTGGTAAACAAAGAGGGTGCTACTTATCAGTTCGGCATTGACTATATGCGTGATGTATGGTATTCTTCTTCTTACCTGCTCGACCGTAAACAGTCAATGAACGGATGTGCTAAGAAGCGTTTTGAGAACTACAAGATGCAACCGCTCGAATTTGCGTTCATGCCGGGATTCAAAGGAAAACTTTCACAGTATGGCATCACTCCCGAACGTCGCACACCGAGCGGTATACGTGCCGCCATCATCCGCGAGAAAGGAACCAACGGTGAGCGCGAAATGGCTTACTCACTCTATTTGGCAGGTTTCGATGTAAAAGACGTAACCATGACCGACCTTATCAGCGGACGTGAGACACTGGAAGATGTAAATATGATTGTTTATTGCGGCGGTTTCTCCAACTCGGACGTGTTGGGTTCTGCCAAAGGATGGGCCGGAGGATTCCTGTTCAACCCGAAAGCAAAAGAGGCTCTTGATAAATTCTATGCCCGCGAAGACACCCTGTCATTAGGTATCTGTAACGGTTGTCAGTTGATGATGGAACTGGGATTGGTAAATCCGGAACACGAGAAAAAAGGAAAGATGTTGCACAACGAATCACATAAGTTCGAATCGACTTTCGTCGGTGTCACCATCCCGACTAACCGTAGTGTCATGTTCGGTTCACTGAGTGGCAGCAAACTGGTATTTGGGTAGCGCACGGAGAAGGAAAATTCTCTCTGCCATACGATGAAGACCAATACAACGTAGTTGCTAAATACTCTTATGACGAGTACCCGGGCAATCCGAACGGATCGGATTATTCAATAGCCGCCCTAGCCAGTGCAGACGGACGCCATCTGGCTATGATGCCTCACCTGGAACGTGCTATCTTTCCGTGGCAAAATGCCTGTTATCCTGCCGACCGTGTACACAACGACCAGGTAACTCCTTGGATCGAAGCCTTCGTTAACGCACGTAAGTGGGTAGAAGAAAAGAAAAAATAATAAGATAAATAATGATGATAAAGGGCGGTCCTACAGATAGGTTCGCCCTTTTTGTCATTCGTCAACCGTAACAAATCCTTGCCTAAAGCTTGCACTTCTCCACTCTTTTTATTAATTTTGTAAAATCATTCGCCCCCCGAAAGAAAAATCATTAAAGGATTCCAGCTTGTATGAAAAAAATTCTTTTTCTTCTGCTCTTATTGCCTCTTATGGTCTCTGCACAAACTTACAAATATATCGGTGTAGAGGATGGGTTAAGCAACCGGAGGGTATATTACATCCAAAAAGATAAAAAGGGTTATATGTGGTTTCTGACCCACGAAGGTGTGGACAGATATGATGGCAAAGAGTTCAAACGATATAAATTAATGGATGACGGTGAAGAACTCAATTCACTGCTTAACTTGAATTGGCTATATCTGGACCACGAGAGCACCTTGTGGGAAATAGGAAAGAAAGGAAAAGTGTTTCGTTACGACCCGTTACGAGATCAGTTCACGCTGGTCTACAAACTACCAGAAGAGAAAATCAAAGACCGCCCCGCTCCCATCAGTTACAGCTTCATCGATCGGAATAACAACATCTGGCTGTGTAACGAGGAGACTCTCTATTTATACAATACCCATACACTACAGACCCTCCAGATCAAGAACGAAATCGGAGAAGACATCACTGATATCGAACAGATAGACGATACTCACTTCTTTATCGGTACGGAACAAGGTATCCATCATGCGGAGTTGAAGAATCAAGGGCTACATTTGCTTCCTTGCGACAAACTGGATAATCTTCCGATACAAATCAATGAACTTTATTTCCACCGTCCCTCACGTAAACTATTCATCGGGACGTTTGAACGCGGTATTTATGTCTATGACATGAATACCAAACAAAGCACTCAGCCCATATGAGCCTGACCGACGTCAGCATCACGCGGATAAAGCCGTTGAATAATAAAGAACTGCTTGTCGCTACAGACGGTGCTGGAGTGTATAAGATAAACATAAACTCTTATCTGACTACTCCTTATATAGTTGCCGATTACAACCAGTACAATGAAATGAACGGTAACAACATCTCTGACTTTTACGTAGACGATGAACAACGTATCTGGCTCGCCAATTATCCAATCGGTATCACGGTACGCAATAACCGCCATTCAAGCTATAACTGGATAAAACATTCTATCGGTAACAAACAATCACTTATTAACGACCAGGTAAATTCTATTATTGAGGACAGTGAAAGAGATTTGTGGTATGCCACCAATAACGGAATCAGTTATTACAATTCCGAAACCGGAGTATGGCATTCGTTCATGAGTTCTTTTGAAAAGAATGGAGCAACAAGAATCACATATTCGTTACACTATGCGAGGTAGAGCCGGGAATTATCTGGGCTGCCGGATATAGTTCGGGCATCTATCAAATAAACAAACGGACCTTATCTGTCGAGTATATCACTCCATCTTCACTGTATGGAGTCAACATCCGGCCGGATAAGTACATCCGTTCGATCATAAAAACAGCCGATGGAGACATCTGGTCGGGAGGTTACTACAACCTGAAACGCATTGATTTTCATAAAAAGACTCTTCGCCTATACCCCAAGCTGAACTCGATAACTTCCATCATGGAAAAAGACAGTAAGCAGATGTGGATAGGTACGGCCACAGGACTCTACTTATTAGAGAAAGAATCCGGTAAGTACCAACGTATCGAACTTCCTGTAGAATCAATGTATATTTATTCTCTGTATCAAGCACGGAACGGGCTTCTTTACATCGGAACAAGTGGCTCCGGATTATTGATATACGACCCGGAAAAGAGAACTTTCACCCACTACCACAGAGACAACTGCGCGCTGATTTCCAATAACATATATACCATTCTTTCGGATACCGACGATGACATTATCATGAGTACCGAAAATGGGCTCAGCAGTTATTATCCGGCAGAAAAATTGTTCCATAACTGGACCAAAGATCAAGGGCTAATGGCCAGCCATTTTAATGCCGGCTCAGGTACATTGCGTAAAAACGGTAACTTTATATTCGGCAGCTCAGACGGTGCCATCGAGTTTAACAAGGAGATGAAGATACCCAGGAAGTACAGTTCTAAAATGGTACTCAGTGATCTGACAATTTTTTATCAAACGGTCTACCCCGGTGACGAAAACTCCCCGTTAAGTACGGATATCGATGATACCAAAGAACTGGAACTCAGTTACAGCCAAAATATCTTTTCGCTGAAAGTGTCCTCCATCAACTACGATTATCCGTCGAATATTCTATATTCATGGAAGCTGGAAGGATTTTACGACCAGTGGAGCCGTCCCGGAAATGAAAACATCATCCGTTTCACCAATCTGAGTCCGGGAGAGTATACCCTTCATATCCGTGCAGTCTCTAACGAAGATAAACGTATCGTACTCGAAGAACGTACCATGAAAATCAGTATTGCCCAACCCATTTGGCTCAGTTTCTGGGCCATACTGGTCTATGCAATCGTACTGGCAGTAATTGCCATCATTACTCTCCGCATCATTATTTTGAGAAAACAAAGAAAAGTATCGGACGAGAAAATCCATTTCTTCATCAACACGGCGCATGACATCCGTACTCCGCTGACATTGATCAAGGCACCGCTCGAAGAGATACGCGAACGGGAAGCGTTGACAAAAGATGGCATCAGCAACATGAATACGGCACTGCGAAATGTAAATGCCCTACTGCGTCTGACCACCAACCTGATCAACTTTGAACGGGCAGACGTATATTCGTCAGAACTTTATATTTCGGAATATGAACTGAATACCTATCTGACGGAGACTTTCAACGCATTCCGTCCATACGCAAGCGTGAAGCATATTAACTTCACCTACGAAAGCAATTTCCGTTACCTGAATGTATGGATTGACAAAGAGAAGATGGATTCAATCCTGAAAAATATCATCTCGAATGCCTTGAAATATACACCGGAGAACGGTAGCGTACATATTTATGCTTCGGAGACCAATGACAGTTGGAATGTAGAGGTAAACGATACAGGTATCGGAATACCTGCCAATGAGCAGAAGAAGTTATTTAAAATACATTTCCGGGGTAGCAATGCGATCAACTCTAAAGTAACCGGAAGTGGTATCGGACTCATGCTTGTATGGAAACTGGTTCATCTGCACAAAGGTAAAATCAATCTGAGCAGCGTGGAACATCAGGGATCGTCTATCAAAGTAAGTTTTCCGAAGGACAGTAAGCACTTTCATAAAGCACACCTGGCAACCCGTACCCGTGAACTCAGCACAGAGCAAGTGCCACACGTGTCTCCGGCCGAGATTTATGAAAAGGCGAAAAAGCAACACGACCAGAACCTGCAACGCCTGTTGATCGTTGAGGACAATGATGAACTGCGGAATTATCTGACTCATACATTATCGGATAATTACACCATTCAGACATGTTCCAACGGTAAGGAAGCACTGACGATCGTAAAAGAGTACATGCCCGAACTGATTATTTCGGATATCATGATGCCGGAAATGCGGGGAGACGAGTTGTGCGCCGCCATTAAAAACGATATCGAAACCTCGCACATCCCCATCATCCTGCTTACAGCACTGAATGACGAAAAGAATATCCTGGAAGGGCTGAAAATAGGAGCAGACGAATATATCGTGAAACCATTCAACATTGGTATCTTGAAAGCAACTATTGCTAACTTGCTGACAAACCGTGCATTATTGAAAAGCAAGTATGCCAATCTTGAAGTCAGCGAGGAAGAGGAGGTATCTCCAAACTGTGCTACAGATCTCGATTGGAAATTCATCGCTACGGTCAAGAAGAGTGTTGAAGAGAACATAGACAATCCGGCATTCAATGTAGATGTACTCTGCAATCTGTTGAACATGAGCCGCACAAGTTTCTATAATAAACTGAAAGCACTGACCGATCAGGCCCCTGCTGACTATATCAGATTAATCCGCCTGAAACGGGCGGCGGCATTATTAAAGACCGGTCAGCACTCTGTCACCGAAATATCCGAACTGACGGGATTCAACGATGTCAAATACTTCCGGGAAGTGTTTAAGAAACATTTCAAAGTGAGCCCCAGCAAATATTGTAAAGAGGGCGGAAAAGAGGATGTAGAGGAACAACAAGAATAAGAAAAGAGAATAAGAACAATACGTTAAATGAATATTTATCTTGAAGCATTCGGCATCTTTTTCAAGATTGGTGCCTTCACTATCGGAGGCGGCTATGCTATGGTGCCTCTGATCGAAAACGAAATCGTAACCAAACGGAACTGGATTTCCAAGGATGACTTTATCGATCTGCTTGCCATAGCCCAATCCGCCCCGGGCATTCTTGCCGTAAACATTTCGATCTTTATAGGATACAAGCTACGCGGCATACGGGGAAGCCTTGTCACCGCTCTTGGGACGGTACTTCCGTCATTCGTCATCATATTGGCCATTGCCATGTTTTTTCATAACTTCAAAGACAACCCCATTGTAGAACGAATCTTCAAAGGGATACGTCCTGCTGTAGTCGCACTGATTGCAGCACCCACTTTCAGCATGGCAAAGTCTGCCAAAGTCAATCGATATACCCTCTGGATTCCGGTTGTCTCCGCCCTGCTCATTTGGTTATTGGGCTTCTCTCCCATCTGGATTATTATCGCGGCAGGTGTAGGTGGCTTCTGCTGGGGAAAATGGAAACAGTCACATCCCTAATCATTCACATTTACATTGAAACATTATGATTTACCTGCAACTCTTTTATACATTCTTCAAAATCGGATTATTTGGCTTCGGAGGCGGATATGCCATGCTCTCGATGATTCAGGGAGAAGTGGTGACACGCTATGATTGGGTAAGTACTCAAGAGTTCACCGATATTGTAGCTATCAGCCAGTCCACTCCCGGTCCCATCGGTATCAATGCCGCTACCTATGTTGGCTTTACGGCTACAGGCAGTATCTGGGGATCTGTCATCGCCACCTTTGCGGTAGTGTTGCCGTCATTTATCCTGATGTTGACCATCAGTAAGTTCTTCCTGAAATATCAGAAACATCCTGCCGTAGAGGCTGTGTTCTGCGGACTCCGCCCTGCAGTGGTAGGATTATTGGCATCGGCTGCTCTGGTCTTGATGAATGTGGAAAACTTCGGTTCGCCCACAGACGATACTTATACTTTTGTCATCAGCATCATTATTTTCCTGGTAGCCTTTATAGGAACAAAAAAATATCACGCTAACCCGATTCTGATGATTATCGCCTGCGGAATAGCCGGACTGATCTTATACTAGGGGAATCTCACTGCGGAAACTCAAATTCACCACAGAGTAACACGGAGTATCAAAGAACACAGAGTAACATGGAGTTTTTTTGTTACTACTCAATAATTTAGAATCTCCTCTGTGTTACTCTGTGTCCTCTGTGGTGAAGATGACACATCCCTCATCTTTTGTAATACATTTACAGTTTCACTTTCTTACTTACCGATTTCGATTCATTGTGCAGACGGTCAAGTGCTGTCACAACATAACGGTATTTGTTTTTCCCATCCTTGTAAGGGAGCTTATAGAAATTGTTACGGGTAACGGCAATAATATGCGAAGCATCGTCAATGTTCACTTTTTCTTTATCACCAAAACGATAAACAACGTATTGCACAGCACGATCCATCTCATCTTTAGCTTTCGGAGGAGTCCAGAACAACATGTAACCATCTTCCGTCCATACTTTTTTCACTTTACGGACTTTACCCGGTGCTTTATCATCCATAAAGTCGAAGACGGGAACCAAAGCAGGATACTTATGATACTCCTGCACAAGTGCATCCCGATATTTTCCGGCATTCTCCACCACAGCGCTCGCCGGCCACTGACAACTGCCACCGATAGTCTGATAAGCTCTTTCCAAAGCCATCTTGCGAGGCAGTTGATTCATGGAAGGATTCTTCGGATCGGCATTCTGAATCGTATTCATCACAGACTGGCCAATGAACAAAGGACGGTTCTCCGTATTCTTTGCCCACCATTTCACCAGGGTTTCATAATCGGCGGCAGGATGCCCTATCTGCCAGTATATCTGCGGAATATTATAATCGACCCAACCATTGCGCGCCCAAAGCAATACATCCGCATACAGATCGTCATAGTTCTGCAGGCCGTTGGTCTTGCTTCCGAGCGGATCGTTCTTTTCGTTACGGTAGATACCAAACGGACTAATACCAAACTTCACCCAAGGCTTCAAGCCACGAATAGTCTCGTGTATCTTCTGAATCAATATATTAACATTGCTCCGGCGCCAGTCGCACGATTGGTGAACCCTCCGCCGTAACGGGCAAAGCTTGCGTCATCCGGAAAGTCCATGCCTTTTGCCGGATAAGGATAGAAATAATCATCCATATGAATAGCGTCTACATCGTAACGCGAAACAATGTCCGCCACCACCATGCAAATATGACGACGACTTTCGGGCAATGCCGGATCAAAAAAGAGTTGATTATTGTAAGTGACAAACCATTCCGGATGGATATTATACAGGTGATTGGGCGACAGCTCACTCTTCAGCGATGTCTTCACACCATAGTTGATCCACGCATGGAACTCCATTCCCCGTTTATGGCACTCGTCGATCATGAACTGCATCGGATCCCAGTAGGGCGAAGGCGCCTGCCCCTGCACTCCGGTTAGAAAACGGCTCCACGGTTCCAATTGTGAAGCATATAAAGCATCTGCCTCCGGACGCACCTGGAATATGATCGCATTGATGCCTGCCCCCTGCAAAGAGTTGAGCTGATCGATAAGTGTTTGTTTTAACTTCTCAGTAGGAATACCACGGAACTGCCCATTAACAGCCTGTATCCACGCTCCGCGAAATTCTCTTTTCGGATAAGGGCTTTGTTGTTGTATTTGTGCCCCCACTCCTGTTGCAAGAAAGAGAGCTAAAAGAAGAATCAGTTTTCTCAGGTTCATAATTGGTTTTCATAAAAATGTGGTGCAAAGATACAATTTTGCTCCTCATTTGCAACGGTTAAGCAAGCAATTCAATCTTCGCAAGTGTTTTTAAGATAAAAGTTCCTTCCACTGTTAGGTTAAACGTTGCTGACTCACTATCTTTGCAGTCCAAGTAACGAAAATGCTTATGACTGATAGTAAATACATCTCTATAAAAGGGGCCAGAGTCAACAATCTGAAGAATATTGACGTAAACATTCCCCGCAACAAACTGGTGGTGATCACCGGTCTTTCCGGTTCCGGAAAATCATCGCTCGCTTTCGACACCCTCTATGCCGAGGGACAGCGTCGCTACGTGGAAAGTCTCAGTAGCTATGCCCGCCAGTTTCTGGGCCGAATGAGCAAACCCGAATGTGACTTTATCAAAGGCATTCCGCCCGCCATTGCCATCGAACAGAAAGTGAACAGCCGTAACCCGCGTTCCACCGTAGGTACCTCGACCGAAATTTACGAATACCTGCGCCTGCTTTATGCACGTGTGGGCAAAACCTACAGTCCCGTCAGCGGAGAGGAAGTGAAGAAGCACTCCATCGAAGACATTGTAAACTGCATGCTCTCTTATCCGGAAGGGACCCGCTATACCGTGCTGACACAGATTTACCTGCATGACGGACGCACGCTCGAACAACAGTTGGAGATCGACCGGAAGCAAGGTTTCAACCGTCTTGAAGTAAACGGCGAGATGGTGCGTATCGACGAATATGCTGCCGGCAAAGAGGACGTGGTATACCTGCTCGTCGACCGAATGACGGCAGCAAATCCAAGGATGCCATCAGTCGCCTGACCGACTCTGCCGAAACAGCCATGTACGAAGGCGACGGCATGTGTATGCTTCGCTTTTATCAGCCGGACGGAACGACCCGGTTGCATACTTTCAGTACCAAATTCGAAGCCGACGGTATGACGTTCGAAGAACCGAACGACCAGATGTTCTCGTTCAACTCCCCGATCGGTGCCTGTCCCGTATGTGAAGGATTCGGAAAAGTGATCGGTATCGACGAGCACTTGGTGGTGCCTAACCGTTCTTTGTCCGTCTACGACGGAGCCATTGTCTGTTGGCGGGGCGAAAAGATGGGAGAATGGCGCGAAGAGCTGATCCACAATGCCGAAAAATTCAACTTCCCGATCTTTACTCCTTACTACGAGCTAACCGACGAACAGCGCCGGGTGTTGTGGGAAGGAAACCAATACTTCCATGGCATCAACGACTTCTTCAAGATGCTCGAGGAGAATCAGTATAAGATTCAATACCGTGTGATGCTGGCACGCTATCGCGGAAAGACGCTTTGCCCGAAATGCCACGGCACCCGTCTGAAACCCGAAGCGGGATACGTCCGCGTGGTGGAAAGAACATTTCCGAACTGGTAGACCTGCCTATCACCGAATTGCAAAAATTCTTCGACTCGCTCACGCTGAACGAACACGACCAGGCCGTAGCCCGTCGTATCCTGACGGAAATCAACAGCCGCATCCGGTTCCTGATTGATGTGGGTCTGGGCTATCTCACACTGAACCGCCTCAGCAATTCGTTGTCGGGCGGAGAAAGCCAGCGCATCAACCTGGCCACTTCGTTGGGAAGCAGCTTGGTGGGCAGCCTTTACATCCTCGACGAACCGAGTATCGGACTCCACAGTCGGGATACCGACCGATTGGTTCATGTGCTCCGCCAACTCCAGCAGTTGGGCAACACGGTCGTGGTGGTAGAGCACGACGAAGAAATCATCCGTGCCGCAGACTACATCATCGACATCGGTCCGAATGCCGGACGACTGGGCGGACAGGTAGTATACGAGGGTGACATGAAAGATTTAAAGAAAGGCAGCAACAGTTATACGGTGAAATACCTGCTGGGCGAAGAGACCATTCCCGTGCCGGAACACCGTCGTCCATGGAACAACTATATCGAAATAAAAGGTGCCCGTGAAAACAACTTGAAAGGTGTGGACGCCCGCTTCCCACTTAATGTGATGACGGTAGTGACGGGTGTTAGCGGTTCGGGAAAGAGCACACTGGTACGCGACATTTTTTACCGCGCGCTGAAACGCGAACTGGACGAATGCAGCGAGCGTCCTGGAGAATTTGTGTCCATCGAAGGCGACCTGCGCAATCTGCGCAATGTGGAGTTTGTCGATCAAAATCCCATCGGCAAGTCTTCCCGCTCCAATCCGGTGACCTACATCAAAGCATACGACGAAATCCGCAAGCTCTGGCTGACCAGCCGCTCGCCAAACAAATGGGATATACCGCAGGACATTTCAGCTTCAACAACGAGGGTGGGCGTTGCGAAGAGTGTAAAGGTGACGGAACCATCACAGTGGAAATGCAATTCATGGCCGACCTGGTGCTGGAGTGTGAATCATGTCACGGAAAACGTTTCAAGGCCGATACACTCGAAGTGAAATTCCAGGATAAAAATATCTATGACATACTGGAAATGACAGTCAACCAAGCTATTGAATTCTTTACGGAACACGGACAGAAGAAGGTTGTGAAGAAACTGATCCCCTTGCAGGATGTCGGTTTGGGATATATCAAACTGGGGCAATCTTCATCTACCCTGTCAGGAGGAGAGAACCAACGCGTGAAACTGGCTTACTATCTGAGTCAGGAGAAAGCAGACCCGACGCTGTTTATCTTCGACGAACCTACTACGGGATTGCACTTTCACGATATACGCAAGTTGCTCGATGCATTCGATGCACTGATCCGACGCGGACACTCCATCGTAATCATCGAGCACAACATGGATGTCATAAAATGTGCCGATTACGTGATAGACCTCGGACCGGAAGGCGGAGATAAGGGCGGCAATATTGTGGCAACCGGAACGCCGGAAGAGGTGGCTGCCTGTGCGGCAAGTTATACGGGACAATTCCTGCAGGAGAAACTGAACCACTTGTAAAACAAGCAAGGGTTCTCTAATCAATTTTATCGGGAACTCACCACAAAGGGGCTGTCAAAAGTCTTTTCACCACAGAATACACAGATTATCAATATGGATAATCAATGACTTAAAATTCACCCTGTGTTACTCTGTGCCCTCTGTGGTGAGTTCCTTTTAAAAGAAAAATCAGAAGTAGAATCCGAAGCCTACTTTCAGTCCGAACTTCGACAAATCACTGTCTTTGAAACTCAAATCATAATAGACAGCCGGTTCGATGGTAACAGTCCGTGTCAGGAAAAACGCATAGCCAGCCTCCGCACCGAAGGCAAAGTCGGTCGTGTCTCCTACTTTCCAGTTATAGCGATTCATCTTCAATCCGGCTCCGAGATAAATGCCGCATTTGTCGAAATAATATCTTCCACCCACACCCAGTGTGTACTTATCTTCCGGTTTGCTCCAATTGGCTCCGGCCGTGAGCATCAGTGCCACATTATCCACCAGGAAAGCACCGCCTTGCGCCTGCAACCCGAACTGGGTTTTCTCAGACTTGCTGTACGAAAGTCCAAGTCCCGTCACCGAGGGATTCACAATCCACTTTCCTTTCTCAAACTGTGCCTGTGCCGTCACTGAAACGACAAGCAGACATACGATCCACATTAATTTCTTCATAACGTTTCTACTTTTTCAGGTTATTCATATGTTCTTCCTCCCGGCGGCGCTGCTGCATCTGTTCTTTTTTCTCAGCACCAGCCAGAGAACCAGAACAATGACATACGAAGCAGCAGGGTGAGATATTTCTCTGTGTCGCTCACCTCATGATTGCGAGGCAGCAGATAAGCCGCTGTCGCAGATACATAGATCAGCAAGGCGACAGTAACCCAGGTTGACTTTTTTACTTTCTTCATCTTTATACGAATATCGAGTTTATTTTTTATACGAGTATCCAATCCCTTTTTTCCAAACAATAAACCAAACGGCTCCAATCAGTGTACAAAGCCCTCCTGTCACATACGAAACCCAATGTGACAATCCTAATCCTTCGGGGGCGATGCAGATATAAGTGGAACAGACAGCTGTCATAAACAGAGCGGGAACCAATGTCAAACCATACCACTTGCGGGCACGCGCCAAGTAGACTGTGATGGCCCAGAGAGTAAAGACCGATAAGGTCTGGTTGGCCCAGGCAAAATAGCGCCAGATCATGTCGAACCCGTCTTTATCACGCAAACTGTAAAGCAACAGCCCGATGGCGACAATGAACATCGGCACACAAATATACAAACGGCGACGCATGCTTTTTTGTTCCAGTTTCAGAAAATCGGCTACGATCAGACGTGCCGAACGAAACGCGGTGTCGCCCGATGTAATAGGCGCCGCAATCACTCCCAGAATGGCAAGCACCCCACCTACCGCACCGAGCCAATCTTTCGTTATAGCGTCTACAATGACAGAGGCATTGTTCTCTTCCATACCGTGTTCACGATAAAAATAAGTCGCGGCGGCAGCCCAGATCAGCGCCACAATGCCCTCGGTAATCATGGCACCGTAAAAGACAGGACGTCCATGACGCTCAGAAGTCATGCAACGTGCCATCAGGGGACTTTGCGTAGCATGAAATCCGGAGATGGCTCCACAGGCGATACTGACAAACATAATCGGGAAAATAGGTAACACGGCTGCTTCCGGATTAGTATTCTGTAATCCGTCCCACAACTCCGGGATGACCGGATGATGAACATAAAGCATCACCAGGATACCCACTGCCATAAACAACAAAGCTGCAGCGAACAAGGGATATATCTTTCCGATGATTTTATCGACCGGAAGCAGAGTGGCAAGAATATAATAGATGAACACCACAATGATCCAGAAAGTAGTGTCGAGACTGTCGGGAGTCAACTTCGCCAGCAGTCCTGCCGGTCCTGCCACAAAGACCGCACCTACCAGAATCATCAGGACAACGGTAAAACCCCGCATCACCTGCTTGGTAGTCATCCCCAGAAAACGGCCGACAATTTCAGGCAAGCTCTCACCACCGTTACGCAGAGAGAGCATTCCGGCGAAATAATCGTGTGTGGCACCGGCAAAGATACTTCCCAACACAATCCACAGATAGGAAGCAGTACCGAACTTCGCTCCCATAATAGCTCCGAAGATGGGGCCGAGACCGGCTATGTTTAAAAATTGAATCATGAAGATTTTCCAGGTAGGAAGGGGAATATAATCCACTCCGTCGGCATGTGTCAGTGCCGGGGTCTTTCGGTCGTCGGGGCCAAAGACACGCTCCACCAACCGTCCGTAAATAAAGTAACCTGCAATCAGAGCCAGCAGGCAAATCGTGAATGTAATCATGGCGTGTTGAATTGTTAATCAGCGCAAATGTAACATAATCTAAGGAAACTACACAACTTTACGAAGGGTTTTGCTAACTTTGCAAGCCTTCCGCTTACCGCGGAAGGCAGTTTAGAAGACGTTTCACCACAGATTACACGATAACACAGATTCATACGAATTCATACGGATTGATACGGATTCTTTAACCGGATTCTCAATGAAATAAATTATCAATCTGTGTTAATCCGTGTAATCTGTGGTGAACATCAAAACCATTAGATTTATGAATACCATCTATAAAAGCCATAACGAATCTTTCTCAGTGAAAAAGAGAGCCGGAAGAGGAACATCCCTCCTCTTTCTTTTTCTCCTCTCCTTACTTCCGCTCCATGCGCAGACCTCCCCGAAACACGAGGTACGGGCTGCCTGGATAACTGCGGTCTACGGACTGGACTGGCCACGCACCAAAGCAACCACTCCTGCAGGTATCCGGCGACAGAAAGAAGAACTGATCGATATCCTCGACCGCTTGAAAGAGGCCAACTTCAATACGGTACTTTTCCAGACTCGTACCCGTGGTGATGTGCTTTATCGTTCGGACATCGAACCCTTCAACTCCATACTGACAGGAAAAACCGGAGGCGATCCCGGATACGATCCGTTGGCCTTCGCCATTGAAGAGTGCCACAAACGAGGCATGGAATGCCATGCCTGGATGGTGACCATCCCCTTGGGAGGCAAAAAACATGTGGCCTCACTTGGCAAGCAATCGGTGACTAAGCGTGAGCGTGACATCTGCGTGCCTTACAAAAATGAATATTTCCTTAACCCCGGACATCCTGCCACCAAGGAATATCTAATGAAACTGGTACGTGAGGTAGTCAGCCGTTACGATGTGGACGGAGTGCACTTCGACTATCTCCGCTATCCGGAAAACGCCCCGCGCTTTCCGGACAGTTACGACTTCCGCCGCTACGGCAAAGGACGCACGCTGGCACAATGGCGCCGGGACAACCTGACCGACATTGTACGCTACATCTACAACGGTGTAAAAGCCATGAAGCCTTGGGTGAAGGTGAGCACCTGCCGGTAGGAAATACCGTGACACCTCACGCTACTCCTCTAAAGGCTGGAATGCCTTCTTCACTGTCTATCAGGATCCGCAAGGCTGGCTGGG
>ENA-OQIC01000064-OQIC01000064.1-human-gut-metagenome-genome-assembly--contig:-NODE-64-length-43205-cov-12.304262_pt1 | contig 43205 bp, 35 predicted proteins | sample MGYA00242572_ERZ504736 | MGnify/ENA primary metagenome ERZ504736 (study PRJEB26092, sample SAMD00036201) | human gut metagenome | host: Homo sapiens | study: EMG produced TPA metagenomics assembly of...
GGTTCCCACGCATTTACGGCAAAATCCGTCAGGTCTTTCACGTGCCATTCACCAAACTGTATGTCTTTGGTATAGTACATGGAAACTTTGCTTCCACGCTCCTGGTCACGGAACAGATAGTACACTTCTCCATTGTCCACCACCATCCGGGGACGGGACATGGGAATCATCTTGGTTCCTCCCCCTTTGAGTGAGAAAGGGGTCTTGCGTTCGGAAACCTGTCGGTTGTGCCAGTTCACGCCATCATGCCAAACGATGCGGTATTGGGGAACATCACTATCGGGATTGCGCCAGTAGGTAGCGATGTACGGATGACCTCCGGCATCTGTACTCATACTGGTCTGGTTTATCAGTTCGGCATTCTGAGGAATACGGCAGGCATATTCGGCATTGCCAGGCGGATAGGAAGCTCATACTTCTGTCCGTTGGTCTTATACCAGGTTCTACCTCCGTCAAAAGAACGGGCGTAGCATAAGTCATGGTTGGTTTCCACATGCCAGGTTTCACGCCACACCCAGGAAAGATGGATGGTTCCTGATTGGTCCACATACAACTGCCAATAGGCATTCCGCTCGTTTTCTCCATCTACAAGGACATCCTGCACACGCTCCCACTTACGGGATTTCACATCATATCGGTTCATTACCATATTTCCTCTTCCGGAAGCGCCCGAGCGATATACAAAAAGCAAACCGCCATCAGCCAACAAATGAAATTCAGGATAGGTCACATCTTCTTCTTCGTTGCCTATCATCGGCTCTTTATCTCCCAAAACAAGTGTATCGGGGGCAATGCTGCGGCAATAGTTCAGTTTATGTCCGTGGTGGTCAAAAGAAAGATGAAGATAGCCGTCGCCGTCCACCATCATACTGATAATGTTATGTGCATCTTTTACATGTCCTTTGTATTGGGTACGGTGCAAAATCCATTCCCCAGTGCCCAGACGGCGTTTGCCTAACATCAGCCATCCTTCAGCGTCATAATAAGAAATGTATTGTGTGTTTCCATGCGTCACAATGGAGTTATTACGGAATACAGTAGTATTTACCGAAGTACTGCTAAAGCCTTTCCCCACTTCAACCAGACGTTGGGCACGAACAGAAAAAGCCACACAGCATAATGCGATTAGTAGAAATAAGTTCCTCATAGCAATTCTATTGATAACATTGCAAAAGTAACTGATTTCTGTAATAACACGGGATAATAATTCGGCAGGAAGGAGTCAGAAAACGGTCAAAACCGATTATTATATCTATTTTAAAGAAAAATTCAGAGAAATAATAAAGAAGAAAGATTCTATGATTACATTTACCATAGAGGCAGACTATGTGAAGGATCATTTCCCAAAGGATCTTTGCCATTCATGTTTCCATGCAGCATATATAGAAATCCCACCCGGATGAAATGGGCATTTCACCCAGGTGAGAGCGTAGTTCCACCTTTGTGAAATGGCAGTTCCACCCAGGTGGGACAATATACCTATACAGGTGCAAACAGCACATTTAATAGTTACTTTGGACTTTTGACACATTCATCCTCCTACTGTGAATGAAACTGCCAACCGGTTAACTATAATATTTCCTGAAGCTGGGCCAACTTCATACTGTTGGAACCTTTAATCAGAATATAATATCCTTTCGGCTTATATCTTTCCAACGACTCTTTCAATGCAACCACATCTTTAAAATGTTCAAAAGACGGAATCACTTTGCCAAACTCCTCTCCTGCCAAAAGTACCCGGTCAAATTTACATTCATCCAGATAATCCGCAATCTTCTGATGTTCCTCATGACTGGTTTCTCCCAGTTCTTTCATATCACCCAGAATAACCATTTTATGAGCGACATTCATCAACCGGAAATTCTCCAAAGCCGCCATCATACTGGTAGGATTCGCATTATATGCATCAACTATCAGTTTATTATCCGTGGTTTCTGTCAATTGCGAACGGTTATTATGAGGAACATATGCCTCCAGTGCCTCACAAATCTGCCGGGACGGTACACTGAAGAACCGGCCCACCGTAATGGCGGCCAATGCATTCTTCATGTTATAACTGCCGATAAGGTGGGTATTCACCTCGAACTTCTGTCCCTCGTGTTCCCACTCAAACGAAAGAAACGGAGCACAAGCGCCCAGCTTGCCGCTGATATAAAGTCCCTCTCCTCCTTCCATACCATAACAAATACGGGTAAGGCCCTGAGAGATAGCTGTGAGATACTCATTGTCCTTGTCTATGAAAATAATATGCTTGCCATTGTAACGCAGATGCTCATACAACTCACCTTTAGTCTTGATGACCCCTTCAAAAGACCCGAAGCCTTCCAAATGCGCCTTGCCCACATTAGTGATCATACCGTAATCCGGTTCTACAATACGGGTCAGTGCCTTGATTTCACCCGGATGGTTCGCTCCCATCTCGATGACAGCCAGTTCATGCTCGGGAGTCAGCCTCAGCAAAGTCAGAGGAACACCGATATGGTTATTCAAGTTACCCTGTGTATAAAGCACTTCATATCTTTTTTGCAGCACTGAGGCTATCAATTCCTTGGTAGTAGTCTTCCCATTGGTTCCCGTGATGCCGATGATTCGGGTACCCATTTTATGCCGGTGATAATTAGCCAGTTCCTGCAATGCTTTCAAGCAATCGTCTACTAACAAGATACGCGGATGCCCATCGGCGGCATATTCTTTTTCATCTACTACGGCATACTGGCAACCTTTTTCCAGCGCCTGAAGCGCGTATGCATTTCCATTGAATGTTTCCCCTTTCAGAGCTATGAACATAGAGCCCTCAGGGCAGTTACGGCTGTCGGTAGTTACCTTGCCGCATTCCGTAAAACACTTATATAAAGCTGAAATATCCATCTTTCGCTTTGCTTTTAAATTAAGTTGCAACAAAGATAACTGAAAAATAGTTCATGAAATAACAAAAACTCAAGAATTGTGCGTACTTTTGTACGACCTAAATGACAAGCCGTAAACAATGGAAACCAAAACCGTCAAATATATTAATGTTAATGGGAAACTGATGGATCTCTCCCATCCGCAAGTAATGGGAATCCTGAATGTGACACCCGATTCTTTCTATGCCGGCAGCCGGCAGCAAACGGAAAAAGATATTATCAACCGTACCTCCCAAATAATAGAAGAAGGAGCTTCCATCATTGATATAGGTGCCTATTCCTCACGTCCCAATGCCGAGCACATCAGCCCCGAGGAAGAGATGCGCCGTCTGCGTACCGGACTGGAAATCATCAATCGCTATCATCCCGGTTGTGTGGTGTCCGTGGACACTTTCCGTGCGGATGTAGCCCGGATGTGTGTAGAGGAGTACGGAGTGGCAATCATCAATGACATTGCCGCCGGAGAAATGGACCCGCAGATGTTCGACATGATTGCCAGGCTGGGAGTACCTTATATTATTATGCATATGCAAGGCACGCCGCAAAATATGCAAATGAATCCGCATTATGACAATCTGTTGAAAGAAGTCTTTCTCTATTTCTCGGAAAAAGTACAGAAATTACGCGACTTAGGAGTAAAAGATATTATTCTAGACCCTGGTTTCGGTTTCGGAAAAACAGTGAACATAATTACCAGTTGATGAATCATTTGGAAGAATTCAGCCTGTTCGAACTACCGTTACTGGTCGGCATATCACGTAAATCAATGATTTACAAGCTGCTAGGCGGAACCCCTGATGATGCTTGAACGGAACAACAGTGCTGGATACCATTTCCCTACTAAAAGGAGCGGATATTCTCAGAGTGCACGATGTAAAAGCTGCTGTAGAAACCGTGAAGATAGTACAGAAGATGAAAGACTCCGCTGCCTTTTAATTCTTAATTTTCAATTTTTAATTCTAGAAAGATGTTTATTGATTTTAGTATAAAAGACCTCATCGATATCCTGCTGGTAGCCTATCTGCTTTATCAGACTTACCGTCTGATGAAAGATTCGGGTTCTATCAATATCTTCATCGGTATCCTGGTATTTATAGGTATCTGGCTGATTGTATCTCAGGTTTTGGAAATGAAACTGCTAGGGTCTATCTTCGATAAATTGGTCAGTGTAGGTGTCCTAGCCCTGATTATTCTTTTTCAGGATGATATACGCCGGTTCCTTGTCACACTGGGCTCGCATAAACAGTTGGGACGTTTTCCGCTTCCTGACGGGAAACAAGCAGGAAAAGACGGAAAAAGCGGATATTATGCCGATTGTACTTGCCTGTATGAGCATGAGCAAAGGGAAGGTGGGGGCACTGATTGTCATCGAAAAAGTGTACCTCTGAATGACATCATCCGTACAGGAGAAATTATCAACGCCAATGTGAACCAACGACTGATAGAAAATATTTTCTTCAAAAACAGTCCATTACATGACGGAGCCATGATTATCCGCCATAAACGGATAGAAGCAGCCGGTTGTATTCTCCCGGTATCTCACGACTTGAATATCCCTAAAGAATTGGGATTAAGGCATCGGGCTGCCATGGGCGTATCGCAGGAAACAGATGCATTGGCCATTATCGTTTCAGAAGAAACAGGTGGCATATCCGTGGCTTATAAAGGACAATTCCATCTCAGACTGACTGCCGAAGAGCTGGAACGTATTCTGACAAAAGAAGACTAATAACCTATCCGGATTTTACTCCACTGATTATCAATCTTAAACATAGAAATTCAACCTAGGCAACCAGTAATAAAGATCAATTCAGCATCAAACTCATATAAGGATGCTCCGCTTCCAGTAACAACCGGGTAAAACCATCCAACGTATAAGTGTGATATTTTTTTTCCGGTACTCTCTCACGAAAGCAGAAACCATCCCGTACCGTATAATAGCCGTTATTCTCCTGAATCGCTTCATCTCCCTCAATATGTATATAAAGTTCGGATGCCGGATACTTATGGGCGAAAACCTTCAACAACTCCTCTGCACGAATAACTCTTGCCATCCCCAAAAACAAAGTATCGGCAGACGACGGAATGAAATAATCCATACGCTGTACCTTATATATATGGGCCGCTTCATACAATAAAGTATCCTGCACCGCATCCGTATCTGCCAGCAATTCCTTTATATATAATGTATCATCCCCCATTACCGTAAATGCCATCCCCACTATTTTATCCGCTTCCCAGGCAACCAGCAATTTGCCATTACCCAGTCTTAAATCGGCCATAATAACCAGAAAATCTTCTTTAGGATGCTGAATGCAACTCCTGCGTCCATGCATACGGGAATCAAAATAATGATAATGTTCCACACCGGGAAATTCGCATACTTCTATCCGGCAACCGGGCGCAGGGCATAATCTGTCTACCCTTACCTGCTCAACCGCATACCCAAAACTGGAGCATATCCCGACCTGGCATAATAACCGAACAACCATTCCTCTGCAGGAATCAACGAAGCCAGCAAAACTCCATCTTCATACATACACCGATGTGTTTCCTTCAGTAGGCGTTTCATGGCTCCATGCTTCCTGTAATCCGGATGCGTACAAGCACCCGATATATACGAAGTAGAAATCACCTCATCACAAAAAGTCATAGGATAAGGTATCATCTGCAATGCGGAAATAATCTTTCCGTCTTCACGAATCACCCTGTTCACTTCATCCTTATATCTCATCTTGAAATATAAGTCGGTAAACTCATCGCTATCATTGAAGCAGAGTTTCCATAATGTTTTCACTTCATCCTTTGTGGTCATTGAGCTCTGCTATACATTTCTCGAGTAAAATAACGGGCTGATAAGAAAGTTTTGCTTTGCGCAAACCTTCCAGACCAAGGTCTTCCTCGCGGTTTACATATATATATTGTTCGTCAATATGATTTGCATATTCATAGTTAATCATGGCATACGACCCTTCTATTCCCGTATCCGCCTTTTCAACACAAGTATCCCATGTTTCATGATTGATGGGAGCACCGTATGTAAAAGCGGCAATCTTCCCGTTGACATGAAGCACGCCGCCCGTCAAACCCAACGCCTCCATATGGTTCAAGGCATATGTCATGGACTTACGTTCTGCCCCCAATGCCAATTGTTCCTCGCAGTTATTGGCACGACACCATTCCTCTTCCAGCTTCAAACATTCGGGAACCAGATCTGGAGTCAACGGTTTGTATTCATAATCAGGATACTGCTTCTTGAACTTGTTGATATGATTACGTTTGGCTTGAAACTTCTTTCCTTTCAAGGTTGCCAGGTCAGTACGCAAGTAGATATAATCAAAGTAATCCCGGTCTTCTGTAAAAGTGAAACGTCCGGGCATCGCCGCCTCTATGTCCGCTTTCATCCCCACGCATACCCCCAGCATACGCAATTTTGCCCCCATCTCTTCAGCATCCTTTATCAATGCTTCAAGAACTGGTTTCACATCTCCAGTTCCGACGGGCATCATGTAGGCCAATTCTTCTCCCGCATAGAAACGCAGCAACAGGTAATTATCCATCACGGCATATTTAGTCTGGTACAGGAAAATCCAACTACACAGATTGGCAAACGACAAGTCGCAATTACGACGCAAACTGCCTAAGGTAAAGGACTGTATCAAGTCTTTATCCGCTAAAGTTATATCTTTAAATTCTATCATAAAATATGGGTTGCTTGTTTTCTCACCACAAATCACAGAATCTTCATTTCATTCAAAGTGACAATAGTTATCAGACTGCTGTAAGAATGCTCTGTTACTACTAAATGCGGATAGACTTTTTATAAGCAATGCTCACCCCAATGACCATACCTATTGAAAATCAAATCAATCCTCTATAATCTGTGATGATTTTCTATATATAACAAAGATAACAGCTTTTTTGTTAAATCACACCTAATAATCTAAGAATTGTCGGTGTGAAAATCGCTGTCATAATTCCGTTCAAAGTCAATCCCAGACTAGCGTATGCTCCATATTTCCCACTGATTTCCATTGCTGTAGAAGTACCTACCGCATGAGTAGCCGTACCCATAGAAAGACCTTGCGCAATAGGACTCCCCACATGACCTACCCGAAGTACCTTGAAACCGAACACCGCCCCGAACAGACCGACTACCACCACAACAGCGGCCGTCAAAGACGGAATTCCTCCCGTGGCTTTCGAAACCTCCATAGCGATAGGAGTAGTCACAGATTTAGGAGCCAATGAACAAATAATCTCCGGAGTGGCTCCCAGCAATTTGGCAATGACCACCACGGCCACCAATCCCACCAAACAACCTGCCAACTGTGAAATGACAATAGGAAGCAACTGTTTCTTTATCATCTCCAACTGCAAATAAAGTGGCACGCCCAACGCTACCACCGCTGGTTTCAACCAAAATTCAATCAGGTGACCTCCTTCATTATATGTTTCATAACTGATGCCGGTAAATTTCAAAAACAGAATCAACACGGCAATGGTAAGCAGGATCGGGTTTAACACCACCCATCCAGTCTTTTTCTGCAAGACACGTGACAAAAAAAACACCCCGAAGGTGAATGCCAGCAAAAAGAACTTATTTTCTAAATATTCCATTTGATTTTCTAACTAATTGGTGAACCCATCCTGTTACGACCAGTACCAAAACCGTACTGACCACTGTCGCAATTACTATCGGCCAAAACTGTGCTTCAATGACATCAAAATAAAGCATCAGTGCCACACCGGGCGGAACGAAGAAAAAGCCCAGATTAGCAACCAAGAAATCGGACAGCCCCTGCACCCATTGCAGTTTTATCCAACCCAATTTGAGAAAAAGGGTGAGCAACAGCATTCCTATAATACTGGACGGCAGCTTGATACCCGTCAAAAAAACAATCAATTCACCCAAAGCCAAACAGCCAAATAAAATGGCGCACTGACGAATCATACCTTATAAATTTATTAAATACTTATTGAAAACTGCGCAAAGTTAAGGAAACATCCCGTTTGGTGTTCAATAACATACACTTTTAGCATACTTTAAACCAAAAATAATATTGATTTTGCAATGTAGATATTGCAAAATTAGCTAATTTTGCATCGTGAAAAACAACACTCGTCTTTAGAACGTACATAATTAATATATTATCATGGATTTAATTTCTCAAATCGTTGAGCGCGCGAAAGCAAACAAACAGCGCATTGTTCTTCCGGAAGGAACTGAAGAACGTACTTTAAAAGCTGCCAACCAAATATTGACAGACGGTGTTGCCGACCTTATTTTATTGGGAAACCCCGATGAAATCATGAGCCTGGCTAAACAATGGGGGTTAGGGAACATCGGTAAAGCCACTATTATCGATCCCACAGACCACCCGAAAAAAGAAGAGTATGCACAATTGCTGTGCGAACTCCGCAAGAAAAAAGGTATGACCATCGAAGAGGCCCGCAAACTGGTTGTCGATCCGCTGTATCTAGGATGTCTCATTATCAAGGCTGGTGATGCCGACGGACAGTTGGCCGGCGCACGCAACACAACAGGTAACGTACTTCGTCCCGCTTTACAGATTATCAAGACTACTCCGGGTATCACTTGCGTATCCGGTGCCATGCTGTTGCTGACTCATGCTCCCGAATACGGAAATAACGGTGTAATCGTAATGGGTGACGTTGCTGTAACCCCGGTACCGGATGCCAACCAACTGGCTCAAATTGCAGTTTGTACCGCTCAGACCGCCAAAGCTGTTGCCGGAATTGATCCTCGCGTAGCTATGTTAAGTTTTTCAACCAAGGGTTCTGCCAAACATGAAGTGGTAGATAAAGTGGTGGAAGCTTTGGCAATCGCTAAGGAAATGGCTCCCGATTTGAAGATTGACGGTGAACTGCAAGCTGATGCAGCTTTGGTTCCGCACATCGGTGCAAGCAAAGCCCCGGGATCAGAAATTGCAGGTAAGGCAAACGTATTGGTTGTTCCTTGTCTGGAAGTAGGTAATATTTCTTATAAATTAGTAGAACGTCTGGGACACGCTACCGCTATCGGCCCGATCCTGCAAGGTATCGCTCGTCCGGTGAATGACCTGTCACGCGGTTGCTCTATCGACGATGTTTATAAGATGATTGCCATTACTGCCAATCAAGCAATTGCCGCTAAAGAAAACAAATAATCATTCTCCAAAAAACAACAACATCATGAAAATATTAGTGCTCAATTGCGGTAGTTCTTCTATTAAATATAAATTATTTGATATGACTACCAAAGAAGTCCTGGCACAGGGCGGTATAGAAAAAATAGGCTTGGTAGGCTCTTTCCTGAAACTGACTTTGCCCAACGGTGAAAAGAAAATATTAGAAAAAGACATCCCAGAACATACCGCAGGTATCGAGTTCATTCTGAATACATTGGTGAGCCCGGAATATGGCGCAATCAAGTCATTGGATGAAATCAACGCAGTAGGTCACCGTATGGTACATGGCGGAGAACGTTTCAGCGAATCCGTATTGCTGAATAAAGAAGTACTGGATGCTTTTATCGCTTGCAACGATTTAGCCCCGCTTCATAACCCGGCTAACCTGAAAGGTGTGAATGCTGTTTCTGCCATTCTGCCCAACGTTCCCCAAGTAGGTGTATTTGATACGGCATTCCATCAAACAATGCCCGACTATGCATATATGTATGCCATTCCATACGAACTGTATGAAAAATACGGTGTGCGCCGTTATGGCTTCCATGGAACTTCTCATCGCTATGTTTCACAACGTGTATGCGAATTCCTTGGCGTTGATCCGAAAGGAAAGAAAATTATCACTTGCCACATCGGTAACGGTGGTTCCATTTCAGCTATCAAAGATGGTAAATGTATAGACACCAGTATGGGGCTGACCCCATTGGAAGGTCTTGTAATGGGAACTCGTAGTGGTGACATCGATGCAGGCGCCGTTACTTTCATCATGGAAAAAGAAGGATTAAATGCAACCGGCGTATCCAACTTACTAAACAAGAAGAGTGGTGTATTAGGCGTTTCAGGTGTATCCAGCGATATGCGCGAACTGGAAGCCGCTGTTGCCGCCGGAAATCCGAAAGCTATTTTGGCTGAAAAGATGTATTTCTACCGCATCAAGAAATATATTGGTGCATACGCTGCCGCTCTAGGTGGTGTAGACATCATCCTGTTCACTGGCGGTGTAGGTGAAAATCAAGCCAATTGCCGTTCTGAAGTTTGTGAAGGTTTGGAATTCATGGGTGTGAAGATTGACCTTGAAAAGAACAAGGTTCGTGGAGAAGAAGCTATTATTTCTGCCGATGACTCCAAAGTGACAGTAGCTGTTATCCCAACTGATGAAGAGCTGATGATTGCCAGCGATACTCTGGCTATTCTGAATAAGTAATTTTATTGTTTGGTTAAATATATAAATTATAGAAGGCTGCTACGCGTGATGCATAGTAGCCTTTTTTAGGAATATTGACTTTCTCCCTCAACATACTGCTCAAGGAACATATTTTCACCATCAAATACAGCATACGAAAAATCTTGTATCCAGTCACCAAGAATCAACATACGTGAAGTACGGCTCAGCATCAAGTCTAGCATAATGTGGCGATGACCATAAATAAAATAATTGATATCCGGATGGTCTTTAAGGTAATTTTTAGTAAACAAGACCAACGGTTCCTTATCCTCTCCCATATACTCGGGTTCCTTACCGCCTTCACGCTTCAGACGGCTATGCTTGGCCCATTCCAAGCCAAGTTCTATGCTCCAACGGGGATGTATGGTAGAAAACAGCGTTTGTAAAGTGGTACTATGAAACATGGAACGCAACAATTTGAACTTGGCATCTTTATCTCCCAATCCGTCCCCATGCGCCAAGAAAAACTCCTTCCCATAAATCTCACAGGTCAACGGCTGACGATGAATAGTTACCCCGCACTCTTTTTCCAAATAATCACCACACCAGATGTCATGATTACCGATAAAGAAATGCACCTCCACTCCCAAATCGGTCAACTCGGAAATCTTCCCCAAGAAACGAGTATAGCCTTTCGGCACTACCAGTTTGAACTCGTACCAAAAGTCGAATATATCTCCCAACAGGTACACTGCTGCAGCATTATGTTTTATACTATCCAGAAAATTCACCAAACGGCGCTCCTGTGTCCGCCCGTGTGCTATGGCACGAGAACCTAAATGTGCATCGGAAAGGAAATATACGTTCTTCATAATCTTACTAAATTAAATACCTCATAAATTAAAAATCCGAGAATAGAGAATTAAAAAACAACACCTTGTCCAATAACTTAGACATATTGGCAATTCTTATTTTCCAATTTTAATTCTCAACTTTCAATTTATCAGAGGAAACCCAATTCCAATTTAGCTTCTTCACTCATCATATCTTTATCCCATTCGGGTTCAAAAACCAAGTTCACGACCGATGAAGTAACTCCTTCCACAGAGTCGACTTTCTGACGGACATCCTCCATAATAAAATCAGCAGCAGGACAATTGGGGGCAGTCAATGTCATATCTAACACTACTTCTCCATCATCTTGCAAATCAATTTTATATATCAAGCCTAAATCGTATATATTCACCGGAATCTCGGGATCATATACGGTTTTCAACATGGCTATAATCTTCTCTTCTGTTTTTAAACGGGTATCTGCATCCATATCTCTCGTTGTTTTAATTGCAAATTTAATGATTTTCTATATTTTTCCTTCATCAGCATAGCTATAAAATTTGCCATCCGTTAAAATAACATGATCTATCAGTCTTATGTTCATTACTTTTGCCGCCTTGTCAAGATGTTCCGTCAACCGATCATCCTCTGTACTAGGTCGCATACTGCCGGAAGGATGGTTGTGACAAAGTGCCATGGCAACGGCCCGTTTCAACAATGCTTCCCTCAATACACAACGGACATCTACCGCTGTAGAGACCAGGCCTCCGGAACTTATCTTTATACAGTCAATTACTTTGGAAGCTTGATTCAACAACAAGACCCAGCATTCCTCTGTAGGCAAATCACACATCAACGGATAAAAATATTGATAAACATCACGGGAGCTGAGAATGACCTTACGTTCTTTTCCTTCTTCCTCCTTTCGGCGCTTTCCCAATTCGGAAGCCGCCAAAATGGTGATAGCTTTGGCAGGACCTATTCCTTTATAGTGACACAGTTCATCTACGGTAGTTTTGCCCAATTCATTCAAACTATTATGATAATCACTCAACACTTTACGCATTAACTCCACAGCAGAATCCTCCGTATTTCCCGAACCTATCAGAATAGCAAGCAACTCAGCATCCGAAAGTGTCCCCACTCCATGCAACATCATCTTTTCACGAGGACGATCTTCTTCCGCCCATTGGTTTATGGTTAGTTTTTCTGCCATCTTTCTTTATTTTTCCCCGCCATAAAGACGCATAAAAAGTCCATCACTTTTAATACCTCTTCATGGTAAAATTCTATTTATAAAAATTCTTCTCAAATGCGGCAAATTCGTTTTTCCCCAACACACAGCGTTTCCACCAGGCCCGCAGGAAACCAGTTCCATAGCCAATCAACTGAATAAAAGAAGCAAGGATGGATAATAATCCTATTTTGAAACTTTTATTTCGCAATGTGGAGTCTACACAAATGATAAGAGCAAAAAGCAGCAGCAAAGACAAACTCCAGCTACAAACCAACGAACATAACAACAGGAATACAATTCCTATAGTAAAAAGTGCCGGTAACAAATGTACAACTTTCAATGATTCAGGATACTTTTTATACAGATTGATACGGGCAATACCCGAATTATGCACTTGCTTGAAAAACTTCTTCAAATCGGTACGACGCTTGTGCCACACCCATGCTTCAGGGAACAACCGACAAGCATATCCCCCTTGAAAGATACGGATACTGAAATCAATATCTTCTCCAAAACGCATCTTAGAAAATCCTCCCAACGCTTTATATACCTCAGCCCGTACCCCCATATTAAAACTACGGGGATAGAATTTATCCATTTTTTTCTTCCCTCCACGGATACCTCCGGTAGTAAAAAACGAAGTCATGGCATAATTTATTGCTTTCTGTATATTGGTAAACGAATCATGAGCACGGTCAGGACCACCAAAAGCATCTGCCTTCTGCCGTTGAAGCTCTGACTCGACAGCCGCCAAATACCCTTCAGGCAAAATGCAATCAGAATCCAATATGATAAGATATTCTCCATGCCCCCGTTCCGCTCCATAATTGCGGGTCTGCCCGGGACCGGAATTGGATTTGAAATAATAACATATATCCAACCGGTCAGCGTAATTATCTACCACTTCCTTGCACGGAACAGATGAACCATCCTCCACTATCAGGACTTCAAAATTCTTATTTGTCTGCCTTGTAAGACTGTTCAATAACTCATCCACCTCTTCAGGACGATTATAAACCGGTATAATAAAAGAATATCTCATTGCTTTATTTTGATTTTATCCATCACAGAGAAGTACAAAGAAACATAAAAAAGGCGGAGCTTGCAACAAGTTCCGCCTTTTTATATGCATATATAAATAGATTATGCTTTCACACGGCCTACATATGAACCGTCACGAGTATCAATTTCAATTGTTTCACCTTCATTAATGAATAAAGGAACACGCACGGTAGCACCCGATTCCACTGTAGCAGGTTTCAACGTATTGGTAGCCGTATCCCCTTTCAGACCCGGTTCGGTATAAGTAATTTTCATCTGCACTTTTACCGGAACATCAGCAAACAATACTGTTTCTGTAGAAGCATCAGAAACCACATCCACCACCATTCCTTCCAACAGGAAGTCTACTCCGTTAATCAAGTCATGAGCAATAGGAATTTGGTCGAATGTTTCCTGATTCATAAAAATATAGTCTGCACCTTCCATATACAAATATTGGTGTGGACGACGTTCCACACGTACATCTTCCAATTTTTCACCGATGTTGAAACGACGTTCCAAAACGTAACCATTAACCACATCTTTCAATTTAGTACGCATGAATGTGTTACCTTTTCCCGGTTTTACATGCAGGAAGTCAATACAGAAATACAATTTGCCGTCCATACGGATAGCTGTTCCGATTTTAATGTCTTGAGCATTAATCATACTTTTCTTCGCTTATATTTGATTATTATTTCAGATTATATTCACTTATAGCTGTGATTTCGAGTGCAAAAGTAATGTAAATCAAGAAAAAACGCAAAAAGAAATCACTAAAAATGAGTTATCTCTTTGTTTATTTCAAAAAAGTCACTAATTTTGCAGCCCGTTACTCATGGTGAATAATAACATAAAATAAGTATATACAATGAAAAGAACGTTCCAACCCTCTAACAGAAAGAGAAAAAACAAACATGGATTCCGTGAAAGAATGGCAACTGCTAACGGTCGTCGCGTATTAGCCAGCGTCGTGCAAAAGGTCGTAAGAAATTAACTGTATCTGATGAATACAACGGAAAATAATTCATCTGACCGGAAAAAATAAAAGGAGTGAAGTCGTAGAGACTTTGCTCCTTTTATTTTTCCAACTAAGCCGAACAGCCATGAAAAAGTAACTTAACTTAAATGATCAAATAAGTCAACTGAAACGACCAGGTAAGTTGACTTGCTTGTTCCATACAGTCGGCTTACTGAAAACAGTCTATTTATTTCTCCTTTCTCTTGCCCACTCCATCACATTAGCCGGAGCGCGTTCCGCCAGATATTCCTTCTTCATAAAATCCATATAGGGTGCTACGTGGTCAAAGAATTGATAATATCCCTTACACAAGTAATTCAATCCCGGTTCACCGTCTTTACTTAACATAAAACGATTCTTCGGACATTCCCCATGACAGGCAAACTCATAAGAACAGTTCAGGCACTGCTGTGGCAGACTATTGTGCTTCATCACACCAAAAGTTTCCTGTTCTTTACCATACATCATCTCCACCAAAGTCTTCTGATAAATATTTCCCAATTTATACTCAGGAAAGACAAAATGATCGCAAGCATACACATCACCGTTGAATTCCATCACGCTGCATGTCCACAATATTTAGCTAATGAACAAACGCCTGGCTGCTGTCCCACCCAATTGGCCAGCGTAGAATCAAACAACTGAATATAGTAATTGCCCACGTCATTCAGTACCCATTCGTCGAAAATAGTACAAAGGAAATTCCCCACTGCTCGGGAGTAATGGAGAAAGGAGCCAGTTCACCGTCTTTTTGCTTTAATGAAGAAAGCCGAAGACCGTCCGCACGGCTAGACAGTCGCTCGACAATGGGAGTAAACTGTATATAATGACAATCAAGTTCGTCACGAAAGAAACGATAGAAGTCCAACGGATAATCTGCATTATAGTCATTGACCACTGCCATGGCATTCCATTCCACTCCATGCTTTTTCAACAGGTTAATCCCTTTCATTACCTTATAGAAAGAAGGTTGTCCCATCTTGTTCTTCCGGTATTCATCGTGAAATTCCTGAGGACCGTCTATAGAAATGCCTACCAAAAAATTATTCTCACGAAAGAATTCACACCATTCATCTGTCAGCAATGTGCCATTTGTCTGAATGCAATTATCAATGGTTCTACCACCTGCATATTTTTTCTGAAGTTCCAAGGCTTTCTTATAAAAAACTAAAGGACGCATCAAAGTTTCTCCCCCATGCCAGGTAAACAAAACTTGCGGCATGGTTTGCGACTGAATATATTCTTTAATAAATTTCTCCAGTAATTCATCGCTCATCACATGACGCGGCTGTTCCTCATATAACTTGGATTTTTCCAAATAGTAACAATAATCACAGGCCAGATTACAAACCGCACCTACAGGTTTGGTCATTATATATAGCGGCTTTGCAAAAGGAGTTATGGTTGCTTCTTTCATTTGTTTTTCATTTAATTCCTAGTATAAAGAATACAAAGATAAAGCTATTTTTCAATATTCGTTCTTACAGTAACAGGTTTATGCTACCCTCTACCCCCAAAAGGACATTCTTCTTGCCACCCAATCTGTTTCAAATATAAGAGTTCCACCTTGCTTCAAACTCTTGAAACAAAATGAAACTCTGACCCTCTATTCAAAATATCACTTGAAAACGTGTCTGAAACGCACTTAATGACTGATTTTCAAATCCCACTCTATCCGTTATCTTAGTATAAGAGTACCGGAATCTCCATATCATATACTTATTGATATAATAATTGACAGTAAAAGAGACATCGTTCAAACGCCCGCCATAAATATGGGACCGGGTATCCGACATATCAGTATAGTTATATCCGAATACGCATTCCAACGAACCAGAGTCCGGAGTGGCAATACCACAATCCGTATGTGAATATCTATAATTACCACCTATCAGCAAACCTCTCAGTATTCCATACATACCACTCGCTTTATAATTCTTAAAATCCTTTTTCCGATTCACTTGAAGATAATAATATTGTGCTTCCAATGCCACAGGACCATATCCTGCTATCATCTCCGGTGTAAATTTTATCAGGTTCTTTGCATCCGGAATCAAGGCATTCACAGCTCTGACTTTTGCAATACGCGTCGGGAAATTAGCCCCCAAGTCAAAGCTAGTATGGTTAAGTGTAGGTTCGCTATTGTATCTAGGTGTTTCGTAAGCACCGGAAATACCCAACTGAAACAATCTCCCTGTATCATGTAAAGGACGATAGACCAAGCGGCTCATAGCACCATAACCCATTTTACCCAATTCATTGGATTTCTTCTTAAGAGCCTCGCTCTCCACATGAACACTAGCTGTACCGAAAAAATCATTTTTGTCATACACAAACATAGCCCCCATCAGCCGGCTGTTGAAAAAAGCCTCATTACTTGCCGGCTCCTCCATGGTTACTTTCATAGACGAACTAGTAGAACTTTGAAGCCCGAACTGATGTACAAAATTCCCTACACGTAATAACGCATGTGAGGAAAATTGTCTTTCTACAAATATGTCTTTTAAACTGACCTTTCCATACGCATAGCCTATATCCACTTTCGCTTTATATTTTCCATAGGTTGCTTTTACACCTATCCGGGCATCAGGAATCGCTACACCATCTACAAAGTTTTTATTATCTGAATGAAACAAGCCTCCATCCATCAAGATTCGTCCTGTAGGACGTATTTTCAAAACTGATTGTTCCTGTGCATTTACCTGTACGGAGAGCAATATCAGGAGAAAAACTCCTAATGATATAAGATTTTTCATAATATACAGTTTTAATGGTAACCATCCAAGTATCCTGTCAGTCTGTCTCTGATTTTTATCATACTGAGGGCAGTGAAGAATCTGTAAGACCACACAATGAAAGCAATCAGTCAGACTCCTCCTCCCATCAGCATCCGATCAATAGTCATGCTTTTAGGCTCAGCAAATACTCTTGTCCGGTTCATCTAAGAAAAACATTACATTAAATAGTTACGGTTTATGGTTAAGTTATAGGGAATTATTTTTGGAAACAGACTGAATGAGTCCTGCTTTTTGCAGCTTGGAGAACTCATCTTTCGCCTTATTAAGCTGTTTCACAAAAGCATCGTTGGCATGGAGACGGGCAACAACAGCACTAGCCACAATTCGGGCAGCATCTACATCACTTTGGAAATGATACCCACAAATAACACGACTCTGTCCCATTTCAAATCCTCTTTTCAGAATCTCATTCTGCCTGTCAGGATTGATTTCTGCCAAAACAAGGGCAGTAGCCCATCCTATGGCTGTATGTCCCGAAGGATAGGAACCGTTCGTTGAAAGTTCTTCCTGCTGTTCGGGATTACAAGTCATTTCATTGAAAAAACTAAAAGGACGTACACGCATATAATACTCTTTAGCATGACGGGTAGCCAAATCTCCGGCATCCTCTCTCATATTAATAATGAGCCTATACAGTTCCGGCGTTTTATCCCTCGTTATTTCAATACCAAAAGCCTCCGAAAAGGCAAAGGGAACGCCATCACCATTTACACGGGCATCACTGACAGCTTGTTCACCCCTAGGAGTATCCCTTTGCAATTTCCCCCAGTCGTAACGGGCTTTGTCATACAAGAACAAAATACTTCCTGCTTCAGGAGGAGGAGGCAGTAACTCCAGACTATTGGCAACCTCCGATTCTTCCAAATAATAAAGTTCGGGATTGGTTCTTCTATCCTTTATTTTTTTCTCTTGTGCAAAGATGTTTAATGAAATGGCACAAAACACTAGAAGTAAGGCAAACTTTGTTTTCATGATAAAAGTTTAGTTTAAACGGTTAATTAATAAAATTCAATTGGTTTTTCGAAAAACATTTTAATCATCTACGGAACGTACGACAAACAATCAGAGTGTCCGCATCTGACGGAAACAAAAGTAGTGTTTGAAATTATCCCGAAAATACCTTTTTAATCCCGTTTCCTCCTTTTATATGACCAAAACATCCTAGAAGAGAAAAGGAGGAAAAAAGGAGAGCCGGAAGTGTTTCAGCACTTCCGGCAAAAAAGCCATTCCTCATAATAAAACAGATACACGAAGCCGGCTCTACGAAATACAGTAAATTGAGATAACTCTAAAGATGGACCTATTTTCTTCTTGAATTGATACGGTCATAAAGCAGATTGATGACTTTACAATCAAACTCCCCATCAGGATAAAGTTGTTCTATTTCTTTCCTTACATTATACTTATGTCTTGTTACCGTTGCCTGATCCACATCCAGCACTCTTGAAATAATAGCAGCATCAATATCTTCTATCATCAGAAGTATCGTTATAAAATACCTTTCTTTTCCCCTTCGTTTCATAAAGGATAATTTACCCAATTCAGGATATTTGTCAGCAAAATCCAAACACACCTGTTTCAGTTCCTGACGCATATCATCCTCTCCCTCTGTTTTTCTGTATCCCAAGGCATCAAACAGGGTCTTGACTTTTTTGTCAACCTTATGAACGTCCATTTCCAGTTCCTCCCAATTCATCCCGACATTATCCGGATTTATCCCTTTTTTATCCATCAGCGCTTTCCGAGTTCCTTTTTTCCGTCTTTTCAAAAGGAAAAGAGCAAGAAAAGCCGATAGCAGCACCGCTATTGACAGGATGATATACAGCGCATAGGACATCTCTTCTTTTTCTATCGAGATAGGAAGCAAGCCTGATTTACCATCAAAAAGGAATAATCCTGACTTACATCCCAAAACCGCTTTCCGTCCATTGACGGCAATACAAGGCTTGCTAAAAGCCAAATCGCAGAATAATGGTTCTGGAACACCGGCATCATCCAATCCCTTAAAACTCATACCATAATAATAGAGTATGAAAAAGCCCTCATTAGGATTCTTTTCAAGAGCTCCCGATATTGATTTCACATGTTTCACTGGCAACAAGGTCGCATTTTCTTCATTAACGATTCCCAACGAGGTATTCAAGTATTTATTTCTACCATTCATTATCACACCATAAACACTCTCATACCCTGATAAATCACATATCTGCCAGAAAGATTCCTGCGGTCTGTTTAAAGGTCTTCCATACAATCCTTTGTTCAAGGTCGTTACATAAATACTATCCTCATTCTCACAAATTCCGGTAATATAAGCGTCGATAGTATCTTTCACCCCTTTATCTGACACAACCGGAATAGGAGTTACAATATGGTCCTGCTGTTCATCTATAATACCTAAATATTCCCTAGTACCCACATAAAGACAATGTTCCACGGTGGAATAATAAAGAGAAGTGATATTATTCTGCCCTTTCGTGTTACTGAACTGCAAAAGACACTCCGCTCTATTGCCTTTAATCTTATAAAGTTTCTTACGCGTAGCAAGAAAGAAAGTATTAGGACTGGTTTCCAAAAATTTTATAATATCATTACCCACAATATCCAAGCCTTCAATCTTTCCTAAAGACTTTGATTTGAATTCCGGATGATTATAGACAAACTTATACAGATGTAAACGAAGATCATCGGTAATAAAGAAAATGGAGTCTCCCATCCTTTTATCACTAACCGCCAATACATTATTGTCTAAATCTGCCGAGTTCTGTCGCAAGGCAAAAGAAAGCATAGCCTCTCTGCATGCCAGATGCAGAAAATCTTTCCCCATAAAGCCTATCTGCCTGGCGATAGTACTGATACCATTCGGCAAATCATATTCTAAAGTGCAACCGTCTTTGACATAAAGTATAGAATTAGCACTGATAAACCATTCATCCTTGTCGGGTCCTTGAGCATACAAGTAGCACCGTCCTTTGCGTACAAGCGTCTTTTTTCCATCGGGAGATATCTTAAAAACCGAATTTTCCAACAAAGCATATACTGTATCATTATAAACACTGACATTGGTAACCAGAGAATCTATAACAGGTCGTTTAAAGTCCTTTTCAAGATTACGGACAACAAACAACCCCTGTTCACTAGCCACATATAGTTTTTTTTCCTTTATCACAACCTTATTCACCCCACAGTTTTTACTACATTTCCCTAGTTGAATGGGAGTGAGTTCATGAGATGTGGAACCATCTTTCAAATTCAATCTAAACAGTCCATTACTAGTCCCCACATACAAATACTGTTTGTCATCATCCAAAGCCATACTATATACCGAATAATTCATCCTCTTATTTTTTATGTAGTAAGTCTGGGTCTGCCGAGAGGATTTAGCCAATAGTTTCAAACCGGCATCTCTTGTTCCCACAAACAGAGAATCTTCACTATATTCCAATATATCATATATACGCCGGTTGCTATTAATGGAATAGGTCTGGCAATTATTGTTCACTTTTTCTATGATACAACCGTCTTCCTGACCAATATAAAGTTTATCCGCATCTGCTGTCGAACGGCTGATACATGATATAGGAGCGTCAAATGTATTGATATTGCAAGTGAGCTTTATAGGTTTCGGAACAAGTGCATCCTTGCAGCCTGTCAAACAGAACAAGGCTAATATAAAAAGAAAGTACAAGCTTTTTTTCATATTTTACTCATTTAAGTGATATCGATTAAACAAAGGCTTTCTACAATTAATCAAAAAGTTGAATATCTGTTATGCTTATGCAAATATAATACGTTTTCTCAAAATCCGGAAAGCTCTTAACAGATTATTAGCTAATTCCTTAATATGCCTTCCATATACAAAAGAAGTTACGTCAAAACCCAGATGATTCTCTCACCCGACTTTTGACATAACTTCTCCTAAAATAAAAAAATATATTAACCTGATTTATTTCAACAATACTCCTATCTCACCGACAGCAGTTACTGCTTTGTTATTTATTTCGGTAACAGGCTCCAGTTTAAAATAACGGGCCGGATAAGTCTTTCCGAAACGTACAAAATAAGGAACAGGATTATGCATGATATTACTGAATTCACCTGTAGCGTCACACTTCATCCAATCCTTACCATCCCGACTGACATAAAAGTTGTATTTATAGATAGTGCCAGTCAGATCCTCCTCCTGTGCAGGAGCATAACTGAAACCGGCTATTTCCACTTCTTTACCCATATCAACCACCAAGGGAGTTAAAGTTTCGGTTTTCCAAACAGTTTCCTGTTTTCCATCGATGGCTGCGGCTGCATCCATGCCCACTGTTTTCCAACCATCCACCGGGACATCACTCAAAGTTACTTTCATCGTTTTATCAACCAATGGTTCAGCATAATACAAGCCTATGTTACTGATATTGACGGTTCCACGAGCACCCGTAATTGTCACTCTAACCTTTTCGGCATGACTATCCGAGAAAGGCAACAACCGTTTATATCCCACCGTAGTTCCCTCACCCACATGATGCCATGCGCCATTGGCGAACACTTCTACTGTAAAACCTTCCACACGCTGGCCTTTTGTAATATCCTCCTGAATTAAGAAAGTATTAACAAGTGTATTCTTCCTCACCTTATATTCTTTCGTATCTCCTACTTTGGCTGTCCATATCCTATTTCCCTTCTCAACTTTATTATCGGCAAAGGTCTTTTTTATATATTCCGTCAACTCCTTGATACGTTTCACATCATTCTCGTGCATCAAACCACGTTTATCGGGTGGAATATTCAGCAACAAAACAGAGTTACAACCCACAGAACGATAATAAATATTCACCAAGTTGGCAAGTGAACGAACTTGATTATCCTGTTCGGCATGATAGAACCATCCCGGACGGATAGAAACATCAACTTCAGAAGGATACCAGAACAAATCCGATGCTTTAGATACCAATTCACGGCTTCCCAAATCCTTGGACATAGCATTTATGCCCAATCTCTTATAGACTTCATCAGAACCCGGATAAGAATTAGGCATCAAAGCCGTTGCACTCCATTCCGTGGTACGTCCCAATCCACCTTCATTACCTACCCAACGCACATCATCGCCCATGATAGCGGTAACTGCCTTAGGTTGAAGACGACGGATAGTCTTCAAAATAGCGTCCCAATCATATTCCTGCTTCTTTCCGTTAGGTCCTTCGCCGTTAGCTCCATCAAACCATACCTCATGCACTTCTCCGTAATTGGTAAGCAGTTCAGTCAGCTGTTCGATGAAAAACTTATTATAAGCTTCTCCTTGTCCGTAACATTCCGCATTACGATCCCAAGGAGAAAGATAGACTCCGAATTTCAATCCATACTTGTCACAAGCTTTGCGGAGTTCCTGTACCACATCCCCTTTTCCGTTTTTCCATGGAGAAGAAGCAACAGAATGCTTGGTTGTCCGGGTAGGCCACAAACAGAAACCATCATGATGCTTGGCAGTAATGATAGCCATTTTGAAGCCACCTTCCTTCAGAGCTCTTACCCATTGTTCACAATCCAATTCGGTAGGATTGAAAATGGCCGGATCTTCTTTACCATCTCCCCATTCACGGCCTGTAAAGGTATTAATACCAAAATGAAGGAAACAAGTGAATTCCATTTGTTGCCATGCCAACTGTTGCGGTGTAGGCACCAAACGGGAAGCCATATCTATCTTCTGTTCCGTAGTCGCTCCTGCCGGAAAAGCTACGTGTTTCTCATAATACTCCTGTGCCTGAGTTCCCAGAAAAGCACAAAGTAAGGCTGCGGTTAGAATCGTTTTTCTCATTTTTCTTTATTACTAGGTTATTTTAATGGACGAATCATAAACTCAAACGTATGCTTCTCCACCGGAACACGATATGGCGGCAATACCCCCGGACCACAAGTCGCAGTACCTACCCCCGACTGTTCCGCATCTAAGTGAACATTTATAATCCCTGTTCTCTCAAGTTTATTAATATGAGTAGCTTGATCTACATTAGAATCCGTAAATGGAATAACACTGAACTGAAACACTTTATCCGAACGGAAAGACAAACCTTCTCTTGCCTCATCCGCCAATTCCATCCAACGCACATCCGTACGGTTTCCTGTAGCCTGGGGCTTCACATAATAATGGAACATACGTTCTGCATCTGTATGGTAAATTCCAATACATCCAGACTGATTACGGTCTATATAAGTTTCATGTTCACCACGTCCCAAATAAGAAACCTTGTTATAGGCATACGGCATTTCAAATGCCAGGCCACTCTAGCCAATGAAGTAACAGCAGAAGTATCCGGCAGGAAAGTTGTCTTTACTTTTAATGCACCATTGCTCTGCAAAGTATATACAAAGGTAGCCATTCCCAACTTTACGCTTTAGCATTCCATAATTCTACTTCCGATTTACCACCTGTTTCAGATGCTTTGACAAAAGTAGCTTTTTGAATCATATTATCCAAACCTTCTTTCCTCCAAACTTTGGCTCCTCCTGTTTTTTCCCTGCTGTCATTGTCCGTAACAGGACGATAAAGGCTGAGAACTACAGGAGATGAAAGCATCTCTTTACCTTTATATATATAAGAGCGTAAAGCGCCGGTTGCAGGATCAATATCTATCTTCACCTTATCAGCCAATTTGATTTCCGGCGCACGATACCCTTTGTTGGCAGACAGCACAAACTGGTCATAGGCCACTTCGTCATGAGTTCCAATAAAGGGAGTTGCCTTATCAGGCGTCCAAGACAGATTCAAATAAGCCTCACGAATCGTAGAAGGCAACTTTACAGCACCCAAAGAGAATGTTACAGTCTCATGAGGGGCACAGTCTGCTTTTCGAGTTCCTTCTGCTATCACTTTCCCATCATCCCCCATGACCTGCCAGTGCAACGTATAGGCATTCAATTGGTAAAGTCATACCAGTTCTTGACTTCCACTGTCAGCTTCTTAGGATCGGTCAGTGCCGATTTGATATATTGATACTCCTTCTTCACTTCAATGAGATGCGGATGCGGTTCGCGGGCTGCATTGACCAACCCGTTACAACAGAAATTGCCAAAGCTGGCACATCCTTCGGACCATAATCCCCACCATAACTCCAATACCATTTACCATCCTTATCTATCTCGCGGAAAGATTGATCCACCCAATCCCAGATACAACCTCCCTGAACAATCGGTTCGGTTTCGAATACATGCATATATTCCTTTAATCCTCCGCCACTATTACCCATAGTATGCAGATACTCTGTCATGATGAAAGGACGATAGACTTTAGGTTCTGTCTGGCGGGCATAGGCCATGAGTTCTTCTACGCTGCGATACATACGGCAATAGATATCGGTATTATAATTCTGTTCGGCCCGTTCATATTGTACAGGACGACTTTTCTCCACTGACTTCATCCAGTCATATGTACGTTCGAAGTTAATACCGTTTCCGGCTTCATTCCCCAATGACCAGATGACGATAGCCGGATGATTCTTGGAACGCTCATACATACGTTGGGTACGATCCATGTGGGCAGGCAACCAAGTGGAATCTTTGGCCAATGAAGCAGGTCCATACCCCATGCCATGTGATTCAATATTAGCTTCATCTATCATATAAAGTCCATAACGATCACAAAGCTGATACCAATAAGGATGGGTAGGATAGTGCGAATTGCGGACCGTATTGATATTATGCTGTTTCATCAATTTGATATCTTTTTCCATCAGTTCCTTGCTTACAGTCCGTCCTAATTGAGAATGTTCATGACGGTTCGTTCCCTTTACCAAGACCGGCACACCATTGATGCAAAAACGTCCGTCCTTAATTTCCGAAGTGCGGAAACCTACTTCACATCCGGTAAGTTCCGTTACTTTACCTGTTACATCTTTCAATTCCAGGATCAGCGTATAAAGATTCGGATGCTCAGCACTCCAGACTTCCACATCCGGCAAACTTTGTTCATCCAACTTCAAGAAATGGCTCAATCCCTTCGATTTGATAGGATATTCACCTTGCAGAACCGCCTTACCGGTTTTATCTTCCAGTCGGTAAGCAAAGGTAGTCATGGAAGTAGAAGGTCCTTCAATGGTAGCTTCCAAACCGAAAATACCTTCTTTATATTGTTGTTTGTCTAAAGAAGAGGTTACTTTGTAATCGGCTATATACTGTTTAGGAGTGCTGTAAAGATACACATCACGTTCAATACCACTCAACCGCCACATATCCTGGCACTCCAAATACGAACCGGCACTCCAACGGTAAACCTCCAATGCCACCGTATTCTCACCTTTCTTCAATTTATCAGTGATATCCCATTCGGCCGGTGTCTTTGAACCTTGATTATAGCCCAACAGATGTCCGTTCACCCAAATATAGTAAAAAGAAATCACTCCTTCACAACAGATAACCACACGGCGGTCTTCCCAATCGGCAGGAATTGTAAAGGTACGTCTGTAGGAACCGACTTCATTCTCTTTATATGGAACTAAAGGCGGATTCTTTTTAAAATGGAACAGTTTGTCATCGAACTCATAGGTTTCGTTTACATAAATAGCTGTTCCATATCCTTGACGTTCCCAATTGCCAGGAACCTGAATATCCGCCCATCCTCCTGTATAAAACTCCGGTTTATAAAAATCCTTCGGACGGTTATCGGGATTCTTTACCCAATGGAATTTCCAACTACCGTTCAGACTCATGTAATAAGGAGAAGATTCATAATCTCCGTTACGGATATCAGATACGGTTTGATAAGGCCACACATAAGTATGAGGGGCCAGTTTGTTCAGTCCGACAGCATATTGGCTCTGCCATTCGGGTTGTTGTTGCGCCATTACTGGAAATATAACCAGAGCAGCCAAAAAATATAATAATGTATTTCTCATATATCTATTTATTCTATCATTACCTCATCAAAATAAATCCTTGCCTCTTGTCCGGGGCGTACATGGGTTGCAGGACACTCTCCGGCTCCTTTAGCAATAATCCGCACATAACGGCCAATTTTCTTATTCAAATCAAGTACCACATCCTCTTTGAAAGTCCCTTCACGGAAAATCTCTCCATCCGTGAACTGTTTACCGGATACTTTACGATAATCCCGATTATCATTTGAAACCCACACTTCAATATCTGCCGGTTTATGGGCTGCCATGCCATAATTCGTTATGCATCCCACTGATACAGAACGAAGCGACTCCTTCTTTTGCAAATCTATAGTAAAAGCGACAGAATCACTGCTTTCCCATGAATGCCATTCGAAATCCGACTGGCGCAAGCTGCCACGTATACCATTTACTAAAATCTTCCCAGCCTGTGTATTTCCTAAAACAGGTTTGGCGGTAGCCTTATTCCAAACCAAAGGCAATGTCAATGTTTTTCCCATCTGCCGACCTGCTCTATAAGTCGTACACTTTATAGTTTGTGTACCGGTCACCATCAACGGGCTCTTATATAGCAGAGACCGGTCTGTCGGCTCCTTACCATCCATTGTGTAACGGATTTCCACATCAGGACGTTCACATTCCAGTTTCACCTGTAGCTTTCCATTTACAGGGGTTACCGTATGTTGTATATTATACATGGAACAGGCAAACACAATCCCTTTAGCAGACAGATGCTCGTTGAATTTATCCATTGCCACCAAAAAACTTCTCCAATTTTTATGCCAAGGCTGTGTCCAAGCCACTTCGGCTAAAGCAGCCAGACGAGGGAACAGCTGATATTCCACATCTTCCGGTTTATTGCAAAACTCAGTCCACATAGAAGCCTGTACTCCCATCAGCAAGGAACGTACCTCCGGACTCCATTCTTTCTGTATCGGTTCATACCTATATACATCCTTCAATGTATTATTCCCAAAATAGGTCAAAGGTTCAAACCATTGCGGTCCCTGATAACGAATCAAATACATGATACGTGCAGGAGTCATGACAAACCTATGCCCTTGCTCCGCTGCCTTGACGGCAGCCTGACCGTAGCCTCTCCAACCATAAATAATTGCTCCGTCGGGAATCCGGGTATTGGTCAGTTCATCCCAGCCCATGGCTTCTTTCCCTTTGCTTTGTACATATTTACTCATTCTCGCCATAAAATAACCTTGCAACGCTTCTTCGTCCTCCAAGCCTTCCTGTCGCATACGCTCCTGACAAAGCGGACACTCCTTCCAATGCGTTTTCCGAGCCTCATCCCCACCCAAATGAATATACCTGGAGGGAAACAGCTCCACCACCTCGTCAATCACCCCTTGCAAGAAAGTGAATACACTATCGTTTCCTGCACAGAAGATCACATCCGCATGATTTCCTCCCAATCCTGGAAGGACACCGATAAATTTATCGACCACAGGACAAGCCAACAACGGATAAGAAGCCAACGCAGCATTACTATGAGCCGGCATTTCAATTTCAGGAATCACTTCAACCTGATGTCGGGCGCATACGCCACTATCTCACAGATATCCTCCTGTGTGTAAAATCCTTTTTCTACAGTCGTTCACCCTGCCGGGGATTACGACGCTCCGGAAAAGATTTTCCAGGACGATCTACACGCCGTGAACCGATTTCCGTAAGTAAAGGATATCTCTTTATTTCAATACGCCAACCATTATCATCCACCAAATGCAGATGCAGGGTATTGATTTTCAACATTCCCATACAATCGATAATACGAAGCAGATTCTCTTTCGGAATAAAAAAGCGGGCCACATCCACCATCAATCCACGATATCCGAAACGAGGTTCATCCTTGATTGTCATAGCCGGCACGCTCCAATCCGCAGTTTCCACCACCGCTGTGCCTCAATGGAAGCAGGCAATAACTGACGAATAGTCTGCAAGGCATAAAAAAAACCTTTTGTATCTGAAGCTTTAACTATTATCTGCCTGGGAGTTATTTCCAGATGATACGCCTCACTCTTTAATGCGTCATCGGTGAGGAAACTGATTTTCCCCTTCTTTTCTCCAACCTTCACACAAGGAGTAAAACCGGCCGCCTGGGTAAAAAGAGCAGAGAAACAGCGTGCAACCTCTGCCTGCTCCTCATTTTCTACCGTAAAGTCTGTTTTTCCGGAGAAAGTAAAATAACCTGTACCCGGAGTAATACTCTCCGGGCAGGGAACAATAGATATAGATTGGATTAGGTTGTCAGCAGGTAAGGCCATAGTCGCAAATAACGACCATAGCAAAATCAAACAGGTGTATTTCATGATATATGCTATTTTTCTTATTCTTTGTCTCTATCGGGTGAAAAGCGTACCGGATCATTATACTGCTCCTGCAATCTTGCCAATTCAGTCTTCAGCTCCGTCACAACCGGTTCATATTCTTTCTGACCATAAAGATTATGCATTTCCGTAGGGTCTGCCTGTAAATCATACAATTCCCACACATCAATATCATTATAAAAATGAATTAATTTATAACGCTCTGTACGTACACCATAATGACGTTTCACCATATGTTCTGCCGGATATTCATAAAAATGATAATACAATGATTTGCGCCAATCAGCAGGTTTTTCTCCTTTCAACAGTGGAAGCAACGAAACACCTTGGATATCTTCGGGAACAGGAGCACCTGCCAATTCCAGAAAGGTAGGTGCATAATCTATGTTTTGCACCAGTTCTGTAATATCACCTTTCCTGTCAAAACCTTTGGGCAACCGCATTATAAGCGGAGTATGCATGGATTCTTCGTACATAAAGCGTTTGTCAAACCAACCATGTTCTCCCATATAGAAGCCTTGGTCTGAAGTATAAACCACCAAGGTATTGTCCAGCATATTCTTTTCTTTCAGATAATCCAGTACACGACCTACATTATCATCCAACGATTTCACTGTTTTCATATAGTCACGCATATAGCGCTGGAACTTCCAATCGGCCAATTCTTTACCTTGAGGATTCTTTTTATAGAAGTCATCGATAATGGGACCATAAAACTTATCCCATGCCGCACGCTGCCCCTCATCCATACGTCCGATATAATTTTCATAAAGAGCCTTCAAACGGGTTTGTTTATCGGGGCGAAGCATCTTAAGGTCATAAATCATATCCATATCCTTCACGATGCTCATTTCCTGAGCCGCTGCCGCAGGACGTCCTTCATAATCATCAAAGAAATTATCGGGCAACGGAAAAGTTTTATCTTCATACAAAGACAAGTTACAAGTATCTGCCAGCCAGTTGCGATGAATAGCCTTGTGATGAATCAAAATACAAAAAGGTTTGTCTTTATCCCGTTTGTTCTCCATCCAGTCTATGGCATCATCAGTAATGATATTGGTTATATACCCATGTTTTTGAATGGTGTCATTGTCTTGCGTAATAAAATCCGGATTATAGTAATCACCTTGTCCGGGTACAATCTCCCAATAATTGAAACCTGTGGGCAGACTCTCTAAGTGCCATTTTCCGATAAGGCGGTCTGGTATCCGGCCTGTTGCAGCAGCTTCGGAAAAGTCTGTTGCGAACCATCAAATATACAAGTGGTATTATCATAGAATTTATTAGTACAACTATGCTTGCCGGTAATCATGCAGGCACGGCTGGGACCACTTAATGAATTGGCCACAAAACTGTTAGTAAAACGCACTCCGTCATTAGCAATGCGGTCAAGGTTAGGCGTTTCCATATAACGCTTGTCATAGCAGCTCATCATCTGGGCAGTATGGTCATCGGTCATTATATACACGATGTTGTAAGGTTTCTGCTCCTCAGTTTTCTTTTGTGAAGCGCATGATGACAAAGATGCCACAGCAGTGATGCCGGTCAAAGAAAAAAGTAATCCTGATTGTAGGTTGTTCATATTCATAAATTTAAATAAGCAAAGAATTAACATCCGCAAAGATACAAGTTATGTTATTGTTTCTTGTCTGGAAATGACTATTTTATATCTGAGAATGTCCAGAAACAGGTTACAGACAAGAAAAAAACGGATGCAAAGCGCAGGTGCGCCCTGCATCCGGAAAAATCCAATAAAGACCTATTGAATAAAGCGTTCTATCATGTTTTCTTAATTAGTATAACCATAATTATTATCACTATAATCAAGAGCAGAATTGGTATCTATCTCATCTTTCGGAACCGGGAGCAATAAATTTTTCTTCAGGAAGTTTTCATCATTCAAATTTCCATCATTAAAAATACGTTCTCCCCAGTTCCCGTTCCCTTTAGGATTATTGGCCACTGATTCTTGAATAATTCCATGCCCATTGTTGACCTCGAAAGCTTTTTTCAAAAGCTCTGTGCCACGTAAACGCATTTTCTGATACATTTCCGGTTCACCGCACCTTCGAAAATACGTTCAAAATAAATTTTCTCACGCACTTGTTCCTTAGACAAGCCACTCTTCCAGTCAGCCGGCTGAGACGCGTTTCCTGATTGACGCGCTCTCTTCAGCACCTCATTGGCCAATGTTATCGCCTTGTCAGTCTGCCCCAATTCATTATATACATCCGCTGCCATCAGCAACATATCTGCATAACGATACAAAATTAAATTCTTATGACTGTTATTACCACTCTGCTCAGGATCCCACGGTTTCTTGAAATAGGGCCATGACTTTGTATTGGTAGATGGCTTTTTTGTCGCATTTTCCAACAAAGACAACAAGCCTTTCAAATACCCTTTTTCAGCGGGAGTCGCAGTAGCCGTATCGGCAATCATAGCATAAAGTTCTTCAGCTTTCGGACTAGCCGGATCAGCTAATTTCTCGTAAGGAATCCGTCCTACATACAACTTGGGTTTCTTCCATCCGGCAGGTTTTTCTTCTCCTTTAATGGTATATGTAAAATAAGGATATGCATATACAGTATCGCGCGCCGAAGCTATAGGCTCCTCTTTAGGTTTCTCACCTTTTCCTACTCCGGCATAAGACTTCCAATAAGTCAGGAATGTGCTTTCAATACGTGGATCACCGGGATAAGTAGCCCAAAAATAATCATACAAAGCTTTTGAAGCACGTATGCGGTCCCAAGCCTGCCCATTACAAGAGCCATTAGGAGCGACCAGCCAGCTACCCCGATTACGGGTGGTAGAACCTGCAAGTGCAAAATTCAATTGAAAAATAGATTCCGGAGAACCTTGTACGTAATCAACAAACAAATCACTGAATTTATCCGCCAGCCGGTATTTAGGCATTACCTCATCAAAACACGCTTTCGCCTTCTCCCAAGCCGTATTATCACCCTGACAGCCCAAAGTATGATAGAGTTTTCCTAGATACGCTTTCGCCGCCCACTTCGTTGCAAAACCGTCATCATCTTTTTCCGGTAAATTCTCATAAGCGAACTCCCAGTCAGTACGTACCAATTCAAAGACCTCATTTTTAGGAGAACGAGGAACAGCTACTCCGTCATGAGCAGAGGGAGTGGTCTTTAAAGGTACATCTCCATAGGTAACTGCCAAATTATAATAAGCCAATGCACGCAAAAAACGAGCAGCCGCTTCCATTGGCAATTTATCAGCCGATTCTAACGGACTATCGGCAATATTGGCAATGAATGCATTTGTTTCACCAATCACTTTATACATCCCTCTCCACGCCATTGTGTTTATGGTTTCATCAATTCCTCCGTCCATAGAAACCAATAAATCTGTAGAACTGCCATTCGTTTGTGACCATCCAAAACCACAATATCCAAATGTAACTTCCTGCCATGCCTGGCCATAAGCATTATCAGCCGACATATATCCGTAACATCCCATCAAAGCCTGTTTGGCATTTTCCACAGTACTAAACTGAGTTTTTGTATTTATCGTATATTGCGGGTCTTCATCCAGCCACGATTCGCAGGATGCCAATGACAAAGCACCTGCTAATAAAAATATATATTTTAGTTTTTTCATTTTACAAAAAAAATTATCGGTTAAACTATTTAAAAGGCCACATTTAATCCAAAGACATAAGAACGTTGGCTTGGAAATGCATTCATATCAATGCCCGGGCGTAATCCATCAAAAGCAAACGAATTGATTTCCGGATCGTATCCACTGTAATTAGTGATGACAAATGCATTTTTAACCGAAGCAAATACACCTATATTCTGAAAGCCGATTTTCTTCATCCAAGATTTTGGCAATGTATAATTCAAAGTGATATCCGAACAACGCAAGTAACTTCCATCCTCAATATAACGGTCATAAACCACGTTCTTTACATTCGCCGTAGCCGACGGATAAAGATTTGAATGATTCTCTTCCGTCCAGATATTCCGGAATGCTTCTTGTGTCAAATTACCAGCTTGCCGAGAGGGCGTATAATAACGGATATTCGTATTCAATATCTGATTGCCATGCACACCATTAAAAGAAGCCGAAACAGACAGGTCTTTCCAGGCAATACGAGTTTGGAAACCATAAGTAAAGTCCGGATTCGGATTGCCTAAAATGGTTTTATCCTTTTCATCCACAACACCATCCTCATTCATATCCACCGCTTTTATATTACCGGCTCCCAAGTCATTGGCCACAGAACTGGAATAATATTTGGTTGATCCGTCGGCAGCCGTATAAGCAACTTTTCCATCTACAATATCTTCCGGCTGAATAATACCTTGAGTCTTATATCCGAAGAACAATCCCGGTGCCTCACCTGCAATGAAAAGATTAGCAATACCAAAATGATCTCCTATAGAAGTTCCCTGATATCCACGCACATTCTTCAAGGTTCCAAAATCTGTCGGTGCAAAACCCAGGTCACCAATTTTTGATTTATTGAAACCAATGTTTCCGCCCAAACTCCAACTCCAACCGTTAAAGTTACGGAGAATATCTCCATTCAAACTAATTTCAACACCTTTGTTTTTCAACGAACCTTGATTCAACATCACACTTGCAAAACCACTGGAAGCAGGCAATGAACGCGAAATAAGCAAATCATTGGTTTTTTCTGATATACATCTACTGATCCTGACAGACGGCTGTTGAAAAAAGCAAAATCAAAACCCACATTCCAAGAAGATGTACGTTCCCACTTCAATCCGTCATTCTGCAAATTGCTTACCGCCATTGCCAAAATCTGATCCCCTGTGGCTTTTGCATAATCTATTATTTGTGAATAATCAGAGAAAGTAGCATAAGGATTAATGCCCTGATTGCCTGTAACACCAAAACCTAAACGTATTTTCATTTGATTCAACCAGTTAACATTCTTCATAAACTCTTCCTGCTCCATACGCCAGGCCAAAGAGAAGGAAGGGAAGTAAGACCATCGATTACCCTTTTTGAATTTACTTGATCCGTCCGCACGTACAGATGCAGTAAGCAAATATTTATCATAAGCAGAAAGATTGATACGACCTAGATAAGACAGTAACTGATAATCCTTTTGGGTAGGTTGTTCATGAGTCTTCACAGAAGCAAGGTGTAACCCTTTTGTACGTAAGTCAAAATTAGAGAAACGAGTACCCTTCACATTCTTATTCAAGAATGTATGTCCGTCATAAGTTACACCAGCAGTCGCTCCCAGATGAATACCTTTCGCCAAGTCAATATTTAAATTCAATAAGTTCTCTATATTATAATTGGTCTTGTTCAAATTAGCCATGGCTAGCACACCTTGATCATTAGCACCGATAGTGAGCTGCATGCCATACCAACGAGCACGTTCGTTTATATTCACATTTCCTCCGGCACGAAGATTATACGAAAGGTATTTGCAAATATTCCATTTCAAATCCAGACTACCGCCAAAGCTTTTATCATCCGTTATATCATCATAGTCATCCCGCCAGCTATAAACAGTAGTTTTTGCGTCCATGTCCGTTTGTAATGTCGGGTCGTCTGCCGGAATTTCATAAGGAGCTGTATCCAATACTGTACGTGCCAATGAACCGGCAATACCACCTGTCGTATTACCCCCGGTCATCATATCATTTTGTTTGATAGATCCATTCAAAGCAAGCGCCATAGTAACGGACTTTGAAAGGTTAGCCGTAAGGTTTGCACGCAAATCACCTTGTTTAATACCTGTATTGCTCACAATACCTTTTATATCCTTAAAACCACCCGAAACATAATAAGTCATTGCATCCGATCCTCCGCTGACCGATGCAGAATAGACTTGAGAGAAAGCAGATGAATAGGCTTCTTTCTGCCAGTTCTTATAACTCAAGACACGATAGTATTCAGGGTTGGTAGGATCTTTTTTATATTTATCCAAGTTTTCACCATACACATAATGCATCTCGCCATTTGCTTGCGGATAGTACTTTTCCTCGCCGGCATTAGCCTTCATATTGGCATAAGCAGCATACTGTTCCAGATTCAACATATTATGCAGGTTACGGGCATCCGCAATGGTAAAGTTTGCAGTCACGTTTACTTTAGCCTTACCTGCTTTCCCTTTTTTAGTCGTAATGATAATAACACCATTCGCACCGCGGGAACCATAAATTGCCGTAGCCGAGGCATCTTTTAATACAGTGATATCTTCAATATCCGCAGGATTCAAAGCACTTAAAGGATCCTGCGCAATCTGGAAATCACCGCCACCCATAGCCGACTCTGCAAATTCCCCGGTGGAAGATTGCGGGACATTATCAATAACATACAGAGGCTGGTTATCTCCACGCAATGAGTTAGCGCCACGAATTGTCACAGAACTGGCAGCTCCCGGAGCAGCATAGATGAAGTTACATTCAGCCCCGCCACCTTACCTTGCAACAGATTATTAAAAGAAGCTGTTTTAGAAGCATCGTTAGCATCCGGACGCAAGCTGGCGGTAGCACCGGTCAAATCACTCTTTCTTGCCGTACCATAAGCCACTACCACCACTTCATCCAATGTCTGGGTATCATCTTTCAACTGAACATTCAATACTTTTTTTCCACCGACCGGCACTTGCTGGGTCACATAGCCAATAAAAGAAAACACTAATGTAGATTTGGAGTCAGGAACATCAATAGAATAATTGCCATCAAAATCTGTAATGGTTCCCGTGGCTGTACCTTTCACTTGTACATTCACACCGGGCATCCCCTCGTTCGTACTGTCAGTAACTTTACCTGTTACTTTTATCTGCTGGGCAAACATATCTGGAATTGCTGCCACACAGAAGACACACACTAGAAAAACGTTAAAGAGGTTCTTCTTCATAGAATTAAATTTAAATTAGTAATTTATGATAGTTAACATTATTTTAATCTGTGGCAAATGTAGAGGAAAACAGAAGTATAAGGGGTACAATAATCACTATTTTTAAGTCCAAAATTAGCTAAAAAGGTCCATTTCACCGAGAAATAGTCAATTTTAGAGGAGTAATAAACAAAGTCGGAAACCCGGCCATTGTTTTTTAAGGACAATGACAACCAACCCAAATATAAAAACAAGTATCTTTGTATCTCCAAATATGTTTTTATCCATTAATCAATATATTATGAAACTAAAACTTTCTATTTTAACGATCCTGCTGTTCTTCTTATCAGCATCTTTTCCCTTGGCCGCCCAAAAGGCTCCCCAACCGTTTGATATTGACACCCCTTCGCTCCGCGTCTTCCTTCCGGCTCCCGAACTGGCGACAGGCCGTGCATAGTAGCCTGTCCGGGTGGCGGATATGGCGGACTGGCTGTCAACCACGAAGGCTATGACTGGGCACCTTACTTCAACAAACAAGGCATCGCACTGATTGTACTGAAATATCGGATGCCTCATGGTGACCGCACTCTCCCCATCTCGGACGCCGAAGCTGCCATGAAAATGGCGCGCGACAGTGCCGATGTATGGAATCTGAATCCATATGATATAGGTATAATGGGCTCCTCTGCCGGAGGGCATCTAGCTTCAACCATCGCCACACATACCCGCCCCGAACTCCGCCCTAACTTTCAAATCCTGTTCTATCCTGTCATCACCATGGATAAATCCTATACTCACATAGGATCTCACGATAATCTTTTAGGTAAGGACGCTTTCGCCGAACTGGAAACCGAATTTTCCAATGAGAAACAAGTAACCAAAGAAACTCCCCGCGCCTTTATCGCCTACAGTGACGATGACAAGACAGTCCCTCCTGCCAATGGGGTAAATTATTACCTGGGGCTGCACAAGAATCATGTACCAGCCGTACTCCATATTTATGCCAGTGGCGGACATGGCTGGGGTATCCGCGAAAACTTCATTTACAAGAATGAGATGTTAAACGATTTATCCGCCTGGTTGCGCAGTTTCAAAGCTCCCCGTAAAGATGCTGTCCGGGTAGCCTGTGTAGGCAACAGCATTACTTACGGAGCAGGAATCAAAAACCGGAGCCACGACAGCTATCCCTCCGTTCTAGGCCGTTTGCTAGGAGATAAATACTGGGTGAAAAACTTTGGAGTCAGCGCACGTACCATGCTGAATAAAGGTGATCGCCCTTATATGAAAGAACAAGCTTATCAACAAGCATTGGCGTTCAACCCCAATATCGTTGTTATCAAACTGGGAACCAATGACAGCAAGTCATTCAACTGGGTACATAAAGCAGATTTCATAAAAGATACACAAACCATGATTGACGCCTTTAAAGCCCTTCCCTCACAACCTGAAATCTATCTATGCTATCCTTCAAAGGCATATCTTACCGGAGAAAGCATTAATGATGATATCATCTCAAAAGAGATTATACCTATGATTAAGAAGGTTGCCAAGAAAAACAAACTGCCTGTCATTGACCTTCACAGCGCAATGGATGGAATGCCGGAATTATTCCCCGACCATATCCATCCCAATGAAGAAGGAGCGAAAGTGATGGCAAAAGCTGTTTACGATGCTATAGCAAAATAAAAGGAAACGAAGGAGCAGACAGGAATTAATCAGCCAAAAAGAGACTTTTTATCGGTTGTCCGCATTATTCATACGTCATTTTGTTGTGTTATTCAAGACAATCAACTATTTTTGTTCCCAAACCTTGAGTAAGCAATGAAAACATCTGCCCACAACATACGAATCCTGTCCTTGCTCCTTCTATTCACTCTACTGCATTCTATATCAGAAGCCAAACAGTACTTTTTCCAACAAATCCCCTCTCAAAACGGACTTTCCTCCATGGTACGCTGTATGGAAGTCAGTCAGGAAAAAGGATATGTCTGGATAGGGACACGCTCAGGAATCGGACGATTCGACGGTTACGAACAGCGAAGATATCTGCGCGGTAATGTCACACATATTTTGGAAGATGAAGAACATACCATTTGGGCCATCACAGAAAAGGGAGTATTCCGCTACAATGAAAAAGAAGACAAGTTTACCCTTGTGCGGGATAAAGACAACAATCCGGTAATAGCCAGTTCTCTTTGCCTATGGGAGGACGGAGTAATCTTCGGGGGAAGAGGCAGTCTATACAAATACAACTATGAAGACCATATTATCAACCTGTTCCATACGTTGAAGCCGAACGGCAAGTATCATATTTCCAATCTTTACCAATGGGATTCCCGCACTCTCCTGGCCACCAACCGATGGGCAAAAGCTCTGTTTATTGATATCGCTACGGGCAACACCCGTCCTGTTCCCTTCAACAGTGAACAGATTATCTCACTGTTGATTGATAAAAAAGGGAATGTATGGGTAGCTCATTACAATCAGGGAGTAAGCTGTTATGACCGCAATGGAAAACAATTACAGACCTATCATACACAAAACTCTCCCCTCAAAACCAATGTAGTGCTATCATTAGAAGAGCATAACGGACAAATATGGATGGGTACAGACGGAGGAGGAATCCATATTCTCAATCCGCAGACCGGCAAGATATCGACATTGAGGTACATTCCGGGAGATCGTTACTCCTTGCCTGCCAACTCTATTCTTTGTCTATATAACGACAAAAGCGACAATATGTGGGCGGGAAGTGTACGTAACGGATTAATCAATATTAAAGAGGTAGGAATGAAAACCTATCAAGACGTACTGCCGGGACAGAATTACGGACTGAGTGAGAAAACAATCCTATCCATTTATCAGGACCATGACAATCAAATATGGATCGGAACAGACGGAGGGGGCATCAACCTCTTCGACCCGGCCACCGGAAAGTTTCATCACATACTTTCTACCTGGGAAGAAAAGGTGGCTTCCATCACCGGCATGGACAAAGACCATCTGCTGGTTTCGCTATTCAGCCAAGGCCTGTTTATCTTTCATAAAGAAACCCACCGATATCAGCCGCTTGTCATTATCAACGACAGCATTAATGATATTTTATGCCATCGGGGAAAAACAGTCAATGTATATCAAAATACTCCTGAAACCATTTTGATGTTATCCGAAACGCCTTATAAATACCATATTGGTAAAAAGCAATTCATTCCCATCACCAAGGGAAAAGGCATCACTGATATTGTCGGTACATTGTTACCCATAAACAGCACAGGAGAGGATTGCTATCTGCACGATTTGGAACATATCTATCAAATCAACTCCAGCCTCAACGAACTGGAACTTATATTTACCTGTCAAACAGACACCGTGTTCAATTCTGTTTCACAAGACGAGAACGGATTGCTATGGATAGGCAGTAACCATGGTTTAAGTTATTATAATCCGGGTACAAAGCAATATACCCTTGTCCCCAATACCCTGATTAATGAAATAAGCTCGCTCATTTGTGACCGGCAAGGACGTGTATGGATAGGAACGGAAGAAAAATTATTCGCATATCTGATTAAAGAAAAGAAGTTCATCTTATTCGGTGAACCGGACGGAGTGGTACAAAACGAATATCTGGAGAAACCCCGATTGCTATCTTCATCCGGAGATGTCTATATGGGAGGTGTAAACGGCTTACTACATATCAACCGGCACTTACCTGACGACCCCGCACTTCTCCCCACTCTCCAACTGGCCGACATCCTAGTGGGCGGAGAACGTGTCTACGACCGGATATCAAACGACCACCAACTTAGTGTCAATGAAAAAAGCAAACCGATCATCATCAAAATCATCACCCGTGATAAGGATATTTTCCGCAAACCCATGTATAGATACACCATTACAGGACTGAACGGACAAAACATCTATTCTTATTTACCGGAAATAAACTTAAGCAGTCTGCCAACAGGCAGTTATCACATAAAAGCCGCCTGTAGTACCCGCAACGGTGACTGGACAGCAGACTATGATATTCTTACCCTGACAGTACTGCCTCCCTGGTATAAATCCGGCTGGTTCATCCTAAGTTGCACCCTTTTTATCTTCATCAGTGTCATTCTCACTTTCATCCTGATATTGCGCAACAAAGAAACCAAGCTAAAGTGGGCAATGAAAGAACATGAACAGCAGGTATACGAAGAAAAAGTACGCTTTCTCATCAACATCAGCCATGAGCTTCGGACTCCACTGACCTTGATACATGCACCCTTGAAACAACTAATGGACAAACTTACCGCCGACAACGAAAATTATCCGTTGATCCAAAGCATCTGTAAACAATCTGAACGGATGAAGAACATTCTGAATACTGTTCTGAATGTTCGCAAAATGGAAGTAGGACAAAGCACACTCCATATCCAGAGCATACAATTGGATGAATGGGCGGAGCAACTGATTTCCGATTTTAAACCGGAAGCCTCCGTCAGAGGCATCACACTCGTCTATCAACCTGAGCCGGAGATTCAAACCTTGTGCTTCGACAAAGAAAAATGTACCACTATCCTGACCAACCTATTAATTAACGCATTGAAATATACTCCCGATGAGAGTACAATCAGCATTTCAACCCGTTTGTCGGAAGACAGGACAAGAGTACGCATATCCATTTCCGACCAAGGTCCGGGACTGAAAGATGTGGATACCAACAATCTCTTTGTCCGCTTTTACCAAGGCAACAACAGTCGTCCCGGCACAGGAATCGGATTGTCCTATTCTAAAATACTGGTCGAACAACACGGAGGCAACATTGGAGCCTACGACAACAAGAATTTCGGAAGTCCGGGAGCCACTTTCTGGTTCGAACTTCCATTAAATACCGAACCGGGAAATATCACACTGCACCCACAAGAATATCTGAATACACTTTTGGCACCCACGCAAGAAACAGAAAGCATTCCCGAACAACAGGAAGAAAATAAAACAGCCCCAAGCCATACCTTATTAATAGTAGATGACAACAAAGACCTGACCGATTATCTGGCAACAGCCTGAAAGACCGGTTTAAGACAATATGGGTAGCAGCCGATGGAGAGGAAGCATTGCGTCTTTGCCGGGAAAAACGTCCTCATATAGTTGTAAGCGATATCCAAATGCCCCATATGAACGGCTATGAGCTATGTAAACAAATAAAAGAAGATTTGGAAATAAGCCATATCCCGGTTATCCTGCTCACTGCACGTAATGACGAAGAAAGCCAACTATATGGTTATAAAAACGGAGCAGACGCCTACATCACAAAACCTTTTGAAGTAAGTATGCTGTATGCAATTGTCTGTAGCCAACTGCATAACCGGGAACGGATGCGTACCCGCTATACAGACATCGGTCCTCTGCCGCCACCCGAAGAAGGAACCTTCAGTTCGGCCGATGAAGAATTTTTAAATCGCCTGAATCAGATAATCACAGAACATCTGGATAACGAACAGTTGGGTATTCCATTCATTTGCAACAAAATAGGAATCAGCAGAGCTTCTTTATACAATAAGCTGAAAGCATTGACAGATATGGGAGCCAACGACTATATAACCAAAATACGTATGGAGAGAGCTATCTGGCTTATTCTCCATACAGAACTCAGTGTCAATGACATAGCAGATAAGACAGGATTCTCGACCGCCAGATATTTCAGCACTGTATTCAAACAGCATACAGGTTGCTCCCCTACCCAATACAGAGAGAAACCGCCTGTCAACACTCAATAACCCTATAAAACCCTGTTTTCATTCCATGTTATGTTAATTTCCGACCATTTATAATAATAAATGATATATAATATGGAATAAAAGCAGAGATATAGTGCATTATCCAAATGAAAGAGTTTACTTTGTCCAACAAACAATTAGAGATTTATTCTAGTTTTATTCTCATCATGTATCTTCTCAGTTATCCACATTGAGTATATTCATTCCTGATTTAGAGCTTCTTGAAATTTCGTTGTTAGATTATTAATTTTTTATATTGACAGTTATGAATATGTATGTTGGAAACCTTAGCTACAACGTTAAGGAAGTAGATTTGAGAGAAGTTATGGAAGAGTATGGAACAGTAGGCTCAGTCAAGTTAATCATTGACCGTGATACAAGAAGATCAAAAGGTTTCGCCTTTGTCGAAATGCCGGAAACTTCAGAAGCTTCAAACGCTATCAAACAGTTGAACGGCGTAGAATATGCCGGCCGTCCAATGGTAGTAAAAGAAGCCTTACCCAGAAATTAATAGAGTAAACTTGATAGACAAAGAAAAAGGATTTTCCTGCATGGAAAATCCTTTTTCTTTGTCTATCAAGTTTTAATGAATACTGCTTACATACACCAGCTACCACTCTATAAATTTACCACGAGCTCTGCGTTCCGCCAACATCTGTGTAAGAAAACGCTGGCGGTCCTTGGCTATGTAACGCCGGGCAAAAATATTAGGAACAGCTACCCCCAAGGCTATACAGAAATGATAAGCGCCGAGTTAATACCATTGGAAAAAGCAAGCGTCACTTCTCCTACCACTCCACGCATATTGATAAGCGCCAGCAACGAACGATACATCAAGACACCGGGAACCATCGGAATGACAGAAGGAATAGTCAGCACATGATTAGGAACATGAAACCAATGAACGGCTTTGACAGCTATCAAACTCACAACAAAGCTTCCCATAAACGAACCGATCACCGGACCATATCCTAATTCAAAGTTTACAAAGTTACGGGTACATACTGCAATTATTCCACCTACAGCCACCACCCACAACAAACGTCTCTGCACATTAAATATAGTGGCGAATCCCATAGCCGCAATAGCAGCCGCAACAGCATATACCCAATAAGCATCGTGCGGCACCATGCTCAGTTCACTGAACTTCTGGTCGATAGTCACATCACTCATCACCAACAGCCTCAAGGCAAAAGCGATACCAAACGCCATGCCTCCTACCATCATTACCGTGTTGGCTGCACGCGTAATACCTACCAACAAGTGATTGTCAATCATATCGTCCACAAAATTTATCAGCGGCACACCGGGAACGATATATAAGGTACAGGCCAGCAACGGATGATACGGAGTGGAAGATAAACCTGAAAAAGAAAACGCATAAGCCAGACAAGTACATAAAAATGCAGAGATCGCAATACTCATATATACATTGATACCGAACTCAATGCAACGGGCACGGGTACGGAACCCCACAAAAGTACAAATAGCCGTAATCAGAAAAGCAATCCAGTCACCACCAAACAGCTTACAGAACCCTCCACAGGCAAACCCGGTACAGATTGCCACGACATAGGGGGTATAATTACGCTCCTGACGAGCAATCTTCTCCAGTTCTTCCTCGTATTTATCCAATGAATAATCCTGCTCAATGGCACGCCACGAAAGTTTACTGATTTTTGAAATGGCTTCCATATTGATGCCATGTTTCTCGCATTTCTGAAACTTGGAAAAAGAGTGCTTCTCGTCACTCACATTGACCATCAGCATCGTCCACCGGATATCAATATGCAGTTTCTCTTCCGGAATGCCCAGATAAGCGGCCACGCGCTTCATGTTTCTTTCAATCCGGTTAGTGTCTGCCGCACTCTCCATCAGCAGCTTGCCGGTACGTAATAAAAGGTCTAGTTTACGGCGCAATAGCAGCACCTCTTGTTCATTTGTTGTCTCGTTCATCTTCTTTTTACCTCAATTTTGTTTACTCTGACAGGAAACAGGTTGTTTTTTCGGGGTGCAAAGGTACAAAAAGTATATGATATTCATAACTAAATGTAGGAACAGAAATGAAATTGTCGTATCTTTGACCCGAAATAATTAAGTTAGATATGGTAACATTCAAAGAATTCTTTTCATTCAAGAATAACCGCTTCTTCTGGCTCAATCTGATAGCGATGGTAGTGGTCATTGTGGCAGCA
>ENA-OQIC01000065-OQIC01000065.1-human-gut-metagenome-genome-assembly--contig:-NODE-65-length-42676-cov-2.418294_pt1 | contig 42676 bp, 47 predicted proteins | sample MGYA00242572_ERZ504736 | MGnify/ENA primary metagenome ERZ504736 (study PRJEB26092, sample SAMD00036201) | human gut metagenome | host: Homo sapiens | study: EMG produced TPA metagenomics assembly of...
GTCAGCTTGATTCTGGAAATGCCGCGTGGATTTTGACGTCCGCGTCCCTTGTGTTCCTCATGACGCCGGGTGTGGCGTTCTTCTACGGTGGCATGGTCCGCGCAAAGGCCGTGCTGAACATGATGATTATGGAGGCGGCCGCTCTGTCCGTCACAATGGTGATCTGGGTGCTGTGGGGCTGGTCCATCGCCTACGCAGGCACTTCGGTCGGCGGTGTCTTCGGTGATCCGGCCACAGGCTTCCTGCTGAAGGATTCCATGGTTTCCGACGGCGGTGTCTTCACGTCGGCTTCGCTGAACTCCAACAACTACCCGGTCAGCGTCGATGTGGCGTTCCAGTCCGCATTCGCCATGATTACCGTCGCTCTGATTTGCGGCGCTATCGCTGAACGTGTCAAGTACTCCACGTGATGATTTTCGTCGCGCTGTGGATTACCTTCGATTACGCTCCGCTCGCCCACATGGTGTGGAATGGCGGTCTGCTGAGCGCTGACGGCGCGATCTCCCAGGCTATCGGCGCTGCCGCCCACGATTTCGCAGGTGGTACGGTCGTGCACATCAATGCTGCAGTCGCCGCTCTGGTGATCGTGTTGATCATCGGCAAGCGCAAGGGCTTCGGCACCCAGCCGTTCCGTCCGCACAATGTTCCGTTCGTGATGCTTGGCGCTTTCCTGCTGTGGTTCGGATGGTTCGGCTTCAACGCTGGTTCCGCGTTTGCCGCCAATGGCACCGCAGGCTACGCTTGGGTTTCCACTTCCGCTGCAACCGCCGCCGCAATGCTCTCTTGGGGCTTCACTGAGAAGATCCGCACCGGCCACTACACCGCCATGGGTGCCGCTTCCGGCATCGTCGCAGGTCTGGTTGCCATCACTCCGGCCGCCGATGTGGTTTCCCCGCTGTGGGCCATCGTGCTCGGTGCCATCGCCGGCGTGCTCACCTGCCTCGCTTGCGGCCTGAAGTTCAAGCTCGGCTACGATGATTCTCTCGACGTTGTCGGCGTCCACGGCGTCGGCGGCTTCACCGGCACTGTGCTCATCGGCTTCTTCGGCGAAGGTACCGGTCTGTTCGCGGGCGGCGACTGGAAGCAGCTGGTTGTGCAGCTCATCGTTGCCCTCGTTGCCATCATCTGGTCCGCTGTTGTCACCGGCATCATCGCCTTCGCTCTGGAGAAGACGATTGGTTGGCGTGTCACCGAAGCTCAGGAAGTCGGCGGTATCGATCTTGCCGATCAGGGCGAACGTGCTTACGATTTTGCTGGTACCGCCAGCTCTGTTCTCAAGGAGGTGAAGTGAGATGAAGCTCATTACCGCTATCATTCAGCCGCATAAGCTTGACGATGTCAAGGAAGCCCTCGCTGCCGCAGGTGTTCACGGTCTGACCGTGTCTGAGGCTAACGGTTACGGCCGCCAGCGTGGCCACACCGAGGTTTACCGTGGCGCCGAATACACCGTGGATCTCATTCCGAAGATTCGCGTCGAGGTGCTGTCCGATGACGCCGATGCCGAGACTCTGGTCGGTGTGATCGTCAAGTCCGCCGGCTCCGGCACCATCGGCGACGGCAAGGTCTGGGTTGCCCCGCTTGATTCGGTGACCCGCGTGCGTACCGGCGAGACCGGCTCTGCCGCTATCTGATAATTCATTCGGATAGATATTAAGGGCCCCGGGCTTAGGTTCGGGTTATCAATAGACAGATCCCCGTACGTGCTTCGCGCCGTGCGGGGATTTTCATACGTTTTTCGCGTCAGATTGTCTGCTTCGGATTTCCCCGCTTCGCTTTTATCTGCTCAGATTTGATTGTTTTTGCGAAGATTCATAAGGATTTGCTATGACTTCAGCGGTTGATGGTCTTAAACAACGTTTCATGGATATAAGTCAGCCGGATGCCGACGGCGTGTACCGCAATGGTGCGGCGAAACGTAAGGCTCGTACGGATCTGGCCATGGATTGCCTCAAACAATTGTGGCAGGAGGCTTGCCAGACGGTGTCTTTTGACGTTCCGCAGTCCGGCATTGGTCTTGGCGCGGTGGGTTCGTTGGCCCGCGGCCAAGTGGGACCGAGTTCCGATCTTGACTTGGTGGTCATTTATGAGCCTCACGCGCTCACTGACCGGCAGCTCAATGAGCTTGCCAACAAATTGTGGTATCCGATTTGGGATTCGGGTCTTGATCTTGACCAGTCGGTGCGTACCCGCGCGCAGTGCGAGGCGGTCACCGACCATGATCTGCCCGCCGCGATGGGTTGGCTGGACGTGGTGCCGATCGCGGGCGACACGCAGCTGATCGAGTCCACGGCTATCTCCATTTTAGAGCGTTGGCGTAGGGCCGCCCGTAAGCGCTTGCCCGAATTGTTGGGTTCCGCCAAGTCTCGTTTGGGCGAGTTCGGCCGTATGGCGTATAGCAATCAGCCTGATATTAAGGAGTCTCGCGGTGGTTTGCGCGATTCCGTGCTGGTCTCCGCGCTTGCCGCTTCTTGGCTTGCCGACCGCCCGCACGGCCAGTATGACGATGCCGTCGAACGGTTGCTGGATGTGCGCGATTGCATTCATTTGGTGGCCAATAAAGACACGAATATGTTGCTCGCTCCTTATCAGGCGAAGGTTTCGGCGATGCTGGGTTTGGCTGATCCGACGTTGCCGAGCGGCGAGCGTGAGGCGAAGTCGATTGATGATTTGCAGACGTTGCTTGCGCGTGTTGGTCGCCAGATCGCGTTTTCGCTTGATTCCACGGCTTCTCGCGCTGAGCATTCGTTGACTCATGAGAAGCCTCGTTTTGCGTTTTTCCAGGTGTTCCAGCCTCGTGGCGGCGGTAAGCGTCAGGCGCTACGTTTGATGTGGTCGCGCCCGGTATCGCCAAGCATGAGGAGGAGATCGTGCTTGCGCCGGGTGCCGATCCGAAGTCCGATCCGTGTCTTGCGTTGCGGGCTGCTGTTGCTGCGGCTGAGTTTGGTCTGCCGATCGCGCCCGGCACGTTGCAGAATCTGAAGTCGTGTCCGATCGATGATCGCACGTGGAATGATGAGTCGCGTAGTCTGTTCTTGCGTTTGCTTGCGAGCGGTCCCGCGTTGTTGCAGGTGTGGGAGGAGATTGATTTTGTCGATATTCCGGGTCGGCTGATTCCGGAATGGTTGGCGATTCGTAATCGCCCGAGCGCTTCGGCTGCGCATCGGTATACGATTGACCGTCATTCGGTTGAGGTGGTTACGCGGCTTGGTCGTGAAACACCTCGTGGAAACCGTTATGATGATCGGCATTATCAGGCGTTGCTGTTGGCTGGTATTTTGCATGATGTCGGCAAGCGTCCGGGGGTTGCCGATCATGCGGCGGAGGGTGCACGTCATGCGTCCATGGTGTTGAAGCGCATGGGTTTTGACCGTGACATTATTTGGTGGGTCACGTTGTTGGTGCGTGAGCATCTTACGTTGTCGGAGTTTGCGACTGGTCAGAATCCGAATGATCCGAATGTTGGTGACGAGTTGGCGTCTCGTCTTGATCATGATCCGCTGCTGCTTGACATGCTGTTCGATCTGACTCGTGCTGACGGTTCGTCGTTGGGTGCCACGGCCGGCGAGACCATTTCCAAACAGTACGGCTGGAGTAAATGGCGCGAAACCCTTGTCCGAACCATGTACAACGCCACCCGCTACCACATGTGAGGCCGCGTAGGCTGTGAGCGAATGCCCGGCAAAGCGACATGATTGCCGATGCGGTACCCGCCGCGTCGGCGGAAACCCATCGTTTAAGAAAAAGTGGGGAACATATCACCTTCGGTTCACTTAAGCAAGTCACAACCAGGGGAATGGGCACCCGTACGAAAGATGTCCCCAAGTTGTCCACTTGGTTATCCCCATTTGGTGGATAACTCGATATGTTTTCCACATAGTTATCCCCAGTATGTGGATAACTCGGGTTTTTTCGGCTTTCTTATCCACAGCGAACCGATTCGCGCGTGTCGGGTGATTTCGATCCTGCCAATGCGGAGATTCCTCCAGAATCTCATCGCAACATCATTCGTGAAGTGGCACAGGTATTATGGTTTTTCCCGGTACACCACACATCGAAGAGCTGGAGAAGCATGGCGGAGAGCAATTCTTGGAACAATGGCCTGAATCAAGGGCAAAACCGCGGTTTTTCAGGCAATGGCAGCATTTCCGGCGCGTCGGGAACGGCTATTCGCGACGCCATCTTCGACCGTGTGCCGCCACATGACGACGCCGCCGAAATGGCGGTGCTCGGCGGCATGCTCATGAGCAAAGACGCCATCGGCGAAGTCTCGCAGATGATTGACATCACCGACTTCTACCAGCCGCGCAACCAAACCGTGTACGAAGCCATCATCAACCTGTTCTCCGCATCGCAGCCCGTCGACGCGGTGCTGGTGGCCAACCAGCTGCTCAAAGACGGCGACCTCGAAAAAGTGGGGGGATCCGACTATCTGCACAGCCTCGTCGCATCCGTGCCGACCGCAGCCAACGCAACCTTCTATGCCGACATCATCACCAGCGTGCCATCCTGCGCAATGTGATCGCAGCCGGCACCAAAATCGCACAGCTCGGCTACACCGCCGAAGGATCCCAAGCCGAAGACGTCGTCAACCTGGCACAGGCCGAAGTCTACGAAATGTCGACCGGCAAAGTGAGGCAGGATTACGCGCCGATCGGCACCGTCATCACCGACACCCTCGACCAAATCGACCGACTGCAAAACGGCGAGGTTTCCAAAGGCGTGCCAACCGGATTCCGTGACATCGACGACGTGACGCAAGGCCTGCAGCCGGGCCAGATGATCGTCGTTGCAGGCCGACCGGCCATGGGTAAGTCCACGCTCGGCGTTGATTTCGCGCGAGCTGCGGCGCTGCACCACAATATGACGTCCGTGATCTTCAGCTTGGAAATGAGCAAAACCGAACTTGCGCAACGAATCATTCGGCGGAAGCGAATATTCCGCTGTCAGCCATGCGCCGAGCGGAAGAAATCACGCAGGAACGTTGGAATATCCTCAATAATCTGCAGGATAAACTGCAGAACGCACCATTATTCATCGACGATAGTCCGAACATGAGTTTGATGGAGATCCGTGCGAAATGCCGCCGATTGAAGCAGACGAACGATCTGAAATTAGTGGTGATCGATTACCTGCAGCTCATGACTTCCGGCAAGGCCGTGGAAAGCCGCCAGCAGGAAGTGTCTGATTTCTCGCGTGCATTGAAGCTGCTTGCCAAGGAATTGGAAGTGCCGGTGGTGGCGCTGAGCCAGCTGAACCGTGGCCCCGAAATGCGTCAGGATAAAAAGCCGCAGCTTTCGGATTTGCGCGAATCCGGTTCTATCGAACAGGACGCCGACGTGGTGTTCCTCGTGCACAGGCCGGACGCCTACGACAAGGAAGATCGCCCGGGCGAGGCCGATATCATCATGGCGAAGCATCGTAACGGTCCGACGCAGACGTTCAATCTCGCGTTCCTTGGCGCATACTCCAAGTTCAAAGATATGCCGCAGGACTACCAGAGCCAACAGGAGGTATAGCATGGCGTGGAACTCATTCGCAACGCCGTTGATCGGCAAGGCCGTGCGTGCGGCCTCCCGCCTGGCACATGGCGGCGGCAGCGCGTTCCCCGGCAAAATCGTGGAACGGATTGACCCGCAATTCCTCGCACGCACCCTGCAGCAGCTACCGCTTGGCGTGGTGCTCGTATCCGGCACGAACGGCAAAACCACCACCACGCGCATGGTGGCAAGCATGCTGGAATCGTTGGGATTGAAGGTATTCACCAATCCGACCGGATCGAATTTCACCCGCGGCGTGGTCTCGTCGCTGCTGGCCGAAGTCTCGCTCGGCGGCAAACTGGACGCCGACATCGCCGTACTGGAACTCGACGAAGCGTACGCGGTGCATTTCGTCAAACAAGTGCAACCCGACTACTGCCTGCTGCTCAACGTGATGCGCGACCAGCTCGACCGTTTCGGCGAAATCGACAATACCGCACGACTGCTGAGCAAAGCCGCCGAAGCGACCACCGGAACCGTAGTGCTCAATCGTGAGGATCCACGCATCGCACGACTTGCTGACGTCGCACATACTGAAGATGGTGTGGAAGTGCGCTATTTCGGTCTTGACGGGTCGTTGCGCAGCTTCTTCCCGTCCGACGACGACATGCGCACGACAGTCGATACTGCATCGTCCGCAAATATTGAGATTGACGATGCTGCAGTGATTGCGAAAACTGGGGAAAATGCAGAAAAATCGGAAGATGCGGCAATTGCGGAACAGCTACCAGCTGACGTGACCTTGCTTGCCGTGGGCGACCATCGTGCCAGTTTCGGCATCGACGGTGAAACGTACGAAACCGGTGTGAGACTGGAAGGCGTGTACAACCTGTACAACGCGGCGGCCGCGCTGGCCGTCGTGCGAGCGGTCGTAGCCGATGCGCAAGCAATGTTCCTGCCGTTCGAGCAGAACGTAACCGACGAACTATTGCGACAAGTGGGAATCTCACAGCGCATGATCGACTTCGCGCATTCCACCACGCAAGCCATGATCGACGCGGCAGCCGAAGTCACTCCGGCGTTCGGACGCGGCGAGGTCATCGACGTGAACGGCTCGCCGGTGGAGCTGCTGCTCGTCAAAAACCCCATGGGATTCCGTCTGTCGCTCGCATCCTTCACCCCTGAAGGCTGCGACACCATGATCGCCATCAACGACGAATACGCCGACGGGCGTGACATGAGCTGGCTGTGGGACGTGGACTTCTCCTCGCTGCGAGACACCGGTGTGGCCATGGTTTCGGGCGTGCGTGCCTGGGACATGGCGTTGCGCCTCGAATACGATCAGGTGCCGGTGAATAGCGTCAACACGGAACTTGAAGAGGCCGTCTCAACGTTCGTGAACGCGAATCCGGGCACCCCCAAGCACATTTACTGCACATACACGGCAATGCTCAAAACGCGAGCCGCGCTCGGCAAAATCGCCGAAGTCGCCGACGCTGGCGTAGGCAAATAACAGCGCGAATCCGCGCAACGCATGAAAACGCATGAAGAACGTATGAACGCATGAGGGAGACGATATGAGCCAGGTAATCGACATCGTGTCGCTATATCCGAAAGACATGAACATTTACGGCGACTCCGGCAACGTGCTCACCATCCAGCGCCGTCTCGCCCTATACGGCTACGAGCCGCGCGTGCACGCCTACAATCAGGGCGACGCGTGGCCCGAACACGTCGACATGATTCTGGCGGCGGCGGCCAAGACACCGGCCAGAAGAAAATCATCGACGACTTCTTCAAACGCGCCGACCTGCTGCGATCGCTGGCCGCCGACGGCACCCCCATGCTCATGATTTGCGGTCTGTACCAGCTGTTTGGCGAATATTTCGAAACGGTGGATGGCTCCCGACTCGACGGCATCGGCGTGATCGGCGCGTACACGGTCGGGCAGGAAGTGCGCATGATCGGCAATCTGACCGAGCATTCCGCCGATTTCGGTGACATCATCGGCTACGAAAACCATTCCGGCCAAACCTTCCTGCGCGAAGGCGTGCAGCCGCTCGGCACCGTCGACGCGGATAGCACCGGCAATAATGGCGAGGATCATACGGAAGGCGCCCGCGTCAACAATGTGATCGGCACATACATGCACGGCTCGCTGCTGCCGAAAAACCCCGCGATCGCCGATTTTCTGATCCGCACCGCCGCAGAACGCCGGTATGGTTCGTTCGATCCGGCCGCTGCAGGCAGACGGAAGCGCAGCGTGCGGAACTTGATCGCATCAACACGATTGCCAGCAACGCGCGTCGCGTGGCCATGTCACGCCCGCGCTGATTGTTTTCGCGCTGTTTCGTAGTTTTCGCGTTTTCGTACGCTGTGAGCATACGGCAGCGAGTCTTCCGCAGAATTGTAACGATTGACTAGTTTCGTTGACGTTATTTGTGAAGAAAATGCGATAGAGTGGGTACCACCATCACCTAAGGAGGTAATCATGGCTGATTTTGATTTTGGTGACGGCCTGCGTAAGGTCTTCCTCGCCGGCGTTGGCGCTTTGGCGACCACGGTTGAGAAGAGCCAGGAAATCGTTGACGATCTCGTCAAGAAGGGCGAGCTGACCGTCGAACAGGGCAAGGCCCTCAACGCCGAACTCAAGCACAAGGTCGCGGAGGTCAAGGAATCCTCTGAAGCCAAGGCTGCAGAGGAAACCAAGGAAGCCGAACCTGAAGCCAAAGCCGAGTAACGTTCAATCGTTCACATCGCCGTCTGCTCGTCGCATCACGTTCAGACGGCGATTTGTTATGCGGAACTTGCGAAACATGCGAACGGCCGTGTGCGGAACGTAAGAAACGTGCGAAACATGCGAATCGCATGAAATACGCGGGACGCAAGTCTCCTCATGAATCCCACTCATCGTAATCCGACCAACGTTTGCGAGCAGCGATATGTCTTTGAATTCTCCGATCGAGCCGGATGCGGCCCGCCCTGAAAGCGTGGAGCCGGTCACACTTTCCGACCGAGTCAACGCGGTGATCAATCCGACGGCGAACCCCTCGTCCGACGCGGCTGCGGCAACGGCAGCCAAATCCGCGGGAAAAACGGGAATCCCGCAATCGCAAGGCAAGCAGAACGACGCAACCTTTACGCAATCCGAAACCATCGGACTGTTCGGCCCGCGTAAAGACTCATTCTCGCAGCGCTACCACCTGACTCGTCGAGGCAAACTGAAGCGACTTGCGCAAATCGCGCAAATCGTCAACCAATTCGACATTGTGCACGGCCTGACCCCCGTCAAAATGCGGCTCATGTTCGAAGCGCTTGGCCCAACTTTCGTGAAAGTCGGACAGATCCTGTCCATGCGCTCCGAAATCCTGCCCCAATCGTTCTGCGACGAACTCGCCAAACTGCGCGCCGACGCCGACCCCATGCCGTACGGCACCGTCCTGCAAGTGCTGGAAGACGAATACGGACGCCCGGCAGGCGAAATCTTCGACCATATCGACGCCACACCGCTCGGATCGGCAAGCCTCGCGCAAGTGCATCGTGCGAAACTCACTACCGGAGAAGATGTGGCCGTCAAAGTGCAACGCCCGGGCGTGCGCGAAACCATGGCACAGGATGTGTCCATCATGCGCACCATCGCACGAATAGCCGCCAAAACCATGCCCAGCGCCCAAGTGGTCGATCTCTCCGGCGTGGTCGAAGAACTGTGGGACACCTTCGAAGCCGAAACCGACTTCATGATCGAAGCGCGAAATCTGGCGGAATTCAAACGATTCTGCGAACACTACAAATACATGGACTGCCCGAAGCCATACTCCGACCTGTGCACCGAACACGTGGTGGTCATGGACTACGTCGAAGGCATTTCCGTCTCGCATCCTGATGAGCTCATCGAAGCGGGCTACGATCTGAAGGAAATCGGCACCAAACTGGTCGACAATTACGCCACGCAAGTGCTTGACGAAGGCTTCTTCCACGCGGATCCGCACCCGGGCAACATCATGGTGCGCGGCGGCAGATCGTGCTGCTCGACCTAGGCATGACGGGCCGCTTAATGCCAAAACCCGTTCCGTCTTGAAAGACATGATTTTCGCGGTCGCCAAACAGGATTCGCCCGCGCTTGCCGACGGTCTGCTGCGTTTCGCCGGTGCCGAGGCCGATCCGGAGGATTATCCGGCGTTATTGGCCGACTTGGATGTGATCGTCAAGGAATTCGGCACAGTGGATTTGGCCGAGCTGGATATCGCCGCCATGCTCACCGCGTTGACGCAAATGGCGCAACGACACGGCATTGAAGTGCCGAGCACCGTCACCACCGTCGGGCGTGCGCTGGTCACTTTGGAAGGCCTGCTCGACGAGTTCATTCCAGACGTGAATATGATTCAGATCATCTCCGACCATATCGCCGCAAGCACGTCGAAGAAGGATTTCGCCAAGGATGAGGCGAAATCGCTGGTTATCGAAGGTCATCAGGCGCTGCACAGTCTGCTCGCTGCCGCCAATGAGCTGAAAGTGGCCTCCCGTATGCTTACGCGCGGCCAGTTGCGCGTGAATATGGAGATGGTCGGTTCGCAGGAACCGATCCATCTGCTTGCCAACATGGTGAACAGGCTTACGATGGCGCTGATCGTCGTCGGATTGTTCATCGGCTCGTCGATCGTGTACTATGCGGGCATCAAACCGGTGATTTTCGGTATTCCGATCGTTGGTTTCCTCGGCTATGTGATCGCGTTCGTTTTGTCCGTCTGGATCGTGTTCGACATTTACTTCAAGGGACGTTCCAACAAAAAACGATGACGCTAGTCTAGGGGAGAGTGGATTCGCGTTGGATGAGGCGGCAGGGGAGGTATTCCGTGCCGTGGTGGGGCTGGCCGTTGATGGCGTCCATCAGGTAGCGGGCAGCTTTACGGCCGATGAGTTCCGTTTCATTGTCGATGCTGGTCAGCGGCGGGCGGGAGCTCTTGGTGAGCACGTCCCAATTATCGTGGCCGATCACCGCCACATCCTCAGGAATGCGTAGATGCTGCGACTTCAACGCGTCAATGCATCCTCGTGCCAGCTGATCGCTCTGACATACCACGGCGTCGAACTTCACGCCTTGGTCGAGCAGCAGTCTGGTGGCGGCACGCCCCCAATTCTCGTCCCAACGGCCATAGCGAATCGGGCCAGCCGGTTCCAAACCAACCTCGGCCAACGCTTCCAACGCGCCCTTGGTGCGGTCGGTGGAGGCCGTATACGTTTCATCGCCGCCAATAATGGCGATACGGTTGCGTCCGCACGAAATCAAATGATTCACGGCCATGCGCCCGGCGTCCACATTGTCACACGTCACCGAACAATCGTTGGTGTCGGTGGAAGGACCATACACATACACCAGCGGCACGCCCCAATCACGCCCCAGCGACGGGCGCGGATTCGTCTCGCACTGCACAATCAGCAGGCCGTCCACTTTCAGCGACAGCAGTTTCTCTACATGGCTGCGTTCCAGCGCATCGTCACCGCGAGCATTGGCGAGTAGTACCGATGTCGATTGTGCGCGCAGCTCGTTTTCGGCGCCAATAAGAATAGGCGTGGAGAAACGGCCTTGCAGATCGGAAGTGACCAAACCGATGGTTCCGCTTCTGCCGCTTGCCAACGATTGCGCCAGCTTGTTCGGGGAATAGTTGAGTTGCCGCGCTGCCTCCATCACGCGCTCGCGGGTGTCTTCGCTGACGCGCGGTTTGCCATGCAGCGCCTTTGAAGCCGTTGCCAAAGACACGTTGGCCAGCGCTGCTACATCTTCAAGCCTTGCTGTTGAGTGAGTATCTGCAGTTGCCATGATGTTCCCCTTTTTTTACGGTGTGACGAAAACGTTGGCTGCGCGTCGATGCGCTTCGCCGCCCTTGTATTGCGTAATATTATACGACAAAACTGCGAAGTTTTCGCATCGTGTCAAAAAGTGGACAAAACGGCTTTATATAGCCGATTGCTGACATTTTCACTTGCAAATTGCGAAACTTTCGCATTTGCGAAAATGAACACATTTTTCTTTCGCATTTTCTGCATCTCACGTCATTTTTTGCTGTCATAAACGATTCTTAAAATGCTAAGAATCGTTTATTTATAACGGTTTTATCGACATGAATACCTTTGCATTCTGATGTGCGAAAGCGATTTTGCAAAATCTGGAGAAAACCATATACTGAGAAAAGGCTTTCGCACTACGGTTCAATCGAAGGAGAACAACCGGAAATCGTGAAGGCAGACGGCGGAAGGCCGCCGGATGGCTCAAGCTGAGCGATACATAGAGAAGAAGTAGACATGGTGTCTTTCAACAAGGTCACTCGCGTTATTGCCGGCATCGCGGCAACCGCGTTGCTTATTCCGATGGCTGCATGCGGCGGTGGTTCCAGCAGTGGTGGATCCGCGGCTCCGGCCGATATTCCGGCAGCCGGCACTGATGACGGCACTGAGATCACTCTGTGGACCCGTTCTCCGCTGGAGCGTCAGGCCAAGAACGCGGTGAAGGCCTACAACGCCTCCCACAAGAACCAGGTCAAGCTGGAAATCATTCCGAACGACGATATGGAAGGCAAGGTTGGTGGTGCTTCCCAGACCGATTCCCTTCCGGACATTCTCGCCGGTGACGTGGTGCGTATTCCGTACTGGGCTTCTGAAGGCATCTTCACCGACATCACCAAGCAGATCGACGGACTCGACAACAAGTCCGACCTGCAGCAGGGCCACATTGAAGCCGGTACCGTGGATGGCAAGGAATACACGCTGCCGTTCATCACCGACGTTTCCGTGATGGTATGGAACAAGAATCTGTACAAGGAAGCAGGTCTTGACCCGGAGAAGGGTCCGAGCAGCATCGACGAGTTCGTTGAGCAGGCCAAGGCGGTCGCGGCCCTCAACAAGGACGGCGTGGCAGGCTCCTACTTGGCCGGCCAGTCCGGTGGCGCTCTCGTGTTCGACCTGTTCCCGTCCGTGTGGGCTGACGGCGAATCCGTGATGAACGCAGATGGCACCGAAGCCACCCTCGACAACGATTCCATGAAGGCCGTGCTCGACGCCTACAAGGAACTCGCCAACACCACCAACGGCTTGGGCGCAGGCTCCAAGGAAGAAACCGGTGCCACCTGGACCGCTCCGTTCGCCAACGGCAACATCGGTGTGATGCCGTATCCGAACACCTCCTCCACCGCACTGTTCGAAGCTGAGAAGGACGGCGGCTTCGAAGTGGGTGTCACCCCGATCCCGGGCACCAAGGAAGGCAAGACCTCCACGTTCCTCGGCGGCGATGCCATGGGCATCTCCAAGGACTGCAAGCACGTCGCTCAGGCTTGGAACTTCCTCGCATGGCTCATGAGCGATGACGCCCAGAAGGAAGTCTTCGCAGCCAACGGCGACACCGCATCCAACATCCAGACCCTGAAGACCGCCTACGACGATGCCGATCCTCGCGTCCAGACCATCAACTCCGTAATCATCGACGGCAATGGCCAGACCCCGAAGTCCGCAGCTTTCAATGAGGCCTTCAACGCAGCCGGTTCCCCGTGGCAGCTGCTCATCCAGAACGCAGTCTGGGGCGATGGCGATCTCAAGGCCGACAACCAGGCCATCACCGACGTGCTGGGTCAGTGAGGTGAGCCACTGAAAACAAACTTCTCCTCCTTTTTCTCCTTTCCCCGATTTACATAACTTAAGAACAACTGAATATCGAATAACTGAATATCGAAAACAAAAATCGACAGACCACAGTTGTGGTCTGCCATGGAGATCGACAATACTTCAAAAACAATGTCGGTCTTCATGGCGGATTTCAACGGCCGCACGAGACGGAATCGCACTTCCAAACGCATATCCAATCGCTTGGCCATTTATGTCGAAAACCCCGAACGATTCAAGAGAGAGTCGCCAAAAGTGTTCCAAGGAGGGAATATGACTACTGTTTCCAAGAACGCTGCGCCAGTGAAGACGCATCGTTCCAAGGCCAAGGCGGAGGCAACCCGTCGTGGCCTGCTGTATGCGCTGCCTGATTGGCTGATGATCATCATGCTGTTCTTCGTGCCAATCGTGCTGCTCGTCATCATGGCCGGTTCCCGCTGGTCGTTGATGGGCGGTAACCGTGGTTGGAATTTCCCTGAGAATTTCGTCAAGGTTTTCGAAAATAAACTGCTCGGACAGTCGGTGTTGTTCACACTTGAATACACCGTGATCGTCACGATTTTCCTGCTGGTGCTCGGCCTTGGCCTGGCGCTGATCGTGCAGGAAAGCACCAAGTGGAACAATATGCTGCGCACGTGCTTCCTGCTGCCGTCCGCAACTGGTCTCGCCTCCGCTTCGCTGCTGTTCTACGCGCTGTACTCCCCGCAGGTGGGCCCCGTCACCAAGATCCTGAGCTTCTTCGGATTGATGGATGAGGGCGGCTCCGTGCTCGCCACCGGCCAGAGCGCGCTGTGGGCCACCATTATTGTGATCGTCTGGCGTTTCTCCGGCTACTACATGCTGCTCATGATGATCGGCCTGCAGGCCATTCCGGGCGACCTGTATGAGGCCGCGCGCATGGACGGTGCTGGCACGTGGCGCATTTTCCGTTCCATCACCCTGCCGCTGATGAAGCCGACCATCGTGATGTGTCTGATCTACTGCGTCACCGGTTCCATCCTCGCGTTCGACCAGTTCTTCATTCTGACCAAGGGCGGTCCGAACAATTCCACCATGACCGTGGTGCAGCTCATCTACAACTTCGCATTCGATTCCAAGAAGGATCTGGCATGGCGGCCGCACTGTCGCTGATCGTGCTTGCGGCCCTCGTGGTGATCAATTCCATCCAGATGCGCGGTATGCGCGACAACACCAAGTGAGCAAGGGGAGGGAACTCACATGACTACTCCATTGTGGAAGCGCGTAATCGTCTATATTCTCGAAGGTCTGCTGGCTCTGGTCTTCATTTCGCCGCTGATCTGGGTGGTGGTCTGCTCGTTCAGTCCGCAGCCTGGTTCCGCACAATCCAAGGCTGGGGTGTGAACAACTATCTGACGTTGTTCGGCTACCAGGAAGGCCTGCCGAAGTACCTGTTCAACTCGGTGGTGGTGACGTTGGTCGCCGTGGTGTTCTCCGTGGTGGTGTGCACGCTCGCAGGCTATTCGTTCTCCCGTTTCGACTATCCGGGCCGCAATCTCGGATTCATGGTGACGCTGTCCATTTTGATGGTACCGTATGCGTCTCTGCTGATTCCGCTGATGGTGTGGTACAAGGATATTGGTCTGAACGATTCCTTGCTGGGTGTCGGTTTGGTTATTACCTTGTTCCAGCTGCCGATGAGCACGTTCATCATGCGTAATGCTTTCGATGCGATTCCGAAGGATATGGAAGAGGCCGCCATGGTCGATGGCTGCAACTCCCTGCAGTCGCTGATTAAGATTCTGGTGCCGGTCGTCAAGCCGTCGATGGTCACTGTCGGTCTGCTTGCTTTCCTTGAGGCTTGGAACAATTTCATGATTCCGCTGTACCTGTCGAGTTCGTCGAACGCCACGCTGCCGCTCGCTTTGGTGAACATGCGTCAGCAGACTATGGGCGTCATTGATTACGGTGCCACCGAAGCTGGCGTCGTGATTCTGATGATCCCCGCAGCCATCCTCTTCCTAGCCCTCCAGAAGTACTACGTCAAAGGGTTTATGCTGGAGCCGTCAAGGGCTGACACCTGGCGATGTCAGCCCTTGGGAGACAGCCCAGTGGGCTGTTTCCAGGCTCCGGCCTGAGCAGGACCGAAGGCGGAGTAGCCAAGAGCCGTCAAGGGCTGGCGAAGTCCTTAATCTTAAGGAAATATCATGAATGTAACTATTACTTCTCCTTTCTGGAAGCAGCGTCGCGACCAGATCGTTGAATCCGTCATTCCCTATCAGTGGGGTGTGATGAATGATGAGATTGCCACTGAAGTTCCGGATGATCCGGCTGGCAATCAGCTTGCCGATAATAAAAGTCATGCCGTGGAGAATCTGCGTATCGCAGCCGGTGATGAGCCGGTGAATTTCATGGCATGGTCTTCCAGGATTCCGACATATATAAGTGGTTGGAGGAAGCGGCTTACGCACTGTCGTATCATCCTGATCCGCAATTGCGGGAACTGTGCGATAAAACCGTCGACCTCATCGCACGTGCGCAACAATCGGACGGATATTTGGACACTCCGTACCAAATCAAAACCGGTGAGTGGGCGCATCGTGAGCGTTTCACGCTGATTCAGCAAAGCATGAGATGTATGTCATGGGCCACTATATTGAGGCTGCTGTCGCCTATCATGAGGTGACCGGTAACCAGCAGGCGCTTGACGTGGCGTGCCGTATGGCGGATTGCATCGATGCCAATTTCGGCCCGGAGGACGGCAAGATCCACGGTGCTGATGGGCATCCGGAAATCGAATTGGCGTTGGCGAAGCTGTATGATGCGACCGGTGAGGAGCGCTATCTGAATCTGGCGCGGTATCTCATCGACGTGCGTGGTCAGGATCCGCAGTTCTACGCCAAGCAGATCGCCGCTGTCGACAACGACTACATTTTCCGGGATCTGGGATTCTACAAGCCCACGTACTTCCAAGCCGCGCAGCCGGTGCGCGAGCAGCAGACCGCTGACGGCCATGCTGTGCGCGTGGCCTATTTATGCACTGGAATCGCACATGTGGCGCGTATTACCGGCGATCAGGGCTTGCTGGATGCGGCGCATCGTTTTTGGAACAACATCGTGTCGAAACGCATGTATGTAACGGGTGCGATCGGTTCCACACATGTGGGGGAGTCGTTCACGTACGATTACGATCTGCCGAACGACACCATGTATGGCGAAACGTGCGCTTCTGTGGCGATGAGCATGTTTGCCCGCCAAATGCTTCTGTTGGAACCGAATGGTGAATATGCCGACGTGCTTGAGCGTGAGCTGTTCAATGGTGCCATCGCGGGCATCAGCTTGATGGCAAGCAGTATTACTATGTGAATGCGTTGGAGACTTCGCCGGACGGTTTGGACAATCCGGATCGGCATCATGTGCTTTCGCATCGTGTCGATTGGTTTGGCTGCGCATGCTGCCCAGCTAATGTCGCGCGATTGATCGCGTCGGTGGACCGTTATGTGTATACCGAACGTGACGGCGGTCGCACGGTGCTCGCTCACCAGTTCATTGCGAATCAGGCAAGTTTTGATTCCGGGTTGCATGTGGAGCAGCGTTCCGATTTTCCGTGGAACGGTCATATTGAGTACATGGTGGAATTGCCCGCTGAGGCGGCTGATTCGGTACGTTTCGGCGTGCGTATTCCCACATGGTCGGCTGATTCCTATGCGCTGACATGCGATGGTGTTGCTGTGAAGACGGCTCCGGAAAACGGTTTCGTATATTTCGCAGTTGCTCCGGGAACTGCATTGCATGTGGTGCTGGATCTTGATATGGCAGTGCGATTGGTGCGTGCCAACTCTCATGTGCGTTGCGATGCAGGTCGTGTTGCGGTGATGCGCGGTCCGCTCGTCTATTGCGCGGAGCAAGCCGATAATGCCGGCGATCTGTGGACGTACCGTCTTGCTGATGGCGTGGATGCTGCGGATGCCACGGTTACTTTCGAGAGTGATTTGCTTGGAGGTGTTGACGCGGTGACGTTGCCTGCCGTTCGTGAGGCTGCGGATGCCGTGGACGCCCCGTTGTACATGTCCGCTCAGCGTGACGCCTCAGATGAGCGGACGTCGCTCAAGCTGGTGCCCTACTACGCATGGGCCAACCGCGAACTCGGCCAAATGAACGTGTGGTTGCGCAGCTAAACAAAAGAAAGACTTGCTACCCGGCGCTATGAGTGCATGGTGCCGGGAAGCGGGTGAGCGCGGCGTGATCGATTGGAGCCGAATGCGCCGCGCTGACTGGAATGAGAGACCGGCTGCCCTTATGGGGTGGCCGGTTTTGTCATAGCCCCTAGTATAAGACGGAAAATGCGAAAACTTTCCTTTTCGCATAAAAGCCATCGTATGGCAGTTCACTTAGAAAAGCATTGGAGAAAACTGAAAGAAAATTTGCGAAACCGTATTCGCGTCATGTATTCTTGAAATGTCGGTGGACGCTCCAATCTCATGTCCATCGCACGACTCTCATTCCTACAGAAAGAAAGTTGGATGCCAGGGAACGAGCCTTGGCAACCAAGGGCCAACGATGGTCCATGTAGGAGGAATTGATGACACCATCAACAAGGAAGAAAGGGATTGTCACGTCATTGGGCGTGCTGACGGCAGTGGCCACACTGTTGTCTGGCGGTGTGACGACCGCATACGCCAATGACGCGCTGGCCAATCCGAACTCTGCCATGGGGTATCCGAGTTTCAAGGGGGCCGCCGACCCGATTCCGGCACCGGCGTCGCTTTCGATCCCTCGACAAGCTACCTCAAGCAGGTGTTCGATGCGGATGTTGCCAACGGTGCCGGAACCGACACCGCACACGACTTCTGGATCGACAAGATGCTGACGCGCACAGGCACCGCACCAAACGGTACCGGCACCAACGATGCTGGCGACTACAACTATGCGGGCGCAGACAAGAACGAATACCTGTTCTCACGTGGCCGTGCCGCATTCATGTACACGCATACGCCGGAAGCACTTGGTTTCGTAGGAGATGTCGCATACTGGGATCAGACCGGCAACGACGGCTTTACCGTTGAGGTAAGCATTGGCGGTTCCAAGCAGACCCTGCGCGAGAACACCGACAAGCGCAAGCAGACGCCAAGCTACTTCACCACGGAATTCACCAACGGCGACAAGACCATTACCGTCACCGAAGTCAAGTACATCACCTACACCAATGTGATGGTCGCGAATTTCACCATCACCAGCACCACCGGCGGTGACGTAACGCTGACAGCAGCCTCGCCATTCGCACAAGACGGCAATGACGGCGACACTGAACTGACCGGTCGCTTCAATGTGAAGAACGATCTGACCACCATCTATCCACGGTTCTCCGGCAACGGTTTCACCGTAAAGGACGGCAAACTCGCTTCCACCCTCACCTTGGAAGCAACGTGCCACAAACCACCAAGCTGCAGCTTGGCCTGATCGCCAACGAGTTGCCGGACTCCACCGCGGAATACGAAGCCCGATTCAACGGCGATCTCACCGATCCGGCCGCTTCCTACAAGGATTCCGTGACCACCTACAACCAGTGGTGGGTCGATAACATTCCTTACGTGGAAACCCAGGAACACAATATCGACAAAACCGTGTTCTACCGCTGGTGGCTGAGCCGTTTCAACATGTTGGATGCCAATATGCCGGGCAATACGTTCCAGTATCCGACCTCCATCGAAGGCGTGCTCGGATACAACAACCAGATCGTGCTGACATCCGGCATGTTCATCAACGACACCAAGTGGTTCCGTAACGCCGAATACTCGTACGGCACTTGGGTGTCGGCCGGGCAGACAGCCAAGAAAGGCCAGTCCGGGTATTACTACTACCACGACAATCCGGGCGATCCAGCCAATTGGAACCACAGCTACACGCAGTACATCACCAAGGCCGGTTGGGACTCCTACAAGGTGCACGGCGGCCCGTCATCATTGGCTGAAGCGTTGGGTGATTACGGTTCCGAAGATGTCAAAGGTCTGCTCAATTCGCAAAGCGAGCCAGACAGCAACGACAACCAGAATAGCAACGGCAACAATCTGATCGACTGGTCGTGGTGGTCCATGACCGGCAACGATGCCGACGCGGTGTCGTTCTCCGAACCCGGTCGTTCCGGCCAGCGTATGGACCGTGCCGACGGTTCCGCCAACATGTGGGCCAACGCCAATGCCGCCGCGCAAGCATACAAGGCTGCCGGAGACACCGAAAAAGCCGCTGAAATGCAGCAGATCGCCGACGCATCAAGCAGGATGTGCTCGACAACCTGTGGGATTCCGACAGCAAACTGCTGCTGCACAAGTGGCTGAACGACGGTCAATTCGCGAAATACAAGGAACTCAACAACTACTATCCGTATTCCGAAGGTCTGATGCCGACCGGCAATGATGATTACGATAGTGCGTTGCGCTTGTTCGAAGATGCCGACGAATTCCCGATTTTCCCGTTCTTCACCGCGAATCAGGCAGACAAGAAGGCGCTGAATTTCCCAGGATCAAACAATTTCTCCATTATCAATGCAACTCCGCTGCTGCAAATCTATTCTGCGGGAATCCGTGATTATAATGCTGCAGACAACGGATATATCACGAACGAATCGTTCAAGAAACTGCTGTATTGGGTGGCGTTCTCGCATTATCAGGGAGGCGACAACCAGTATCCGGACCAGAACGAATTCTGGAATATGGATAATAATTCCGCAGGAAGCACGATTCCGGAGAAGAACGCCGACGCCAGCAAGAACGGTGGAAAGATCACCTACCGTTCCTGGATTCACCACACCCAGCTTGGCACCACCAACTGGACGATTGTGGAAGACGTGGCAGGTATGGTTCCGCGTGAAGACAACAAGATTGAACTCAATCCGATCGAGATTCCCGGTTGGAACCACTTCACCGTCAACAACCTGAGCTACCACGGCAGGATCTGTCGATCGTATGGAACAACGACGCACCTACAACGCTCCGAAGGGATACACCTGTATGTGGACGGCAACGCCGTGTTCACCTCCGATAAGCTCGCCCACCTCATCTACGATCCGGCCAGTGGAACCGTTGAGGTTGCCGATGATTCCGGAGCGGTGATCACCGGCGCGACCACCGCCACCATGCCGAACGCCAACGAAGTGACCTACGCATCGAACAGCAGGGTTACGCAGATCTTCGCGCAGTCCGGACAGAACGTGGACGAAGCGTCCAAGAGCCAGGCCAACGTGGCCAAGGACGCCGATGTGGAAGCCACTTACGAAACCAAGGGATACCCGGCAACCAATGCAGTGGACGGCAAGAACGTGATGGAATCCTTCTGGGGCACCAAGGGATCCAAGAACGCCAAGGATTCGCTGACCGTAACGTTCAAGAATGGCGTGCAGAACATCGACGACGTGCGTTTGTACTTCTACCAGACCTCGTCCAGCCAGACGATTGCCGGCTACAGTGAGCCGTCGGTGTACACGCTTGAATATCAGGATGAGGCCGGCGCATGGCATGTCCTGCCGAACCAGGTGCGTACGCCTACTTACGCGGGAGCCAACTACAACCGCGTGCAGTTCTCCAAGGTCGTGGCCAAAGCCATTCGTGCCACCTTCACTCCGCAAGCAGGTCAGGCCATTGGCTTGAAGGAGATTCAGGCCTACGAAACCGACATTGTGCCGGAAGACGAACCTACGAACCAGGCGCCAAGCGTTGACGCCTACATTGCCAGCAGCACCTCGTCCGGTGCGCAGCTGGTGGGCACGGTGAAGGACGACGGCCTGCCGTCTGACACGCTCACCACCACATGGGAGCAGGTGTCTGGCCCTGAAAACGGCGAAGCGAAGTTCGTCGACGCAACCGCTGCCAACACTACGGTCACGTTCAACCGTGAGGGTGACTATGTGCTCAAACTCACCGCATTCGACGGTGAGAAGACCGGTTTCAAGGAAGTCACCGTTCACGCATTCCTTCCGACGGCACGGTGAATGTGGCTTCACAGTCCACTGCGAGCGCCAGCTTCACCAATCCATATCAGGCGAAGGACAATGCCAAGAAGGTTATCGACGGTCAGGTGTTGTATACCAATACTCCGAATGAGACCTGGAATAATTGGGGTGACAATACCGGTACCGAGCCGTGGCTGCAGCTTGCCTGGGATGGCACTGTTCCGTTGAAGAAGGCGAAGCTGTTCTTCTGGACTGACGGTGGCGGTGTGCCGATGGTCAAGTCGTGGAAGTTGCAGTATGCGGATGAGAATGGCGATTGGCAGGATGTGAAGCTTGCCGCCGGCCAGTCTTATACCACGATGCAGGGTGAAGGCAATGAGGTTCGTTTTGCCGAAACGGTGGAGACGAACAAGTTGCGTGTGCTGTTCCCGAAGGGTGCCATTGTTGGTGCTACCGAATTTGAGGCGTATGCGCTTGATCCGGTGAGCGTGGATGGCGTGAATCGTATGGTGCAGACTGGCAGCAAGGCTGCCGATGTGAATCTGCCGAAGACGGTGAGTGCCAGCTATACGGACGGTTCCCGTCGTGACTTGAGTGTTGCGTGGGATGCCATCACTGACGATCAGCTTGCTTCCGATAGCGAGTTTGCGGTTTCCGGAACGGTTATTGGCGCGCTCGCTGGAACCAAGGCCACTATTGGCGTGCGTTCCGACGCGCAGTCTCAGACTGCTGGTGCGGCTCAGCCGATCGAACAGACGGTGTACCAGAATTCCAAGTCGGTGGCTTTGCCGTCTGTGGTTCCGGTGCGATTCCCCAACGGCATGCTTGACGATCGCACGGTTATGTGGGATGAGGCAAGTGTTGCCGGCGTCAAGTTGGACACCATCGGCGATTATGAGGTGTCCGGCACGGCTGAGGGTTCAAGCTCGCAGGCCAAGATTACAGTGCATGTGGTCGCCGATCCGAATGGTGGTGCCGATCCTGATCCTGAGCCGACGCCGGATCCCAAGCCGGAGCCCGATACTCCGTTGACTGGTTGGATTGAAGGCAGGGCCATTGACACCACGGTGAGTGCCGAGGCGAGCTGGTCTCCGGCTTCCGGCAAGCTCAACGATGGTGTGCTGGTTGACGATACGTGGCCGTCTGATGATGACGCCGATGTGAATGGCCGCGTGTGGGGCAGCTGGGGTCAAGCTTCCGCTGGCATGTACGCGCAGTACACCTGGAGCAAGGAAGCCACCGTCGATTCCAGCCGTGTGCAGTTCTGGGCCAACTTCGCGGAGCGTAATGATGCCAAGGGCGGTTTGGATGTTCCGGACAGCTGGAAGATTCAGTACTTGGCTTCTGATGGTATATGGAAGGATGTGGAGAATGCGCAATACTCCACCGTGCGTAATTCCCCGGCCTCACGTGCCTCTGACGATGCTCAAGGCTGGAGCGTGGCCACGTTCACTCCGGTGAAGACCACGTCGTTGCGCTTGGTGCTTGATCCGCCGACCGCGAGGGCGTCACCTTCGGTCTGGCGGTTGCCGAGTGGGGCGTGCATGCTGCGGAAAGCACTCCTGATCCAGAACCGACTCCTGACCCGGATCCAACCCCTGATCCGGAACCAAGCGTGGACAAGAGCAGGCTCGAATCCGCCATCAACGCAGCCGGTTCCGTGCAACAAGCTAATTTCACGCCGAACAGCTGGAAGGCATTCTCCGAAGCCATGGGTAACGCTCAAAAGGTGTATGCGGACGAGAGCGCCACCCAGGATCAGGTGGATGCGGCCATCAAGCAGCTTGAAGAAGCCCAGCAGACACTGGTGAAGAAAGCCGACACCACTGAGTTGAAGACGGTTCTTGACCAGGCACAGGGCGTCAGCGGTGACCTCTACACCGAAGCCAGCGCCAAGAAGTTGGCTGAAGCAGTGGATGCCGCCTCCAAGGTGCTGAACGATGAGAACGCCACCCAAGCTGATGCGGATGCCGCAGTCAAGCAGCTGACCGAGGCCATCGCCGGACTTGAACTCAAGCCAGCACCGAAGCCGGACGACGACAAGACCGACCCCAAGCCGAATGCCAAGCCTGGAAACAAGCCGGTTTCCAAGTCTGAAGTCAGTGCCGCAATCAGCAGCACCGGCAGCAATGTCATCGGCATCGCGTCGTAGGAATGATCGTCCTGCTGACGGGAGCCGCCATCATGCTGACGCGCCGCAACCGCGACTAGCGCTAGCAATTGCTCAAGTCCTCTTACGGATCGCACGAGGAATACCAACGTAACCTAAGCAATCCGTAAGAGGACTTTTCAATATCCAATCGTGAAAACAGGAATATTCATGAGCTTTTCGCACATCTCACATGCGTCGATGAAGACGCTGGTGGCAGGCATCGCAGCCGCAGCCACCTTATGCACGGGAGCAATCGCAACCATGCAGACAGCCAACGCGGCCGACGCAAGTACCGCGCCCAGCGTCGCCGGACACGCCTACAACGATCTGCCGGTCGGCAATCCCGACGTCACCGTCACACAAATCGACAACAGTGCGTTGCCGGCAACCCTTCGCAACCCATCGCAGAACGAAGGAACCAATACCCCCAACGACTTGTCGCAAAACTACTATTCCGCAGACGCATCCACCCTTGAATACGATGGCAAACTCTTCGTATTCACCGGACATGACGAGGCCGAACCAACCTACGGGTCCTTCAATATGAAAGACTGGGGCGTCTACGTAACCGACAATCCGGAATCCGGCAAATGGACGCACTACAAGACCATCGCCAAAGCCGACCTGTTCGACTGGGCAACCGGCGACGGAGCTACGCAGGACAAGTAGTAGTCGACGATGCTGGCACCGCAGACACGGCCGACGACTGGTTTTACTACTACGTTCCAGTCAAAGACAGGAACGCAGCCGCGGGAGCCGACCCGTTCTCCATCGGCGTGGCCAAATCAAAAAGCCCCCTCGGACCATGGGTCGACGCCATCGGAGCGCCGTTGCTGACTACCACGCAGACGCAAATCGAAACCATCGATCCCGCATTCTTCGTGGACAATGACGGTACCGGATATCTGCACTTCGGCACCTTCAACAGCGAACTCGCCGTAAAAATGCAGCGGGACGCCAACACTGGCCGCACCTCATATGTTGCCGTGGAAACCATGGACGGAACGGCGGACGGAGCGCCGAAAATCTACAATATGCGTGACGCCGACGCGCTCGCCAACATACCCGACTACGATGCCAGCAAAGACGTGCTTGGCAGCGACTATGCGAACCAAGTGAACGCGTCGCTGACCTTGGGCAACAACGGCGGCGCTTATGCCAACGGGCCCAAAGGCTTCTTTGAGGCGGCATGGGTGTTCCGTGAAGGAGACACCTACTACAACGTGTACGACGGTGGCAAACCCGGGTCGGGAGTGGCGACCTGCGTGGAATCCAACTATCAGGCGTGCGTGCAATACTCCACGTCGGCAAGCCTCTTGGGCCGTGGACGTACCAAGGCGTAATCGTTGAATCGGGATCGTCCACCACCATGCATCCGTCGATTCAACGATTCGGCGGCAATGGTGGGTCACCTACCACACTGGAGACAAGACTGGTGGTACTGACTTCCGCCGTGCAGTCTGCATCGATGAAGTGACGTGGAATGGCGGGCGCATAAACGCCGTTTCGCATCCGACCAAAGCCGAACGGTTGCAACCCTCACGCAACGTGGCCCCCTATGCGTCAGTGGATGCGACCTACACCGAAACACCCGCCTACAAGGGTTCCGTGAACGACGGGCGAGTGCTGGAAACTGCTGTAGTACCGCCGAACCATTGGACGAACTATCGAAAGATGCCACAAACACAATCCTCCGATTCACTGATCTACCAGTGGAATGGCGCTGTACGTGTGAATGGATCGAAAGTCTGGTCCGATACCGATGCGAACGCATTGCGTGCCCCTGCCTCATGGAAACTGCAATATCTTGACGCAGACGGTTCCTGGAAGGACGTGCCCAATTCCAGCGAATACGGCGTGGATACAGGCAAGAACGCGCCTAATGAAGTGACATTCGACGCAGTGACCACCACTGCGCTCAAACTTGACATGACCGCGCAAGCCGTTGACGGGGGCTATGCTTCCGTCGGCGTTCCTGAATGGGAAGTATATGCGCAACAGGGAGCAGTTGTGGCTGAACGGCCAGCCGACGTCTACGCCAAGACCGGAGACGCGCCGGAATTGTCGAACACGGTGAAAGTCGCGTACGGCTCGGAAACAGTGGAAACTCCGGTTTGTGGCGCACGGTGTCTGCTTCTTCGTATGCGCAGGCGGGTGAGTTCACCGTGCAAGGTGTGGTTGCTGGCATTGAAACCAAGCAGCAGGCTGATGATCTGACAGCCGGCAACGTAGCCGTGACCGTACATGTTTCCGACGATTACGTAAAACCGGCTGATACCATTGCTCCTGCCGTGCGTGTGGCATTGGCTGGCACGGCTGGCAATGATGGTTGGCTGGTCACTTCACCGATCGCTCTTATTACGGCTTCCGACAATGCGGCTGCGCCGATCGCAAAACTCGAACTTGCGGTCGGGGATGGCGCATGGGTGACCGTCGGAACGAATGTGAACACTGCGGTAAAGGCTGTGACTGGCGAGGGTATAGTGAGTGTGCGTGCGCGTGCCACTGATGCGGCCGGCAATGTGAGCGAAATCGCTGCTGCGGAAGCGCGTGTGGATGCTACGGCTCCTACGGTAACCGCCTCGGTAGATACGGTTTCCCGCACTATGACATTGACCGCCTCAGATGGTGCTGGATCCGGTGTGAAAACGGTGGAATACCGGGTTGGAAACGGCGAATGGCAGCAATATGAAGAAGGCGCGGCGATTACTGCTTCTTCGTCGAAGCGCGAAACGGTGAGCTATCGGGCTTCGGACATTGCTGGCAATATGTCGGCTGCGGGCGTCAAAGATATTCCATCCGATACGTCGCGCCGTTGGCCGGCTATATCGAGCAAGATGCCGTTGCCACTGACGTGGACAAAAAAGCGTCTTCTTGGACAGCTGGTGTTGCCGCGCTTAACGACGGCAAAACCATTCCGGGCGATTGCACGGTTGATAACGCCTGCATTTGGGGTACGTGGCCGAATACCGGTGAAATGAAGCTCGACTACGAATGGGATCGCGAAGTCACCATCGATTCCAGCCGTGTGCAATTCACCTCCGATGGAGGGGCTTGGGAATGCCGGCGTCGTGGAAACTGCAGTATTGGGATGCTGGAACGAATGCGTTTGTGGATATTCCCGATGCCACATATACATTGGTCACCAATGCTCCCGGCGCTTACGGTACCGATAACGGCGGATGGAGCGAGGCAACCTGGACTGACGCGGTGAAGACCACTAAGCTGCGCATGGTGATTCAATCCGGCAGTGCATCGCCGCTGCCGCCGAATGGCAGGTTCATGCACCTGAACCGACTCCGGACCCGACCCCCGATCCGACGCCTGAGCCCGAGCCGGAACCAACGCCAACTCCAAAGCCGACTCCGGATAACAATAACAACGGCAAGCAGGACGGTAATAATGCCAAGCCTTCTGCGAAACCGCAATCATCGCAGCAATCTCAGTCTCAACGTAAGAAGAAGCTAAGCTCTACAGGCGTCGCTACTACGGCAATCGTCATTGCCATGACGGTGCTGGCCACGGCGGGGTGCTGCATCTTCGTAGCCAAGCGGGGCAAGCTGCGTAACTGAATCCAATATAAAAGTGGTAAGTTCTCAGCCTCGGTCTCTGGACTGAATATGTGTGCTTGACGCACTCAAGGTACCGTTACGCGGTCTTCGCGGCAAGCCGCTCACTCGCCTGAGGAAAACCCACTGGGCTTTCCTCTTCACGGCTCAGTGGCCAAGCCTACGATCAAGCAGACGTATTCAGCCGCCGACCTTTGGGGTCCGACCCCTACGTTTGTGTGAACTCGGACGTCATCGGACCCATTTTGCTCATAACTCGCCTATGTATGGCAGATTTGCGGGTCTGTCAGGAAGCATCTCGCCTATATATGGCAGAAGACTTCGCTAAAAAGCCATATAGGGGTATGAAACGCATGTTTTCTGACTCCAGTCTGCCATATATAAGCGAGATGCCTCGTGACGAGACTCAAATCTGCCATATATAGTCGAGATATGGCTCGGCTGTTGGTGGTTGAGACGGCGACATACGATCGCGGATCGCGTAGGTGGTCGCCGTTTTTGTGATTTATGGGCTAATCTCAGAAGAGACAGATTCGATGGCCGCGAACGGTGAGAACCAACGCGAGAGAATGCGCGAGCGGCCGCGTAAGGAGGAAAGCCCATGTCCAAATCATTCGTCAACAAGGCGCTGCTCGGCGGCGCAGTCGCTGCAGGCGCCGCAGTGTGGGCGATCGCGCCGCGTACCTTCTCCGACAAGCGCCGCAACTATGTGCCGTCCATTCCCGACGTGTGGTACGCGCATCGTGGCCTGCATGACGCGGGTTCCGGTCTGACCGCGCAGTATGCCAACGAGAGCGGCGAGTATGTGGCGCTGGCACGTCGCATGGCCATGAAGGCCGGCTATGGCAGCCCCAGCGTGACTGGTGCGATCGCTCCGGAGAACTCGCTTGCGGCATTCGCAGCGGCTTGCGAAGCCGGCTATGGCATCGAGCTTGACCTGCAGATGACCGCCGACGGCGAAATCGTGGTGGTGCATGACGGCGATCTGATGCGCGTCGCCGGAGATCCACGCCGTATCGCCGATCTCACGTACGATGAGCTGACCCGCATCCCGCTGTTCCCGACCGACGCCCCCGGTGCCGCTGTGGCAGCGCCGTTGCCGGGTTCGCTTGAAAATCCGCCGCTGGTCACCACACCTGACAGCGCTCCGGAAGGGTATTTCCAGCATGTGCCACTGTTCGCCGACGTGCTCAAGGTAGTGGCGGGTCGTGTGCCGCTGATCGTCGAATACAAGTTCGACGACAATTCCAAGTGGGGTTCGCGCGATGTCGAGCTCATGGAAAAGGGCGACGCGCTGCTGCAGGCCTATTCCGGCGCGTATGTGATCGAATCGTTCAATCCGGCAGCCGTCAACTGGTATAAGGAGAACCGTCCGGAAGTGTGCCGTGGCCAGCTTTCCTGGTGGCCGCAAGGGGAGGAGAAGCCGTCTGATCCGGCCTCGCTCGCCAAGGAATATGCGGCCGGTGCGCTGATTTTCGACTGGATTTCCCGCCCTGATTTCGTCGCTTACGATTGGCATGGCGGCAACAGTCCGCAGGTACGGTTGGCTCGTTTCATGGGTGCCGTTCCCGTGTCGTGGACGGTGCGCAGCCGCGACGAGCTCGCACAGTGCGATGACTGGTTCGACCATCATATTTTCGAGGCGTTCGTCCCCGACGAGCAGTAGAGGTTTTACATATGATTTCGGCCTGCCGCCGCATGATTTGCGTTGTGGCAGGCCGTTTTTATTCGATTTACTTGATTGACTGATTGGGTTGATTCGGTTGAGCTCTGATGCGTCAGTCGATCACGCCATATAGACGGTCGCCGGCATCGCCCAAGCCTGGCACGATGTAGCACTTGTCGTTGAGCTTCTCGTCGACGGCGCACAGCACCAGCTTGAACTTAATGGATGGGTCGAGGTTCTCCTCAACGAACTTCAGGCCTTCCGGAGCGCCAGAATGCACACGGCGGTAACATCCTTTGCGCCGCGCTCGGCCAGGTAATGTGTTGCTGCGACCAGCGTGCCGCCAGTGGCGAGCATCGGGTCGATCAGGAAGCACTGACGGCCGCTCAGATCGTCGGGCAGACGGTTCGCGTACGTGATCTGCTGGGTTGGGTTCTCCTCGTCGCGCTTCATGCCAAGGAAGCCGACCTCAGCGGACGGGATCATCTTGGTCATGCCGTCAAGCATGCCCAGGCCAGCGCGCAGCACAGGCACAATGATCGGCGCCGGGGAAGCGATGTGCTTGCCTACCATCGGAGCGACGGGGGTCTCGATCGGCTTGTCCACGACTTCGACGTCGCGGGTGGCCTCGTAGGCCTCAAGCATCACGAGTTCGGAAACGAGCTCGCGGAACGTGGAGGACGGGGTGTTCTTGTCGCGAAGAACGGTGAGCTTGTGGTCCACCAGCGGGTGGTTCAAAACATGAATATCCATGTCTTCTAAGCGTAGTCCATAATCGCGAGGAAAAGCGCGGGAACTGGGAAAGGAGCCAAGAAAGAAACTGAAAATCGTATAAAAAAACAACGAAACTTAAGAAGAGGGAAAGCGCCGAACCACGAAAGCGCCTGTCGGCGCAAAGGCCGCTCGCAGCGGCAAAAAATGGAGCCCGGGGCTATGCATGGCCCGACGCGGATTCCTATTCTACAGATGCTGCAGACCGTACGTTACGTCGTGTCGCGAATTGATGGTGCGAGCGCCGTAAAACACTTCCGGTAGCGGTACAGAGGTGGGTGCAGAGGCAGGTGCAGGGGACGGGTACGGAACGCGTTACTCCAGTTTTCCGCGACGCCACAGATTCGCCCCATGGCGAAAATCCTTGGCCGTGACGAACAGATTGCCGGCCGTGTGCATCAAACGGGACGATTTCGTACGTACCTGCTTTTCCATGGCGGAAATGCCGGAATCGCTGCTATCGGAACCTTCCGCAGCTTTCAATCGTGCGATCATATTGCGTGCCTCGATGCGCAATCCCAACGCAACCACGTCGGTGAACGCGGCCGCACGTTCCAGCGCAACCGCAAAATCGCCGGTGAACGCGCCTGCGAGAATCGAATCGGCAATATGCGCAATGTCATCTTCCGTGGGCGCCTGATCGACGCGGCAATCGCCGAGGCGGTAGTGGCAACCGGCTCTCCAGCGCGCCACAACCGCGCGATCGACTCGCGATTCTTCCGCATCCACGTGCGCAGCAGATACAGCCGCCACAGAATGCCCGGCAGCGAATCCGGCTCGGCGCTGCTCCACAGTTCGGCGATCACGTCAACGCCCTCGCGGTCCACCAGCGTGAGCACGCGCTCCACCAGTTCGGCATCCTGCGTATGATGCACGCGGTCCAACAGTGCGGCCGCCGAAGCGTGGCTCATCTCGTTGATTTGCGCCGATCGGCACCTCCCGCGATATTGTCGGCCATCATCTGGTCGAGTTGCCCCGGGCGGGCCGGACGCGGCGATCCGGTGTTGGTGAAACCGGCGGAACGGCTTGGTACAACCGATCCGGAACCGTAATGCATGCTAGTAGACAATGGGCGAAACCTTTTGAATATCGATAATGCTGGGACCTTGCGGCGTATCGATTATAAACAGCGCTACGGCGGTGCCGGTAGGCATGAACGGCGTTTTGGCGATGAGCTGCTTGGAGAGCGCTTTGCGGGCGCATAGTCCGCGCAAGTGATCGAACATGCCTCCGATAACCGGTCGGTGCATGCAGATCGCCGTGGTTTCGCGGGTCTCGAGCGTGAGCTGGATCTGCTTGAGGAACGCCAGCCATGCGATGGTCGGGTGCTCGGCGAAGGCGTCTTCCGTGAGCGCGTCGATGTGTTCCATCGGGCGTTCGGTCTGCCAGCTAAGCACCTGCAGTGTTTCCTGGCAGCGCAGCCATGGTGAGGTTGCGAGGCGGGTTGGGTTGTAGCAGGCGAGTTCGCGGTTGAGTGCGAATGCCGCGGCCGCGCCTTTCGGAGTGATCGGCCGGTTCGCGTCGGTGCCTTTCCAGGATTTGCGCGATTCGGCTTTGGCGTGACGCACGATCATCAGATTTTGCGCGGTCGCGGCACCCTCCTGTACGCGGTCCACAAAAATGGCGAGGGTGTCTTTATCGGTGGAATGCGTGAGGATTTTACGTGCTTCACGTACGGAAACCCACACGATATCGTTGATTTCGCCTACATCCGCGCGATGCACGGGGCCGAATGCGTCAAGCAGATGTTCCGCATCATCTCCGGAAATCGGTTGCGCCATCCAATACAACGTGTGCTTGGTGTCGACGGCGCGATCGTGTGAATGCCGGGTTTTCTTGCCTTCTTCGGACAGTGGATATTCGACTTCGCACAGATACGGGCCGAGTGCGATGGAAACGCCTGTCTCCTCGCCGATTTCTCGCACTGCGGCATGACGATGCGATTCGCCCTGCTCGAGTTTGCCTTTCGGCCAGCTCCAGTCATCGTACTTTGGTCGATGCACGATGCACACTTCAATGCTGTTGAGTTGTTCCTTTGGAGTTTTCTGCGCTGCGATTGCTGGATTTTCCGCGATTTCGCTACCGGTTTTCCACCGCCATACAATACCCCCGGCGGCTTCTACGACACGTCTCATGCTCTCGCTCATATCTTTCATTGTAAGTGGTTGGGCACGGGTTTCCCCATGATTGCGCGACGGCAATCGTGCCATCCGAGTTTTCCTGCGTTTTCCCACGATGGTGATCGCGTATGCCGTAACATAGGAAATGGCCGATTCTGCAACAGCAGAATCGGCCATTTCCTACGGTTTAGTGCCTTGCCGGTCGGCGCGTATGCTTCTTGATGAGATATTCCTGGGAATCGACCAGCGGGCGACCCTCCTCATCCTTCGCATGACGCACGTAGGTTCCGTCGGCTGCCATATGCCACGAGGTGTGGAATCGGCCATTTGCAGATCCACGTACTTGATCAGCTCGTCGATCTGCTCCGGAGCGGTGATGCGTACCAGCGCTTCGACTCGACGGTCGAGATTGCGGTGCATCAGATCGGCGGAACCGATCCACACTTCCGGACCTGCGGCCGGACCTTCACCGATCTGCGGGCCATCGGAGTTCGCGAATGCGTAGATACGGCTGTGCTCGAGGAAACGACCCAGAATGGAACGCACGCGAATGTTCTCGGAAAGTCCTGGAACACCCGGCTTGAGCGCGCAGATGCCGCGTTCCACGATGTCGATCTTCACGCCGGCCTGGCTTGCACGGTATAGCGCGTCGATGGTCTTCTCGTCCACGATGGAGTTGACCTTGATCTTAATCCATGCTTCCTTGCCTGCGCGTGCCGCATCCTCTTCGCGGCGGATGCGCTGAATCAGACCGGAACGTACGGTACGCGGCGCTACCAGCAGACGGTGGAAGCTCGACTTCGGCGCATAACCGGACAGCTGGTTGAACAGGCGGGTCATATCCTGGCCGACCACCGGATCGCAGGTCAGCAGACCGAGATCGGTGTAGATGCGGGCGGTCTTCGGATTGTAGTTACCGGTGCCACATGGCAGTAGCGGCGCAGGCCGTCGGCTTCCTGACGCACCACAAGGCTCAGCTTGCAGTGAGTCTTCAGGCCCACGATGCCGTACACCACGTGCACGCCGGCGCGTTCCAGCTTGCGTGCCCATGCGATGTTGGCGTCTTCGTCGAAGCGTGCTTGATTTCGACCAGTGCCAGCACCTGCTTGCCCGCATGCGCCGCGTCGATGAGCGCGTCGATGATCGGGGAGTTGCTGGACGTACGGTACAACGTCTGCTTGATGGCGAGCACCTTCGGATCCGCCGCAGCCTGCGCTAGGAACGCCTGAACGGAGGTAGAGAACGAATCGTACGGGTGATGCAGGAGGATATCGCGTTCGCGAATCGCTGCAAAAATGTCTTGCGCGCGGGACGACTCCACCTCGGCAATCTGACGATTGGTGGTCGGCACGAACGAACGGTACTTCAAGTCCGGACGGTCGATGCCGCCAAGTTCGAAGAGCACGGTCGCATCGAGCGGTGCCGGCAGGCGGTACACCTCATCGGCGCTGACGCGCAGCTGGTCGGCGAGCAGCTGGGAAAGGAACGGGCTGGTTTCGTCGGAAATCTCAAGACGGATCGGCGGTCCGAAACGACGGCGCAGCAGCTCCTTCTCCATGGCGTTGAGCAGGTTCTCTGCATCATCCTCTTCCACGTCGATATCCTCGTTACGGGTAACGCGGAAGGATCGCGCTTCCTTGATGATCATGCCCGGGAACAGGGATTCCAGGTGCGCGATGATCAGGTTCTCCATGGTGATGAAGCCGTAGCGCACGTTGGTGGCATCGTCGTCGGTCATGTCGTCGACGGGCACGAGACGGTTCAGGTTTCCAGGAATCTTCACGCGAGCGAAGTGGGACTTGCCGGAAGCCGGGTTCTCCACCAGCACGGCGAGGTTGATGGAACCGCCGGAAATGTACGGGAACGGGTGGGCCGGGTCCACGGCCAGTGGCGTCAGAACAGGGAACACCTGCTGACGGTAGTAGCGAGATAGGCGCTCCTGTTCGGCGGCGGTGAGCTTGTCCCAGCTCAGCAGCACGATCTGTTCCTTCGCCAGGTCGGGAAGAATGTGATCGATCATGTAGTGCGCGTGCTCGTCCTGCAGGCGGTGCGCCTGCTCGCTGATGGCGCGCAGCTGCTGCCTTGGGCTCAATCCGGAGGCGGCCGTCACGGCGATGCCGGTGTCGATGCGGCGCTTCAGACCTGCGACGCGAACCATGAAGAACTCGTCGAGGTTGTTCGCGAAGATCGCGGCGAAGCTTGCGCGTTCGATGATCGGCAGATCTTCGTCTTGGGCAAGTTCGAGGACTCGCTTGTTGAACTTCAGCCAGCTCAACTCGCGGTCGAAGAAGCGGTCGTTCGGCAACGGCTCTTCGCCGGCCTGAAGCTCACGCTTGTCGTTTTATCGGTCTCGGCGATATGCTCAGCTATCTGGCTGCGCAAGATCGCTTCGAGGGTGCGTCAAAAATCTGTGCCATACTTTCCTACTTTATCCTTAAGTAGCTGGAAATGCTGTAAAAAGCCGGCAAAATTTAGCTGGAGTTAACATTCGTTCGCTCATTGTGCAAATTAGGGTGTCGACACGCCGTGTTTTTGTCGCAAACGCACGCAAACGAACAAACACGCCTTGCGTTTCGCACACGATGGAGCATTTTTATGATTCTTGCGATCGTAAAGCAACAGTTGCGACAAATACGGAACATCAGCCGGTTTCGGTTTGCGATTGCCGGATTGCTGAGCATAATTACGAAGTACAAGAACAACTTAAAGAGCAGAGCCCACAAAGAGTGTATGGCCAAGATAGGTCGTTACGTTGAACGGGCATTGGATAGACTTACCGTTACGACGATGTTGTTGTGCAGAGATTCTGCCCTTAAGGTTCTTGCAAGGAAGGCCCGCTCGGCGGGCCTTCCTTTTTGTTTGCCTGTTCTCAGGGAGTTTTTCGGGAAAACGACGGACGCCGATTATCGTCGTTGTGTGGATAACGGTGCATAACACGCCGGGGTTGTGGATAACTCGCGTCCTCCGACCACAGGGCCGGTTCAGCTTGCAATGGTGCTCGCCGAAGCTTTTCAATCGACGGTATGAGTAATGCAACGTCTTTTTCGAATGTTCCTCCGGTGCCGCTGCCGTCGGGCGGGCTGTTGCCGGTCGCCGGCGCGATCGCGCCGCAAGCGTCACCGCCGACACAACGCAGAACCGTCTCTGCGCAACGGTTCTATACGCCGCCGGGATCGAATCGCGGTGGAACGCAACTGGTTGGCGCTGTGCCTGGAACGTATGGCATGGTTGCACAATGCGGTCGCGCATCGGTGGAGGAACCCTGCGATATGGGCAATGTGGTGGTTATCGACTCCGTGGTGGCCGGAGTGGGCACGAGCACTCTGGCCGCCTTACTGGCCCGCGAGCTGAGCGAACGCGGCCTCAAATGTGTGCTCGTCGACGCCGATCTGCAAGGAGGTGGGCTGGATGTGCTTCTTGGCGTGGAAAACGAGGACGGCTCACGCTTCGGGGAAATCAGCGCTCCGCTTGGCAATATCGACGGCAAAGCGCTACTACGGGAGCTGCCAATCTGGGATGGTGTGCCATTGCTGGCATGCGATCCTTGGAAAACCGAAAATCCGCAATCGTGGGAAGTGCAAGCGTGCATTCATGCGCTATCGCAGGTGCGAAGCGTGGTCGTCGTCGATATGGGGCAATGGAACGGACTGCAGGATTTGACGGAACTGCGCAAGGCCATCCGCATTACCGTGGTCGAACTGACGGTACTTGGTCTTGCGCGGGCCAAAGCGAATCTGCGGGCGCATCACGGTTCAATCGGAGAACACGATGCCGCAACGCAGGAACGGGAGTTTCTCGTAGGCGTGCAACCGCGCGGAACCGTACGCGACCATGGCACGACGGCAATCGAGGAAGCGGCGGAATACCTCGACTGCGATATCACCGCGGTCATCAAACCGGATGCCAAGCTTTGCAGCGAACTCTTGGAAGGGCTTGGACTGCGCAAACCCAATCGTACGAACGCGAAAGCCATCGCAACGTTGGCGGATCTCATTCAGGAAGCGTTGGGAGAAAAGAGCATCAGTCATGGAACTCGGGCCACTTAGCGACATCGCATCCGAGCCGGGCGTCACCGACATCGCGGTAACCTGCGACGGAACGGTGTGGGTGGATCGCGGCCAAGGTATGCGGCCACATGCATTGCGCGTGCCATTCAGCAGTCCCCAAGCCATCCGCGATTTCGCCGTGCGGCTGTGCTCGCAGCTTGGCAGAAGGCTCGACGACGCTGCCCGATAGCCGACGCCTCCACCGTGGAAGGCGTGCGCGTGCACGCGGTTATCGCACCGCTCGTTCCTCAAGGCGCCGCCATCAGCATACGATTGCCGGACGTTGTTGCGCCCAGTCTGGAATCTTTGGCGGAAAACGGCATGTTTCCAAGCGGATGGATGCCCTTGCTGGAAGGATTCGTGGAACGAAGGGCCAGCGTGCTCGTGACCGGCGGAACCGGAGCAGGCAAAACCACGCTGCTCAAAGCAATGCTTATGCGATGCGCGCCGGGGGAGCGCGTCATCACCGTGGAGGAGGTGCGCGAACTTGGCATGCTCAACCATGCCAACCACGTGTCGCTGGTGACGCGCGGCGCCAACATGGAAGGCAAAGGCGCCATAGGGCTGTCGCAGCTGATATGCGCGACGTTGCGTATGCGGCCGGACCGCATTGTGGTGGGCGAATGCAGGGGCGGCGAAATCGTGGATCTGCTGCGCGCGCTGAATTCCGGGCATCGCGGAGGCATGACCACCTTGCATGCCAATCAGGTGACGGCGGTTCCCTCACGCTTGGTGGCCTTGGGATTACTCGCTGGGCTGAATCCGCAAGCCACCGCGGCGCTCGCGCAAGACGCGTTCGACGTAGTGCTGCATGTGGGCCGAGTGGGAGGCAGGCGGCGCATCGCGCAAATAGGACGGCTTGAATTCGCAGAGGGAAAACTGCGGGGAAACCTATTGGCCGGGTGGAACGGCAACCAAATGCGGGCTTCGCAACAGTGGCCTGATTTCGTGCGCGTATGGAGTCGTTGAATCGAGGTGGGCAGATGGAAAGCCTCAGCATTATTTGCGCGGTACTGTGCGGACTGGCCGTATGGCTGTGGCCTCGCCGAAACGTATGCGATGTGGGCGAACGGGCGGGAAACGTAGTGGGGCGCGCAGGCGAAAGCCTTGATGAAAAACCTGATGGAGGATTCGATGGGCGGTCTGACGGAATCGAAGAGGCGAACATGCCGTCGAAACCATTGCCCGCCATCGGATGTGTGGCGTGCGTGGCTTCCCTCCGCGCATCCGTGCGCAGCGGAGCCACATTGGTGCAGGCGTTCGAAGAATTGGGTGGAACGCCGTTCGTCACACCCGAACTTACCAGGCTTCGCATAACCATGGTGATCCGCAGCCGATGCCCGCCCAAAGAGCAATGCGGCCAAGTCGAACGGCTGAGCGGCGAGCTATATGCGGCCTGTCAGCTGAGCCTGACGCTCGGATGCGAAACCGGCCGATGCCTGCAGGCGGTGGCTGAATCGTTGAAACGACAACGATTATTGGATGATCTGCGTACCAACGCATTCGCCATGCCCAAAGCGACGGTGAAACTCCTGATGGCGTTGCCGCAGCTCACCGTACTTTTAGGGGAAGGCATGGGAGCGCATCCGTTGACCTTCCTCTTTTCAGGGGTCAGGGGTTGGGCATGCCTTGGATTCGCCCTCTGTTGCTACACGTTCGGACTTATCTGGATACGTGCGCTGATGCGGCAGGATGATATGAAAGGAGCCATGTGATGACTGGCTTATGGATGCTGACGGCGGTGGCGTGCGCGGCCGAAGCGATATGGCTGAAGCAGTGGAGGCCGGTTCGCGCGCCCTCCGACCTTGCGCCCGCCGAACGAATGCGGGAACTTCCGCTGCCGTTGATATTGGAGATGCTCAGCGTCGCCATACGGCAGGGGGCCTCCATTCCACGTGCGCTGATTGCCGTGGGAGATATTGCGGCAGGAGAATTCGGCGCGGGACTACGGTCGGCCGGAGAACAGTTGAACAAAGGTGTTTCCTGGGATGATGCGTGGCCAGATGATGGCGATCTTGCGGTAGTACGCGATGCGTTCGCCTCCTCATGGCACAGTGGCGCCTCTCCAGTGGAACGTTTGGAAACAGCCGTCGAACAATTGGATTGGGATGAGCGCTCGCAGATCGAACAGGCTGCAGCGAAATTGTCGGTTCGTTTGTTGCTACCGACCGGATTGTGTTTTCTTCCTGCGTTTGTTGCGGTTGGAATCATTCCGTCCGTCATGTCGTTTGTGCAATGACGGCGTGTGCGCAACGACAACGGAAAAGCGGGGAATGTTGGGAGACGATAATTCACGGAGTTTTGTGGATAAATGTGGATGACACGCCGTGGTTGTGGATAACCCATGTCCTCCGACCACAACCCTGAAAAACGTTCCGACGGGCACGATGATGCGCAACACTGGGTGCACTCGGCCATCTGGCCGAGGTTGTTCGAACGAAAGGAACGCCATGAACAACGAAACGCCAATCACGTCGATGGCTCGCCAGCTGATGGCAGGCAGGGCAGCTGCTGCATGCCATGCGTGAACGGGCCGGCAAAGCGGTATGCCTGCTGGACGCGCGTATGCGCACGCTGACCGTCGAACCGGAGGAAGCGCTGCCACTGCCGAATATGCGGTGGTTTTGGTTGCCGCCACCGGATTCGCAGCCGTTTTGGTGGGCATTATGAAATCCGATGCCATCAAAACGCTGCTGACCAACATCATCAAGAAAGCGCTGAGCGTCGGGTGATTCATGCTGAGGCAATGGTGGAAACGCCATACCGATGATGCCGATGAGGGAGCGGCCACCGCGGAATTCGCGGTGGTGCTCCCCTGCGTGGCGGCGGTGGCGATTTTGGTGTTGTGCTTGGGGCGTGCGTCTGTGGTGTCCATGAATTGCCAGGATGCGGCGGCGGCCGGTGCCAGGGCTTTCGCGGTTGATGATACGGGCGGCGAATCGAAGGCGAGGACCGCGGTCATGGCGGCTGCGGGAGGTTCGGCGACGGTACGGTTCGAGCGTGGGGCGGACTTCGTCACCGTCACGGTGCAATGCCCTGTGGTGCCGGATCCGACCGGTGTGCTGCCCACTCGAGTTACCGGCAAGGCGACCCGCTACTTCTAGCGTTGCTCCGAAGCGTGCTGGTCTCTGCGCAGTGAGATGCGGGATTGTTGGTTGTGGCCTGTGCATGGAGGTCTGTGAGGTTTGGAGCTTGCGACATACGACGTGTGAAACATGTTGTGAAACACTATTGGCAACCATTTGATGGATGCGGGTCGGAAAGGAATGGATAATGTGAAACGCCTTGTGAAACATTGGTTTGCTTGGATTCGCGGGTCCGATGAGGGTTCGGGGACATATCCGGTGTGGCTTTGATCGCAGTGGCCGCCATCATGCTGGGCGCGGCCGCGTCGGCGGGCAATCTGCTGCTGTGCTTGCATCGCGCGCAGAATGCGGCCGACCTGGCGTCGGTAGCGGCGGCCAATGCGTTGTATTCGGGATCGTCCGATCCTTGTTCCGTGGCGGAACGCACTATATCCGGCAATAATGCGACGATCGGATCCTGCACGATAGAAGGCGAGGATGTGCTGGTCGAAGCGCAGGTCGGCACGCAAATGCCATTCGTATCGCATGTCGGCAAACAGTCACGGGCGGGGCCGATTGTCTGCGAATAAGCGTGGTGCGGAACGGTACATTGTGCGGGAAATCGCGCTTCGTAAAAAGGGATCTTTCTACGTAAAGGAACATTCGTTCCACAAAACACGGCCATTTGTATGGAAAGCCGTTCGCATGTGGCGTGTGGAGCGAATCGCGGTTATCGTACTGAAGTATGAGCGAAACGTCATGTGTGAATGCGACCGTTGCCGTTGCCGGCAATCCGACGTCGAACAAAGGCAAGGGTGCCGAGGTCGGCAAGCAGGTGGTTGAGCTGCTGCAAGAGGCCGGGCGCAAGCATGGCTTCAACGTGATCGACGTGACCGGCGAGAGCTTCGACGATTCCTTGGCGAATGCAGGAATCGCAGGAACGAATACGACTACCTGGTGGCGGTCGGCGGCGACGGCATGATTGCGCTTGGAGCCAATGCCGTGGGCTGTTCCGGTAAACCGTTGGGCATTGTGGCGACGGGTTCCGGCAATGATTCGCCCGCGGTCTTGAGCTGCCGGTCAATCGCGTGGAAACCGCTGTCGACGGCATCGTCGGCGCGATTGTGCGCGGCACGCATATTGACGTTGATATGGGTTTGGCCACGTCGTTGCAGGGCGGGTATGCCGTCGATTCCAGTACCGGCGATGATCTGGTCGGCGATTCGGACGTGCCATTGCGTCCGGCGGTCAACCGCTTCTACGCGGGCATGCTGTCGTGTGGTTTGGATGCGAGTATCAACGACCGTGCCAACCATTCCCGCTTGCCCAACGGTTCGGTGCGCTATTTCGTGGCAGCGATTGTGGAATTGACGCATATGAAGCGGTACGGATACCACATCAAAGCCACGTTGGCCGATGGAACGGTGGAAGAAAGAGACATTATTTCACCGTTGCTTACGGTGGCCAATTCACGGCATATTGGCGGTGGCATTGAGATTTCGCCATATTCACGATTCTCGGATGGGCTGCTTGACCTGGTATGGCTCGACCACGTGCCCAATGTCGCCGAATGCGTGGATGCGGTGTCTCACGCGTATAGCGGCAAGATCCTCGGGTGCAAGGTGTTTGGTGGAAGCGTGTGCGCGATATCGAAATCACCCGCGCGCAAGAGGGTGATGAGCCGCCGGTCTTGATGGCGGACGGTGAATATGTTGGTCGCCTGCCTGTCAAGGTCGTAGTTCAAGACCGTGCGTTGCGTGTGCTGGTGCCGCCGGCCGTGGCGGAAAGCCAAGCTGCCAACACCGAAGAGAAAGTGCTGGAAGCCATCAAGCGTGATCACCGTGATCCTGTCACCGGCAAAACCGACACCTACTACGCGAAGCGCTCGCGGTAGTGCGTGCACATGCCGGTCAAACCGCAACATTGCATATCGAAGATGGCACGTATGCAACTGATTGCGTGATCGGCAATCGTAAGCAATCGCAAATAATTTCGCGATAATAACGAAAAATCCAGTACCCGCAAGATCTTTATCTTACGAATACCGGATTTTCTGTAACTAGCGAACGCCGTAACTATCGAACACGGATTGCGGTCAGGCGGCGACTTCCTGGCGGGCGATGGCCTGCTCGTAGTCGCGGGTGCCCTTGAAGACTTCCTGCAGCCACGGGTTGACGTGCTGCTTCTTCGCGCGGTACATGATGTAGCCGAGTGCGAGCACGTTGGCCACGAGCGCGATGATCGACACGGTCAGGTTCACGTTCGGATTGTTCACCGACTGCACGGCGAACTTGGACTCATCCTGAACATGGGGAACACCTGCGCGAACATGCACCAGATGGCGAGCGTGTTGGCGCGGTTCTGAATCCAGCCGCCCTTGTTCCAGAAGAAGTTCGCCACGGTCGGGGCGAGCAGCAGCGCGAGGCCGCAATACCAGGAGTGGGTCGGCAGGCAGTTGTAGGTGTAGCAGAAGTTCCAAATATCGTATGCGACGATGAATACCCAAGTCATGTCAGGCCACAGCATGTCCTGCTTCTTCTTTGACACGTAAATGCCGAACCAGCCGGTCATGCAGGCGATGTTGATCAGGCCGGCAACGCCGTTGAACACATTGTGCCAGCCGCCATACAGCGTCACGCCTTCGGTGGAAACCCATGTGGTGCCCCAAGCGCGAATGGCCGATTCGAAGTCGGAGGCCACGGCGATAAGAATGTTGATGGCCACGATCACGAACGGGAAGCACTTGAACCATTCGGATTTGCCGATCTTGCCCCACTTGTATTTGAGTGCCATGAAGCCGATGCAGCCTGCGGTGGCCGCATATAGCTTGGCATAGTGGAACCAGCTGGTCATATGCACGTAGGTCGGATTGCTGAGCGCCCATTCGGCACCCATCGCGGCGGCCACGTAAATGGTGATGAAGTAGATGGTCAGAATGGCCGGCACGATCAGGAACGCGATCACGCCACCGGTCTTGGTGCGACGGGCCAGCTCATTGGCGCCGATCAGGCAGCAGAATACGAGGATCCATCCGATCCACTGGTATATGGCGGTGTCGCCATAAACTTGGAACAACATCGCTCTTCCTTTCTCTCAACACGTATGCGCGCGGGGTGAGCTGCGTTTACATGTATTCGTTCAGGTGCAGCGTCTGTGCCGCGACCTGTCTGATGACGGTGTCTTCAATGTCGGGATGCAGTCTGATCAGCGAAATCAGGCCAACGATGAGCGTATAGAACGTCTCATGCTCGTTGGTGATGGGCATGCCATGCAATTTCTCGAAATCGCGCACTGTCGAATTGCAGATGTATTCCGCAATGCGATCGGCCACGCGGTCGATGAATTTGATGTACAGTCCCGCGTTGCCGTCTTCGATCATGCGTTGGCTGAACGGGCCTCATCGGCGATGAGGGAACGGGTCAGTCGCACCACGTCATCGAGCGCTTTCGAGATGTTGCCGACTTCTCGATTGGCGTTCCACTCCTCCAATTGTGAGATGACTTCGTCGATGACGTCGTTGAGCACGGCGTCCGCAACTTGGTCTTTGTCTTGGAAATAGTGGTAGAAGAGAGATCTGGTCATGCCTACGCGACCTGCGATATCGCTGATCGTGATTTTCGAAAAACCCTTTTCCAGGCAGATTGCGCGGGCTGCATGCACGATTTGCGCGCGGCGTGCGTCTCCGACTGTTGTTGCGGAAGCGTTGTGCTGTCCGTCCATGGCTTTCTCTCCTTCGCTCGAGTGGCGTCTCTCACCTGCGCGACACGTTGACACTCTGTCAATTTCTTGACTGACCTCAGTCTAAACCGTAAATTGACACAATGTCAATTTCGTAGTGTCGCTGCCGTCACTCCCAGCTTAAACGTTGCCGCGGCGCTTGTCTTTGGGGACACGCGCTTCACCGTTACGGGCAGGCTGTGCGGCCGGTCTTTGAGAAAAAACGTGTCGTAATTAATCGGTAGCCTAGTGACACCACAGCGGAAGGAATTGCGATGGCACTGGCACTCTATAGAAGGTATCGTCCCGACACGTTCGACGGCGTGATCGGGCAGGATCAGTCACGGTTCCGCTGATGCGAGCGCTTGATGAGAACAAGCTCACGCACGCCTATCTGTTCTCCGGACCGCGCGGCTGCGGTAAAACGAGTTCCGCGCGTATTCTGGCCCGTTGCGTCAACTGCGCCAAAGGTCCGACCTCGCATCCGTGCGGCGAATGCGGCCAGCTGCCGTGACCTTGCCACCGGCGGCCCGGCTCATC
>ENA-OQIC01000066-OQIC01000066.1-human-gut-metagenome-genome-assembly--contig:-NODE-66-length-42372-cov-2.907516_pt1 | contig 42372 bp, 38 predicted proteins | sample MGYA00242572_ERZ504736 | MGnify/ENA primary metagenome ERZ504736 (study PRJEB26092, sample SAMD00036201) | human gut metagenome | host: Homo sapiens | study: EMG produced TPA metagenomics assembly of...
AGAATATGATTTGACTCCATATTTTTTTGCTAGAGTTCTGCCACCGCCTTCTCCATTTAAATATGCTGTAACAACTTTTAGCTTAAATTTAAAACTATATTTTGACATGAAAAAACCGACCTCCTTAAAATTAGATTTTTAGGTCTAACTTTAAGGGGGCGGTTCAGTAATCTGAAGTTACGGCTACTCTTTTTATTTATTTTCATTACTAATAATGCTTTTTACGCTACTTCCTTCTCGAATCTCTGTCGAAAACAAAAGTTTCTCAACAGTATTTGGATAATCTTTAGTGGTCAGTACCGTTTCTACAGCCTTTGCGCCAATCTCATACAATGGTATTTTTATTGTGGTTAGTTGAGGAGACGAATATTGACTATTGGGTAACCCCCCCATACCTACTACAGAAATATCTTCCGGCACACTCAGACCAAAATCCTGAATAGCTCTCATCACACTTAAGGCCACATTATCATTATCACAAAAAACTGCTGTAAATTCATGCCCTGATTTTAATACTTCACTAACAGTTTCATAACTGCCTTTCCAAGTATTATCCGTATGAATAATTAGTTTCTTATTAATAGGTATATTGTGCTCTTGTAACACTAATTTAAACCCTTTTAAACGTTCCTTAACGGTACAAACATTAGCAGGTCCTCCAACGTACAAAATATTTTTATGTCCATGATCCACTAAATACTCTGTCATTTTCTTAGAAGCCTCAGAATTGTCAATCATAACTGAATCCATTTCAATACCTTGTGGTGCTAATGCAACGATTCTAAGGTTACGAGATTTATACTTCTCTACCTCATCTCGAAGATTGTTCTTATAAGCCTCAGTATCAAAGCCGCCACCGCCCAAAATCAAACCGCGTATACGATATTGATTAAACAATTCATGATAACGCATTTCATCATCTGTCTTACGCCCTGTATTACAAACAAAAGACAAAACCCCTCTGCTTATAGCTGCTTCTGTAATACCTCTCGCCATTTCACCGTAATAAGCATCAGATAAATCTCTTGCAATAAAAGCAATTACATTCGTATAGGATTGACGTAATGTTTGAGCCGAAATATTTGGTTTATAATCAAGTTTTTTTATTGCCTTTTCAACCTTTTTTCTCGTTTTTTCTGAAACAGCATGGCTAGAGTTATTTATTACCCTAGACACGGTTGCAATAGAAACGCCGGCCTCATTAGCAACATCTTCAATAGAATACGACATTATATTACCTCAACCAAAATACGATCATTTAAATCATATAGCACAATATTTATATCAACCTTTAATAAATTAACATTAACAGAATAAAATAATAATACTTATATAATAGTATTATAACTCAATGTAAAAAAATTAGAACATTTTAGCAACAGCAAAACCAGTAATAACTAACACAAACAAGTAGCTAATCAACATCGAAAACTGCAAGAACCGTGGTTTATCATATCCTTCATTAATATCATCACGAAAAATCATCAATGTCATAAATAGGCCCGCAAACGGTGTCGCAATTGCAGTAGCCACATTAGCAATAAAAATCAATTGAGTTGGAGATCCGTTATAGAAGAAGCAAATAATTGTTGCAACTACAATACAGATTAAACACCCCCATTTTATAGGTTTTGACTCTAGGCCAACTGGTTTATCAAATCCGGCATTTAGTAAAACCATTCCTCGTTGTGTATTCCCTAACAAAGAGGAGAACCCGGCACCCAATAAAGCAACGCCCATTAGATATTTAGCTGCATCACCCATAAATGGAACCAATAAATCAGCTAACTGAGCTGGCTGTTTAATTCCTAAGCCCTGCGGATGTAATACAATAGCGCCTACTAATACAATTGCACCCGAAATCAAGACCACAGATATAATGTGTACCAATGAGTCAGCAAACATAGTACCATTAAACAAATCCTCTTTCTTCCACTTCTTTTCTAGACCTAAATAAGTGCCATAAACACCGGCTGTGACTGATGCATTAGTACTAATATACCCCAATGCTGTAGCTAAACTACCAGCAGCCACAGTCCAATGAGATAAGCCATACCCAAATTCTCCCCAATCAGGACCGCCAACTGAAACTAAGGTTGCAAAAAAAGCAATAATCATTGCTACTATACAAATTAAAATTCCTTTTTCGACTTTATTGTAAACACCTTTAGAAAAATAGCAATACATCAAAATTACTAACATAATCAATGCACCTATTTTCCAGTTAATATTAAAAATTAACTGCATCCCGGCACCTGTACCTGTAATATTCCCTAATGTAAAGAAAAAACAGGCCAAAAAAGTAGCGATACCGGCAATAATAGCAGCCCAATTTCCATAATAATGACGTATTGCATGAATAATCGGCATTCCGGTTAACATACCAATCCTATATGCCGTCATCATAAATGCGATTCCCATAAAAATAATCGGCAATATTAACCAAATCATGCTGTAACCATAATTGGCCCCCAACATAGCTGATATTGTTATATTTCCAGGACCTATAACCACTCCGGTTAAAATAATGCCCGGTCCTACTTTCTTCAACAATTCCCAAAAGCTTAATTTTCTAACGGGTTTTCCGTCTACCATTATATTAGCCATAGCTGTATCTCCCATATATAAATTAGGAAATTCACCGTACAAACTCATGAAAAGAGAGGATAAACCTATTCAGTTATCCTCTCTACTTTCACATCTTTAACCCGCTCTTCAAAACATTCTTGAGTTCGTGGGTGAATAAATTTTCTTGTCAGTATTATACTAAGTCTACCGTTTTTACGCCACCCAATTTAATAGCTTCTGCTACACTATCTTTTTCTTCTTGAGATAACGGAATTAAAGGTTTACGCATTAATGGAGAGCTAAATACTTTACGTTGATAAAGAGCTTCTTTCATACGTGCATGAGCTTCACCGGTAGGTTCGCCTGTACCATAAATAGCTGCTGACATTCTCTGAACTGGTTCGTTAGCTTCACGAATTTCAAACAAATTACCTTCAAGTACCTTTTGGTACATATTATTGATGAGTTCAGGTACGCAGCCACAGAAACCAATCAAGGCACCATCCATACCAGGATTCAATAAAGAAGTACAGATGTATTCATCATGGCAAGTCCATAACATTACATGAGGGGCTTTTTCTCTTAAGATACGAATATCGCGTTCGTATAAAGCTTCATCACGAGTACCCATTTTAATAGCTTTAACATTAGGAATCTTGCACATTTCAAGAAGGGTTTGAACCGGATAGAAACCTTTAGAGTTAGCAGGATACAAATGAATTACGATACCGATATCGATTGCATCAGCTACATCTTTAATAAATTGAATAGCAGATTGTTGTTTCATACTAAAACGCAACCATACATGTGGTGGCATCAACAAGATACCATCAGCACCAGCTTCTTGAGCAGCCTTAGCATCTTCAATAGCATCGATTGTACCTTCGGCACTAACACCGGAGATAATACGTACACGACCTTTTGCTTGATCGGCTACAATTCGAGTAATTCGAGCACGTTCTTCTCTTGTAAAGCCACCGATTTCACCGGTATGACCGTTTGTAACAAGGCCTGTAATATGTTCATATTGAATTAACCATTCAACGTAGTTGCGAAGTTCTTGTTCATTAATAGAATAATCATCATTCAAAGGAACCATTATTGCCGGATTTAAACCTTTCCAATTGTCGTTTAACATAGTGAATACATCCTTTCTAAAATAAGAAAACAATTACTACTTACTATTACTTAACAAAACCGGTTTCAATTTAAACTTTATGGAAAATGTTTTCCATAACCTTTATCTACAAGATACACCTCAATTGAATAACTGTCAATCATTTTTGTTATGCTCTTTATGCATCCATAGTATCATTTTACAAAGGAACTTTCTTCTAATCCAGCAAAACCCTTTAAAATTCCTAATTACTGGACCTGTTACTTTTACTCATAGTTATAATATTTTCTTGTAAAAATCATTTTTTATTTCCTAAATTGATAACTAATGTTATACTTCAGTTAATACTACTTACTGTTACACCCTAAAAAGTTCTCATTTTTACCAAGAAAGGGAGTAACTCAAATGAAAAAGAAAACGTTTTCACTAAGTATTTTACTAGCTTTACTGTCAACTGCCCCTGTACTAGCAACTAATCCATTTTCTGACGTAGCTTCAGACCATTAGGCATTTCAATCTGTAGCTGCACTAGCAGAAGCAAATATCATTAAAGGATATCCTGATTCTACCTTTAAAGGAACCCAAAATATTACGCGCTATGAATTGGCACAGATGGTCGGCCAAGCAATAGCTAATCAAAAGAATACAACTGCAGAGCAGCAGGCTATAATAAACAAACTATCAAATGAGTTTTCATCGGAACTGAAAGCTCTTGGAATTCGCTTAGATAATTTAAACGAAAAAATCGGCAATGTAAAAACAAGTGGCGACATACGCCTGCGGTATCGCGGCTCGGAAGAAAAGGGCGTATTCAAAACGAATAGTAAATCTAAATTTGATTATCGTGCACGGATTCAATTCGATACCAACATCGCCAAAAATACATCTGCAATAATTAGGATTAGAACAGGTAATACAAAAGGCGATCCGGAATTTGGTAATACACTTAATAATGATATCGCATTTGATCGTTTAGCAATTAATCACAAATTCAACACTGCAAATACTATTTCTCTTGGTAGAACCGGTCTTCGACTTGGTGAAGGTTTGGCATATAGCAATGAACCCTTTGACGGCATAATATTTTCTACAAAATTTAATACCACTCAACTTGAATTAGGTTACGGTGCGTTAACTTCATTCTATGCCTCTACATTTCCCGCCTCCAAAAATAGCAAAAGAACTAAAATCGTACCTAATTTAAGTACCGATGAAAACCCGACATTAACAGTAATTCAAATCAGACAAACATTTTCTAAAAATATTGCCGTAGCCGGATATTATCTAGTTGGTAATCAAAATATAGATACTGACTTTTATGGAGTCAGTGCCGATATTAAAGTTGCCCCAATGTTAGGACTTAGTGGCGAATGGATTAAAGCAAAAGACTTCTCTAATGCCACAGCTTGGGTCGCCGGTATTAGTTACGGAAACTACACTCTTTCTAAAGCAAACTCTTGGGATCTTAAGTTACAATATTTTGACGAAGACATAAATTCACCGGTTTTTACATCTCGTTTCGCCCAAGCTTGGCTATATGACTATAAAGGATGGCTCGCTACAGTCGATTATGCATTAGATAAAAACCTTGGCCTTTCTGCCTTTTATGGATTTGGCAGCAAAAATCAAAATGGTCAATCACTCGGGAACTATTATCGAGCTGAATTTAATTTAAAATTCTAAAATCTAACTCAAACATACAAAAAAGCGATGGACCGAAATCCATCGCTTTTCTTGTTTATCTTATTGTGTGTTGAGCTATTTATGTTGTTATTATGTTGAGCAAGTATACTAACTGCTTCGCAGTACTTAAGCTAACTTCTTATGCTAAGCTTGCACGTAAGAACCAAAGCTGTTTAGTGTAGTACTCAATGTGATCTTCCATCAAGTTGGACAATGCGAAGTTATCTTCTTCACCGGCTTCTTCACGAATTTTAAGAGCCAAGTCGGACATCAATTTGAAGTCAGCCTGTAAAATTTCATATACTTCTTTAACGCTAAATGCACGGCCATCCAATTCTTCGATAGTAGCCAATTTCAAGTATTCGGAAATACGTACTACCGGTTCTTCGCCTGCCATTTTAAGAGCTTCAGCTACTGCATCATAGTATTCGAATGCATTATCGTATACACTTTCCAAGTATTCATGAGTTGGTACGAACTGGGAACCTACTACATTGAAATGAAGGTTGTGTAATTTTACGTTCCAAATTGCTAAGTTTGCTAAATACTTGTTTACTTCCTGTACGTTTTTCATAATTTTTTTCCTCCTTGAATTGTAAACCTCTATTTACAATCCCTACGAATTTTAATAATTGACATTAAACATATCATTTAATATTTCAACTGAATTTGTTTACTTTATATTCAGTTACTAGCATTTTTACTACAATTTATAATCATTATTGTTTGCTATGGTTAGATTATAACATAGACAAAAATCGATGTCAATTACTTTTGGAAAATAATTATTATTTACTTTAAAACTTTTATTTATAGGCTAAAACAAGCTATAAAGTAACCTTAAAACACCATAAATTAAAGGATATTAAATTCACTTAGCAAATAATTTTAACAATTTACAGTCATTTTACATTCATATTTAAAGCTTTACAGACCATACATCCTTGATCACCAATTTAGTAAAGTACACTATTTATCTATTATCATTCTTGATTAATTTCTCATATTCCTATTTAAAAACTACACAGGTTGGACTGGCTGTTGCCACCGTAATGCCGGTAAATGTCAAATGACCATGTTCCTCATCAACATCAAAAAGCTGCAATGTATCGGAGTCTTCGTTGGCAATAAGCAACTGCTTCCCATCAGGCATAAAGGTAAAGAAACGTGGCGTTTTGCCCAAAACAGAGGTAAAGCAAGATTTGTTAGAAATCCGGTTTCTTTATTTACCCGATATATGGCTACGCTTTCATGAATACGGTTTGTTTCATATAAGAATTCTTCACTCGGACTGAGTAGCACTGCACTGGCTTGCCCTTGGCCGGTATAGGTTTCTGGTAGTGACGGAATAATTTGCAAGGCTGTCAAAATACCTTTGGCGTCATCAAAATCGTAGTACGTAACCGAATTACCCTTTTCGTTCACCACGTAAACATGACGATTATCTTTACTAATCGTCAAATGGCGCGGTTCCGCATAGGTTCTGGCATCAATATGAGATTGTTCTGTAAGCTCGCCTGTTTCGGCATTGACTTAAACACATAGATTCGTTCATGACCGATATGGCGCCCCTGAGTAGCACCAATAACCACTGTCCTGTTTTATCCAACACACACTGATGAGCCAAGGAAACGGTATCATCACTAAGTCCTTTAATATGTGCTACCGATGTAGCTTTGCCCAAACTGCCATCGGCAAGCCGCGGTATTGTAGTAACAGTACCACCTTGCAAGGTGGCCACATATAAGAATCGATTATCCGGAGATATTTCAATATATACCGGGTTTTTACCTTCGCTGCTCACTGTATTTAAAAAAGTTAGCGATCCATCTACTTCCACTTTGAATGCACTCACTTCTTCATAATCACCGTGAACGGTATACAAAAAAAACTTATTCTTATCGAAAGCCAAATAGGACGGGTTTTCTAAAATAGGCGTGATGCCTAATAAATGCCATCCTTCCGGCGTAATATCATAGACGGAAATTCCTTTGCCACGAGCATTTCGATGTTTTGTTGTGCGGCAACCTATATATGCAAACATGTTTACTCCTAATACCTATATAATTTTTATCTTTAAATTCACCTATATAATCTTAAATATCTTTATTCTACGCCAAATATCTCTTAATCACTATAAATTAACATTCAAGATTTCTTTACTCCTTCATTATCCAAAGTTTATTTAGATAAAGTCTCAATATACCGCATCGCATTGTCATAGGTATTACGAATATGTTGCTCCATTGCTTGCAAAGACAATTTTGAGTCATCAGCTTTTAACGCACTCACTATAGCACGATGTTCATCAATGGTTTCATAAAATCTTTGAGGCCCACTATACAAAGCTGTTATACCTAAACGCGCAACTTTATCTCTCATATCCAAAATCAACTGTTTTAAAAATGGATTATCTGATGTATCCGCTAGAATATTATGAAATTCCATATCCAATTTAATAAATTCTTGAATACGATTACCTGCATTGTCTTTTAAATCTTCCTGTGACTGTACACATTGTTGCAAGCGCCTAATGGTTTCATTATTTATCTTATCAATTGCTAGTTTAATAACCAAAATCTCTAAAGCTTCACGTATTTGAAAAATATGTTTCAAATCATCTACAGATAGCGATTTTACCATAACGCCTCGATATGGAATATATTCAACTACATCTTCCGCTTCAAGAGCTTTAAATGCCTCTCGAACCGGTGTACGACTTACCTCTAATTCTGCCGAAATTTTACGTTCATTTAAAATATCCCCCGGCTTATATATTTGTTCATTAATGGCCTCTTTTAAATGAATATACACTTTCTGCTGTAATGACTGACGCTCCTCTATATTCATATCTCCACCTACTTTTCTAAACTACTATAACTATATTATAGCATCAAAAAAATAACAATTTTTTATTCTATTATTACTTTTAATTCTAATAGCATTGACGATTTCGCAACAATGGTATACAATTTCATTAAGTGGTATACCAAATTATAAGGAGGCTATTATGAATCCGAAAATCGCGTTAATACAAATGAGTTCCATCTTTGCTGAACCAGAAAAAAACTTTTCTCACGCCATAGAGTTAATGGATGAAGCTATGGCTCAAAAACCAGATATTCTAGTTTTGCCTGAAACATTTAATACCGGCTTTTTCCCGACAGATAACCTCGAAGAACTAGCTGATAAAGAAGGACAAACAACTAAAAAACTATTCTCCGAATATGCAAAAAAACATTCCGTAAATATTGTAGCTGGATCAGTTACTACTTTAAAAAATAATAAAGTATTTAACACAGCTTATATTTTTGATAAGCACGGCAAGCTAGTTGCTGAATATGATAAAATTCATGGCTTCACCCCTTCAGGCGAACATAATTATTACCAGGGTGGTAATAAACTAGTTACCTTTAACTTAGCTGGTATGAAATGTGGCATCATCATCTGTTATGACATTCGTTTTTGTGAATTAGTACGGTCATTGGCATTAAAAGGGATAGAATTGCTATTTATTCCTGCGCATTGGCCTTTAATTCGTAAGAATCACTGGATTAATTTAGCCACAACGCGTGCCATCGAAAATCAGATGTATGTATGTGCAGTCAACGCTTGTAGTAAAGCAGGCGATACCATTTTGGTGGTAATTCACTATTGATAAATCCATGGGGCGAAGAAATCTGTCATCTCGACGAAGCAGAAGAAGTTCAATTCGGAACTGTTGACCTAAGTATTATCAAGGATATACGTGAATCCATCAATGTTTTCCGTGACCGTAAACCATCATTATATGAACTATAAAGGAGCACTATCATGAACGTAACAATTGAAAGCTTAAAAGGAAAAACTGAATTATTTTTTGACTTAGAACAATTATTAGTAGTTGCTTGCCGGTAAAGATATTGAAAAAACAATGGAACATATTCGGGAATTAGAGGAAGAAGGTATCAAATGTCCAAAATCTGTTCCAGTATTATATCAATGCTCCAAAGAAATACTAACAACTAGCAAAGTTATCGAAGTCATTGGACAAAAAACAAGTGGCGAAGTTGAATATCTCATTTTAGTACATGACAACAAATATTACATTGGTGTTGGTAGTGATCATACTGATAGAGAATTAGAAGCTGTTAGTATTCATAAATCAAAACAACTTTGTTTAAAACCATATGCTACTACCTTCTGGCCATATGACGAAATAAAAGAACATTTTGATTCCATAAAACTTGAATCTTCCCAAATACTTAATGGTGAAAAAATATCCTATCAACATGGTCTTACTTCCGATTTACTCTCACTAGAAACTATTATCGAGAAATTAAAAGAAGAAGTTAATGTTAATAATAGCCTTATTTATACAGGAACAGTGCCTTTAGAAAACGGATTCCAATATGGCGAATCCTTCGAATGCCAAATCGTTGACGAAAAATTAAATCGTTCAATCGGCCTACAATACAATATTCAAGTAATTAACGAACACTAATCCTTTCCTTAATAGTCTTCTACTTGTACAAAAAGGAGGTTTATATGCTTACAGCCCAAATTATAATGTTACTTACATTATTGGTAATGATACTTGGACGTGCTCCTCTTTATATCACCGCTACAATCGGCAGTACCTTAGCGGCTATTGCTGCAGGTTTTCCACTTATAGGCAAAGATCCAAACTCTATAGGTAAATTATTAGTATCTGCAATGAATCCTGTAATTATTGATATGCTAGGTGTATTACTCTTTATTGGGATTATGCAAAAAACAGGTTTTTTAAACGTTATTATTTATAAAATTATGGAAGTTGGCAAACAAAAAGGCGGGGCACCGGGGATTGCAACAGCAGCCGGTTTAGCCGCAGCATTATTAGGCGCCTTAACAGCATTCACTCAACCTGTAATTACTGCTACGATTGCAGGTCCTGCAGCAACTCGTCTTGGCTTACATCCTAATAAAACATCCGCTATAATCTCCATGGCTAATACAGTTGCTAACTCATGTGGTTTTACTCATCCAACAATGCTCGCCATATTAGGACTAACTGGGGTTTCTTTTGGCCTAATTAATGTATGGGGTTTTGTTGGTAGTATAGGTATTTATGTCTTTGCTTATTGGCGTGCTAAACGTGAAATGATAGCAGAAGGTCATTATGTTTGTGATAACGCTAACAACTCTGACACTGAAGATTTTGTTTTACCTGATGATGCTCCAAGCTTCACTAAAGCCGTATTCCCATTCCTCGCATTATGTATCGCATTCTTTATGGGCGTACCTGTATTTATTGTCGGTTTTATTTGCAGTATTCTCGTTATCATCATGGCTAAATACACCTTAGCAGATGGCGAAAAGGCAATGATTTCCGGGGTTACCCAGATTGCTATTCCAATTGTTGCGATAATCAGTCTTATGTTCATGTCTGTTGTAATTAACAAAATTGGGCTTGTAAGCGTATTATCCGAATACTTAAAACCATTCTTAGCTATTGCGCCAATTCAAATACTATTTATAATTTCTACAATTGCCGGTTTGATTACACAATCTAATGCGGCTTCAGCTGCTATTATTCTACCGTTTGTTCAAATTCTTATGGGTATGAATTTAGATCCAATGGCAATCAGCTTCGCTGCTATTATGGGCGCAGCTATTATGCAGTTATTCTTAACAGGTGGTGCCTTAACTGCTTTACCGGTAGTTGCCGGTGTAGTTCCTGGTACTAACCAAAAACTAGCAAATAAATGGGAACGCCCTGCATTATTAGTTGGTATTGGCGTAAGTTTCATATTATCTTTTATCATTTAAATAATATCCTTATACTTCCTTAAACATAAAATTATAGCGACCTTCTAATTTTGGAAAACTCTAAATTAGAAGGTCGCCATTTTATTCTTAAATCTCTATCAACCAATCCACCACATTCACAACCTGAATTCCGCCAAATTCTCTTTCAATCCCCGGTTCCAAAGTCAGAACTAATTTCTTATAATTATCCTGTATTTTTGCAATGGCCGGAGCTCACGTTCACGCACCATTTCATCACGCATCGACTCCGTAACTTGGATATATAGCTTTTCGTCAGCTTTAGTAGCTATGAAGTCCACCTCAAAACGATCTATCTTACCGATAGCCACATCATACCCACGGCGCAAAAGTTCCAAATACACCACATTTTCCAATACATGGCCCGTATCACGATCACGAAAACCGAGTAAATAGTTGCGTAGCCCAATATCTACAATATAATACTTACCTAAAGTGCGTAAAAATTCACGTCCTTTAATATCAAAGCGTTTAATTTCATAGAAGAAATAAGCTTCTAATAAAGTTGCTATATACGCTTGAACAGTGTGAGCACTAGGCGTCCCATTGCGACCACCGCTTCGTTTACCCGCATCAAGCAAACCTTCATTAACTAGAGTATTACCTATAGACGACGCCGAAATGTTACTTCCCACATTATCGGCCAAGAACCTTACAATCTTCTGCAGCAAATCAGAGTCTGTCACTTGTCTTTGGTTACGACGTTGCTCCCGTTCTAAAATATCGCGTACAACAACTGTATTATAAATACCATCAAGCAAAGTCATAGCTCTATCTTGATCAAAGCCCACATCGGCAATCCCCGGCATACCGCCAAAGCGTAAATACAGATTAAATATATCTGACAACAAGTAGACTTGACCATTATCATCATAAACGCGCTTCTCTCTAGTTCCCAGTGGAGTTGTTATTTCTCTTAACTCCAACGAGTTAAATTCAATAAACTCCTTAAACGATAAGGGCAACATCTTTATTTCGACGCTGCGCCCGGACAGATAGGTAGCATATTCCGATGATAATAAATACGCATTTGAACCTGTCACATATATATCACAGTTAAAATCAACACGAAACGCATTAATCGCTTCTTCCAACCGGGTACACGCTGAATTTCATCAAAGAACAAATAGGTAATACCTGTTTTGGAAATACGCTCTTTCACATAAGCATATACATCATCAGCGCTCATATCTTTATAGGCAAATGATTCAAAATTCATTTCAACGATAGCATCGTCAGATATCCCTTGCTCCTTCAACCAAGCTATCATCAGTTTAAGTAAGCTGGACTTACCACAGCGCCGAATACCGGTTACAACTTTAACCGGTTCTGTATCTTTAAAAGCAATCAATTTATTTAAGTAAAAATCTCGTGGTTTCAGGGCTCGCACGGACATCATAAAACCACCTCCTCTTACTCGTATAATAGCAAAAACTTTTTATTTTTACAAGTTTATGCTACCAATAGCAAAAACTTGTATTTTTTAACCACTTTTTGCTATCGCATAACGGGAAGCTACTATTAAAGCTAAACTTTTTTCAAAATAAGATTACAAAAAAGCCTCCGACGTCTTCACTAACGAAACGAAAACGCTCGGAGGCTTACTTATTTTATTCTATTATTAGACTACGTTAGCTATTCACACGAATCTTTTATACCAAACTTTTTACTCAGTCAAACTTACCCAACGCAGGGATGCTTGCCTGTTTCAAGTATTCAGCATATTCTTTAGCATGTTTAGCCAAATCTTCATCACTCATAGTGAGGGTGCCTTTTACCACAAACGGCGTCAAGTAAGTCATACCGCAGAATTCAGCCAATAGCAACTCTTTGCCATGTAAAGCTTTACCGCTGCTGCCGTAAGCCCAACCATAAAGGAGCACCTGATCCTGCCATTCTTTTAACAAGGAAGGTGAGCTGTACCAATACATCGGGAACTGCAACACGATGCGATCAGCTTCAGTCAATACAACCTGTTCTTTGGCCACATCAATTTTGTTATCCGGATATAAAACATACATATGGCGAACAGTATAATCACCGCCGATAGCTTGTTCAAAAGCTTTATTAATGCGGGATGCTTCAAAATTAGGATGGAACAATAAAACTACGGTTTTCATAGGATACCTCCTGTTTTCTCAAGATAATAATATATGAATTTTATAATATACAATGTAACTATATTGAACTTTCTATATCTATTATACATCAAGAAACTTTGAGAATCTATCTTAAAATCACATAAATTGATGTAATTTTATTACGCTAAAACAATTCTATCCTAAAGCGTATATTCCAATCTGTACGTCACAAGTCACCGTTAATTATGCACCTTAATCGACGACGTTAATCGGCACTAACTGTTACTATTTGACCGGTCCGAAGCGATGTGAAAACCACGCGCCGCGCCCGTAATTCATAGGTTCTGCCGGCTCGTTCATTACCATACAAAGCATCGCCTACCAAAGGATGGCCCAAATGAGCCATAGCTACACGGATTTGATGTGTTTTCCCCGTATAGAGTCTGATATCTACGGTAGAGACCAACTTAGCTTTGTCCGCTTCGGTCATGGTCGCCAATTCATCGGCACTTACTTCGCGATAAGAGGTAGCCACTACATCGCCGAATTGACCATCTGTCACATCGCTCGGTTGATTACCGGAAGCATCACCGAGCTGAACACCCTCGACCTCTTCAAATACGCCGGTGCCGTTATACACGGTGCGTGTCGGTTTGCCGTCTTCGCGCACTTCATAGTGAATCCCGTCTTCCCCACGTTTCATGGGCAGGTCCACAATATTCGTATCCAAAAGCACCCCTTGCACAACCGTAGCATACCACTTCTCGAAGCGTTGATCTTCAATTTGTTGTTGGTAAAAACTCTGTGCCAAGCACTTTTGGCAATCACAATGCAACCTGATGTATCCCTATCCAGACGATTTAAAAAGCGAACTTTGCGCTTAATGCCATTATCTTTAAAATACTGAGCCACACCATTAGCTAACGATACCTGCCCCTTAGAATTCACCGTAATCCCCACCGGTTTATCCAAGATAAGCAAGTCTTCATCTTCATAGAGAATAACGAGCTCCATAGGCACCGGATCATGATCTATTTTTTCCTTCGGCATCTGCAATCGCAATTCATCATTAAGCTCCACCGATTCCTTTGGATTTGTTTTTTTTCCATTTAAGAGAACCAGTTTTTCTTGAAACAGCGTTTTCATAACTGAACGCGCCATATGCTTGGCATCAAGCCAAGCGCCCACCGTCTCAATACCGGCCATTACATCGTCCGGTCGCAATAAAAAGCACACATCATCGCTGCGATATGTTTTTCGTGACATAGGCACCTCCTTATTCTCTGATTACATCAGCCGGTAAGTATTTTAAAAACTCACTTGGCTTCACGCCGCGGCCGCGATTATCCGTCATGGCATACGATATAAAGAGCCGCTCTTTAGCTCTGGTAATCGCCACGTAGAAGAGTCGCTGTTCTTCCGACAGTTTTCCTTCTTTCAAAGATAACCAACTTGGGAATAATCCTTCCCGAAGGCCGGCCAAAACACATATTCAAACTCACTGCCCTTGGCTGATGCACCGTAATAATCGGAATTCTATCATTATTTTTAAGACGTTGGTCCGGCTCACCCGCCGTAAGCGCTGCCTGTTCCAGCATCTGTTGCAAACAGGCTCGCCCTGACAAGTCCTTAGCCTGACCTTCCAAATCTACCATGAGTCGATACAAATCACGAATATACTCTACGCGGTCATTTTCTTTACGTTCCGCATAATAGGAAAGCACGCCCATATCATTCATAATATAGGCCAACAACGCCGATGGTTTATCCGTCAAAATCTTACGGCGTAAGGTTGCCATCTGAGATGCCATAGTGGCAAACGAGTTCTTAAAATTACTGATTAGCGCTCGGCGCTGATCCGCCGTCGGTCGAATATTATGCTCAATGGCATAGAGTAATAACAAGGCCGTTGCCCGAATATCATCCATCGCATTATGAGTCGGTTTATGATGAATCGGGAAATATTCACTCAAAAAGCCCAACTTATGGTTCGGCAAACGGGGATAAAAACGACGGAAAAAATCCAAGGTATCATACACGTCGGCAAATTCCGGTGTCCCCAAATTATGACGGGCCAATTCGTTAGTGAAAATGCTGATATCATAATTTACATTATGACCGACAATGACGGCTCCTTTGGAAAACTCCTTAAAGTCAGCCAATACTGTAGTCGCATCTTCGCCGACTTCAGCCAGTTTTTCATCGGTAAACCCGTGTACGGCGGCTGAATCACCGACTGATTTCGACGGACGAATAAATCGTTCAAAAATCTCACCTTCCGAACCATCCGGATTGAGCTTGCACGCCGCAATTTGAATAATTTCATCACGGGTTGTGTCCGTCCCCGTACTTTCCACATCATAGACCACAATCTTACCGGCTGTAAGCCTTGCAGAAGTCCGTCATAAGGTTCTTTTTCAAAAATCTGCATATCCATGAAATCCGTAAGACGAAGGCCCATAGTCCGCACGTCTTCGCTTTCAATTTGCTGAATACGAGCCTCACCGATGCCCTTCACATAGCGCATAATAATGCGTTTGGCACTCACTGCATCATGCGGATTCAGTAACAGTTTGAAATAAGCCATTACATCTTTAATTTCTTGACGGCGGAAGAATTTATATTCATCAATAATCATAAATTGACGCTGTTCTTCAGGGGCTACATGCTCATTAAAACGCTCAAACAGCGCGCTCAAGTACTGAGCCTGTGAGTTTTGGCGCACCAAGATACCGATTTTGGCATCTTTTGGCAAAGTCTGAATGGTATCAAAGATATACGCCCCTTCTTTCCATTCCGTGGGCGCCTTGTGCACCACGATAGGCTCACCCGGCGTCTTACTGGCGGCAAACGGTTTTCCTGATAAAAGTCACCGATTAACCGCGGGAACATGCGCTCTAACACGGCAAACGATGCATCAAACAGATACTTATTGGCACGATAGTTTTCATAAAAGACAATCACGTCCGGTGAAAACTCCGCCTTATACTCATCCAACAGTCGTTCCGGATTGGAGCCGCGCCATTCATAAATAGTCTGAAAATAATCGCCGCAAAGGAGCACATGATTGCCCTGCCACAAATATTTCATGACCGTACCTTCCAAATCGCTGGTATCCTGCATTTCATCCACATTGATATACCGATAGCGACTGCGCCAACGTTCGCGCACCGTTTCATCCTGAAATAGACGATGCACCAAGGTAATCAAGTCGGTAAAATCGACGCCGTGAACACCGGCCAAGGACTGTTCGTAGCCCACTAAAGACTCATACCCTTTTTCACGGAATTCAGCCAAATCGGATGGATTGAGTTTTTCAAAAAAACGTTCCATCGTAGCGCGTTGCTCTATAAAAAGGCGGTCGATGGTCGTTTCATAATCACTCGCCGTGTTTTCACTGTAATAGCCCCAAATGGACCGATATTCCTTCACATGGCTTATAAGGTTGAAGAACACCGCGTCCTTCATGCCCGCCGGCAACCAAGTAGCCAACAGTTCCTGACAGTCTACTTCATCATAAATACCATGTCAAAATACAGACTGTCATCCAGTTTACTCTCCTCTTGCAGGACTTTATAACAAAAGCTGTGAAAGGTGCTTACCTCCACAGCTTTAGCTGCCGGCCCCGCCATAGACAGAATGCGATCCTTCATTTCACGACATGCCTTATTGGTAAATGTCATGCAAAGAATTTCCTCGCCCTTAGCCGCGCCACTTTGAATAATGTGCGCCACGCGGTGAGCCAGCGTATTTGTTTTTCCCGTACCTGCCGAGGCCAGTAACAGTATGTTATTCGTCAACGTATTCACCACACGCTGCTGAGCTTCATTTAACTGAGCCATACTGACTGCCTCCTTTATGCTACATGCTGTGCATGAGAGCCACTACGATTACCGGAATCGGGCCCAACACAGCTGTCAAAAACCACATGAGTACGGTCATATCCACCGGAATATGCAAGAAATTTACACTCACATAATACGCTGCATAGCCCAAAATTAGGTTGAAACCGACCCGTTTGATTGTATAAAATGCTACTTTAAAAATTGTATAAATAACAACAACTGCCACAGCAGCAGTTACCACTAAATCCATTCGAAAAGCCTCACATTTCCCGGCGGTTCATAACCGCCCCGCCGATAGTCAATTCATCGGCATATTCAATATCACCGCCAACCGGTACGCCGCGCGCAATACGGGTTACCTTAATACCGATTGGTTTTAATAAACGCGCCAAATAAAGGGCTGTCGCTTCCCCTTCCGGATCCGGATCGGTGGCCAGAATGACTTCCTTCACCGTCTCATCGCGCAAGCGATTCAACAGTTCCTTAATACGAATATCTTCCACCCGATGCCTTCCAACGGTGACAAAGCCCCTTCCAGCACATGATAGACACCTTTATAATCGCCGCTTCGTTCAATGGCTACCACATCGCGGGATGTTTCCACCACGCAGATAATGCTATGGTCGCGCATTTCGTTGGCACAAAATTCGCAAGGATCTTGCGCCGACAAATTAAAGCAAATAGAGCAGCGTTTGGTCGCTTCCTTAGCTTGCTCAATCGTTTCAATCAAAGTGGCCACTTCATCAGCCGGCAATTCTACCAAGTAATACGCCAAACGCCGGGCCGATTTAGCGCCGATGCCCGGCAAGCGGCGCAACTCTTCCACTAAGCGTTCTAAGGGATTTGCCATCTTAGAACATACCCGGTAATTTCATGCCGCCTGTTACTTTGCTCATTTCCTGAGCCATCATGTCGTCAACTTTTTGACTGGCTGCATTTACGGCAGACAATACTAAATCTTCCAACATTTCCATATCGTCAGTGTCTACTACGGAAGGATCGATTTTAACGGATTGAACAATTTTTTCACCGTTCATCACGATAGTTACGGCACCGCCGCCTACAGAAGCGTCAACGGTTTTAGTTTTCAATTCTTCCTGCATCTTCTGCATATCTGCCTGCATTTTCTGCACTTTTTTCATCATACCCTGCATATTGCCCATATTTGGCATACCTTTACCGAACATTATTGTTCCTCCTTTTAAAAACCATTATTTTAAAAAATTAATATATTTCTATAATAAAAGCTTGCTCGCTCATTATATGAACGTCAGCTTACTATACTTCTATGATTCAGCGGTTAAACGTGAATTATGTTAACGCTGCTTCACATTACTAATCAGCATCTTTAGATGGTTCTTCATCGTTGATAATTTCTACATACACGTCATTGCCTTCAGCTTGTGCATTAATAAGCGCACCCATCAAAACGGAATTGGACCGTTCTTCCGGCGTAGCCTTACTGGGATCCCATTTAGTCATGCCTTTTAACTCATCGGGAACTTCCGTTTTTTTTGAGCTGTAGAATCCGCCGCGGAAGGCATCATCTCACCATCACTGTACTCATCGTCAGGGGGTGGCGCTGTTTCAAAATCGGCTGCACCAAAGTCGTCGACTGTTGGATTAGCGTCACCGACATTCGAAGCGCCAAATCATCCACTGTTGGTGTACCGACCGGCGTGGCCCCGGATGCACCGAAATCGTCAACTGTCACAGTGGTATTCCCGCGATTTGAAGCACTTGAGGCGCCAAAATCATCAACAGGTGCCGCATCCCCGACATTCGACGCACCGAAGTCATCCACTGTCGGATTAGCACCACCGGCATTCGAAGCACCAAAGTCATCAACAGGTTGGGATGCTCCACTTGGCTGCGACACAGTATGCTGTACTGTTGGCTGTGCAGTTGGTTGCGAAACCGGCGGTATGTCACTTGTTCCAGCCATCGGTTGTGACTGACGCTGTTGCCCGGCCTGGTGCGTTGCTCTATTAGCACCTGCCGCCGTATGCCCACCGCCGCCGTTAATTACGGCTTTAGCGGCATCTAAATATCCTTTAGCGGCACTATCGTCTTGGCAAAGCACTTGCACCATCACTTCGCGCCCCAGAGCCTGATGTAAACTCTGCTCCAATTCGAAAATTCGATCTTCCGTATTACACATATTAACCAACATCGGATTGCCGAATACGAAAACAACACGCGATTCATCGATATAGGTCAAGAAAGCCTGGTTAAAAAAGCTAGCTGTAAAATTCCAAGACCGACTATTGGCATACCGTAAGGTATCCTTCTTTATTTTATCATAATTCCTAGGATTTTCGATGTGCTGACCTAAAATAAGTGCCGTATCACCTATAATTGAGCGAATGCGCGACCCTTTTTTAGGCGATTGACCATGACCGGCGCCGGCATTTTTGGCCGGTGCTTTGCGCTTCGCAGGCGCCTTGCTCCTACTTGGCGTAGGCAGCGCCATTGAGGTTGGCGGGGCCATGCCTACCGACGTAGACATATCCAAACCGGGCGGCATAACCCCCGGTGGCATCGTACCCGGCACTGCAGATGATATGCCGCTTGGCGGCACTGTACCGGGAACTGCTGAACCCGGCATCACGGCACTTTGCGCGCCTGACATTGCCTGATTCATGGCACCCGCGTCAGACATCATACCTTGATGCATCATATTCGGGTTCATCATCGGTGGCTGCTGCTCCAATTGAGCCAGTCTGGCACCGAACTGATTATCCGATTCATCCAAACGATGTTCAACGGCGGCCAACCGTTGTAATACATCTTCTTCGCTGACTTGCGCACGGGCGCAAATCCCCAACAAGCCCATTTCGATGACGATGCGCGGATTATCCACCCGTTTCGCATCATTCAAAATCTGTTGCAATTCTTTGACAAAATAATTGAGTTCATCCACCGATAAAGACTGTGCCTGAGCGGCAAAAGCCTCTTTAAACGGCGTATATAAAGCTAATTCTTCTGCGGTAGGCAAAACTTTTTCAATCAGTAAGGCCCTTACATGTTGAATGAGAGCTTCAATAATCTGTTTGCTGTCGCGACCTTCGCTGAGAGCTTTTTAGAAGCCACCAAAACAGCCGCCCCATCGCCCTTGCGCAAATAATCAAGGAAGGTCATAATCCATTCTTTGCCCACCAGGCCAATCATAGATTCCACGGTCTGCGCCGTAATCACATCCGTCGTCATGCCGGAGCACTGGTCCAAAATACTGAGAGCATCACGCAAACCGCCATCCGCGTGAATGGCAATGAGTTGCGCCGCATCAGGTGAAAGCTTGATATCACTTTCTTCGGCCACATGCAGCAAATGTTCCGCAATATCTTCGGCCGTAATCCGTCGGAAGGTATAACGCTGACAACGCGATAAAATCGTTACCGGCAATTTATCCACTTCCGTGGTGGCAAAAATAAACATAATATGAGGCGGCGGTTCTTCAATCGTCTTCAAAAGGGCATTCCACGCTTCATTCGTCAGCATGTGGGCTTCGTCGATAATAAAGATTTTTTTACGACCTTCAACGGGTAAAAACTTCACACTTTCCCGCAAAGAACGGATTTCATCAATACCGCGGTTCGACGCCGCATCTATTTCCAAAACGTCCATGGATTGGCCGTTTAAAATTTGTTTACAAGAGGTACATTCGTTACAAGGATGATCGGTTGGGCCTTTTTCACAGTTAATGGCTCTCGCAAAAATCTTGGCCACACTGGTTTTGCCCGTCCCACGCGGTCCGGAGAACAAATAGGCGTGCGCCACCTTGTCTTCGCGAATGGCACGCATCAACGTCTCGCTCACTTGCTTTTGCCCGACCACATCGGTAAACGTCTGAGGGCGCCATTTCCGATACAACGCTACATAACTCATAGGATTCCCTCCTTTCTTATAAACAAAAAAGCCGTCACAACACTCGATTATGACAGCCTTATAGGTTCCCTCGTGGCACATGAAAGTAACCGCTTAGTGCTGCTATCTCTCGATCCTGACACGATTCACAGGCTTCCATTGCACGAGCCCCACAAGACTGCCATAATCCAGTCCTGCATTACGGCTAGCTATATTATTATATACTACTAAAGGCAAAAAAACAAGTCGCCCCCGGCTAATCAAATTATACAAAATACAACATACATTTTGTATAAATTTCCTAATAAAATGTATACGTTACACTTTAAATAGAGTATAATGAGGCTAGATAAATTCTATAGAGATGTATTATTTTTTTCAAAAGAGCTAAGAAAGGATTAGTATTATGGACGCTTTTAACTCTTTCATCGGAACCATAACCGGCTTTCTCTGGGACTACATTATTATTATTTATTTAGTACTCGCCGGCTTCTGGTTTACCTTCAGCACCGGATTTATTCAGGTGCGCGAACTCAAGGAAATGATTCGTCTTCTGGGCGAAGGTGTTGGTAAAAAACGGAAGGCAACCGCATTTCCTCCTTCCAGGCATTCTGCGTAAGCTCCGCCTCTCGCGTTGGTGTGGGCAACATCGCCGGTATCGCCATCGCCGTTGTACTCGGTGGCCCGGGTGCCATCTTCTGGATGTGGTTTATCGCCTTACTCGGCGCTGCCACCGGTTTTGTAGAAAGTACTTTGGCTCAGATTTACAAAGTACCTTCCAGTAAGGGCGGTTTCCACGGTGGTCCGGCTTACTACATTAAAATGGGTTTGAAAAATCCGGCCTTCGCATTTCTCTTTGCGGTGCTCATCAGTGTGACCTACGGTTTGATTTACAACTCTGTACAAGCCAACACATTGGCCAATGCCTTACTTATCGTTAACCTTGATCCTCAAATAACCGCCATCGGCGTTGCTATTTTAACAGCCCTCGTTATCTTCGGCGGTATCGCCCGTGTTGCTCGTTTGAGCGAATGGCTCGTACCTGTTATGGCCGGTTTATACATTTTAACCGCCGTTTACATCGTATTGGTTAACATCACGGAATTACCAAACGTAATCTACGCTATTTTCTCCAATGCCTTCAACTTTGACGCAGCTGCCGGCGGTTTCTTCGGTGCTGCCGTAATGAACGGTATTAAACGTGGCTTGTTCTCCAATGAAGCCGGTGAAGGTTCCGTACCAAACGCCGCTGCTACGGCTGACGCAAGCCATCCGGTTAAACAGGGTCTTATCCAATCTTTCGGCGTATTCGTGGATACCTTCCTCGTATGTTCCGCTTCAGCATTCATCGTATTAATCTCCGGTAACTATGCAGGCTCCGGTCTCACCGGCATCGCTTGATTCAGCATGACCTTGCTGCGCAACTCGGTAGCTGGGCTGCCCCTGTAATGGCTATCTTCATTTTCATGTTTGCCTTTTCTTCCATCGTGGGCAACTATTACTATGGCGAAATCAACATCGCTCATTTAACTAAAAACACACTCTACTTAAATATTTTCCGCGTGTTCGTAGTTATCATGGTTTACTTCGGTTCCGTCGCTTCCCTTAACCTTGTATGGAACCTGGCCGACTTATTCATGGCTTCATGGTACTCACGACTTAACCGCCATTCTCCTCTTGTGGAAACAATGTAAAGCCGCTATGCTCGACTATTTCAAACAAAAAAAAGCCGGCATTGTAGAGCTACATTTGATAGAAGCGTACTCCCTAATCAAGATGGGATAGTGTGGTGGCATAAGGACGCACAGCATAAAGACTAGTAAAGGTAGCGTGCATGCTATAAAACTTTAATTTCAAAAGAGTGACAGTCCTGTCTCCTCCCTGCGAGTCAAGCTCGAAAGGTCGTTCAACAGGACTGTCACTCTTTTTCTTTCAATTTCACGGCATAGCACGTATATCTTTACTAACGTCTTATGTTGTGCGTCTTACGCCGGGGAGAGGGGCGAAGGACATATAAAATCAAAATCATTTTCTCTTTCCCCCTTTGATGCGCAAGATAAGATTAGTTATACAGCGATATGTACTCTGTGATAGAGAAAAGAAAGGCAGGCCTATTGAACGAACCTCAGAACTTGTTTCGTTGGGGAGGAAATAGGCCTGCCTTTCCTTTCTTAAGTAATCACATATAACTAACCTTATGTTGTGCATCACCTTTCCTCCCCCGTAAATATTCGAGGCGCGCCTGAAGGCTTCTAGGAAAACCATACGTACTCTGGAGATATGTGAGAGAAAAAGAAGTCATGTCCTATTGAACGAACCTCAGAACTTGTTTCGTTGGGGAGGAAATAGGACATGACTTCTTTTCGCCCACTACAAAGCACATGGTTTTCCTAGAAGCAAAATGGCGCCCTGAGAATATTTATAATTTTATGATTGATATTTATACAGAAAAGGGCTATAATATGCATATAATTAATTTTGAGTTTTTAAGAGTCCTTAAGTTTTAGTGTAGGGGGAAGTAATTATGTTTAGTTCACTCAAAAAATTCGCGAGCAAAAAGGTTGTGCTCACTTTGACAGCGGCTTTATTGACAGCCGGTTTAATCGCAGGTTGCGGCAGCACCGGCGGTGACAATCAAGAAAAAGTTATTAAGGTAGGGGCCGAAACTACGTTCCCTCCATTTGAATTCACCGAAGGCGACAAATATGTAGGCTTTGATATTGACCTTGCCGACGCTGTTGCCAAGAAAATGGGTTACAAAATGCAGTTCAAAAGCATGGGCTTTGATGCTTTGATTCCTGCGTTGCAGAGTAAAGATATCGACATGATTGCATCCGGCCTCAGTGCTACCCCTGAACGTGAAAAAGCTGTTCTTTTCAGTAATCCTTATTTTGAAAAAGGCGGTTTCGTAGCGATTGTAAAAAAAGATGACACTGCTACAAGCATGAACGATTTAGCCGGTAAACGTATCGTTGTTCAAATCGGTAGCGTTGCTTTAGACGTAGCTGAAAAGATTCCTAACGCACAAGTTAAATCCGTTGACAGCAACTCCCAGTTATTCAATGAATTAAAAGCCGGCACAGCTGATGCCATCGTATTGGACAATGCTGTTGCGCTTTACTACTTAAAACAAGGTGCTGATGCTGATACCAAAATCATCGGCGAACCTGTAGATCCGGAACCATTCGTATGGGCATTCCGTAAAGATGACAAACAGTTGAAAGAACAAGCTGACAAAGCTTTGGCTGATTTGAAAGCTGACGGCACTTACGACAAAATCTATGAAAAATGGTTCGGTCCTGCTAAAAAATAAGCTTAAAATAAGCTAGTTTTTAACAAATGAATCATAGCTCCTCATTCACTTTGAATGACGGAAGCTGAAAATATCAAATAACGTTACCAAAACGAAGGCGTTATCCCTTGAGCAAAAGCTGAGGGGATAACGCCTTCTCTTTCTTTCATTATAAAGTTGAACGATTGATAACCCGGAACTATAGCATAAAACTAGTCCCTTATGGCAAAACAACCAGATATGACTTACTACCCGATACAACTGACTCTGCACGCACGGCACCAGATACGACTTACTCTGCAGCTACGGTACTAAATATAACTTACTCTGCCGGTACGGCAATCGCATCATTTAAGCGGAATGAATAGATATAACGTTCTTTTACCGGTTTACCGGTCAAGCGCTCTAAGGCTTGACTATAGATACGCAACTGAATACCGTAACGACGAATCAATTCATCACCGGTTTTAACGCGGTCCGTTTTATAATCTACCAAAACCCACTCGCCATCTTCTAAAAATGCTGTATCAACGATCCCTTGCAGGAATAATTTTTCACCCGGTTCTACTTCCGGGTACACATCATGAGCTTCAATGAGCATGCTGAACGGCCATTCTTTGGCGACCTGTGAATATGACCGGCTTGAAGTCGACTGACTTGAATCCGATAAATTCGACGTTCCCGGCGAGTTGGACTGATTTAAAGCTGACGAGTTCGACGTATCCGCCGAAGCTTTAGCGGCTTTTAACAAACGACTCCCCAAATCGGAAGTAAAGAATCGGTATAGCGCTCTATCACTCAATACTTGTCGCTCTTCCAGCGTAAAATATCCTCCCAAAACCAATTGATCGAGTTTGGCACTCAAGCTTTTTTGCGTATATTTTTCCATCGGCAACCACTGCATAGCTTCATGCATCAAAGTACCCCAACGAGCGCCGGTACTCACTTCTTCAGCGGCTTCCAAAGCTCTCGGTTTGACATCAAACGGACCCAGCTCCGAATGTAATAGGCCTTTTGAAGTCTCTTGAATGGTTGTAGGCTCAGTTGCTGCCGGTGCATTTGCTACTGATGCATTTGCTACCGATGCAGCAGCTGTCTGTTCAGCAATTGATGCATCAATTGCTTCAGCTTCATTCGCCTCAGCCACATTACCGCCGGCCGGCTCTACCAAGTTTCAGCTTCTTCCTCGGCTTCGGCAAAGCGTCGTTTTAATTCACTCACAGAAATTTTAGCGGCACGACTGACAGCACCCATGTATGGATAGCTGAAGTTAAAACGAGCTACCAAGTCGGCTTCAAGCGGTTCCGCATCAATTGGAGCCAATTTTTCAACAGCCGCCAAAATAGCGGATTTTTCTGTTTTACTACGCTGCAAATCCGTGTATAGACTACCGTCATGAAGTTCAACTTGTATACGACACTGTTTATCCTTGAGATCCATAGAGGCCACGTCTTCTACGCCACTGAATTGGCGTATCAAATTCCCCCCGTTTAAATGGCGGCTTAAGCCCATGATAAACCAATCCAAATAAGATTTTGCGCCCGTAATCAGGTTTTTGCTTAGCATCTGCGTATCGGTCAAGAGGGCCGGTGCGGCCTGCTTGCTGCAGAGATCTTCAAATTTTTTTACAAAACCGGTAATAAACAATTTATCGCGCGCACGAGTTAAGGCAACATATAAAATACGTTCTTCTTCAGCCTTGGTAGCCAGTTCAATCTTGTCCCGCACATAAAGCCATGGCAGTGAGCCATATAAGACGCGATAGTTTTCATAATAGCCTTTAATACCTACGCCGCTATCGCCGTGAAGTAACATGGATTTTTTCAAGTCAATCAGATTAAACTCTTTTTGCACGGAGCTTACGAATACGACCGGGAACTCAAGGCCCTTACTTTTATGAATACTCATGATGCGCACCACATTATCCGCTTCGCTTACCGTTTTGCCGATGCCCAAATCCTGGCCCGCGGCCTGCAAGCTTTCCAAGAAGCGTAAAAAGCGAAAAATGCCGCGGAAGCTACCGGCTTCGTACTGCTTGGCTCGTTCGTAAAGTGCCATTACATTGGCGCGGCGCACGAGTCCGTTCGGCATGGCGCTGACGTATTCCAAATAATTCATATCCTCGTAGATGGTCCACAGCAAATCGCTTACACTGTGATGCCGTGAATAGGTGCGCCATTTTTCAAAACGACCTACAAAAGCCTGAACAGCTTCATTTTGTGTGTTTTTGCCATATTCGGCCAACAATGACCAAATCGAACCTTGGCCGCTCATGCGCAATCGTCCCAATTCGTTCGCATCGAGACCGACAAACGGCGAATTGAGCACTACCGCCATCGGCAAATCCTGTTCCGGATTATCGATAACCTGCAGTAGCGACAGCAATAGCTTTACTTCAATGGCACTGAAGTAGCCCGTGTTCTCTTCCGCATAAGCAGGAATGCCCGCCTGACGCATGGCTTCTACCATACGGCCTGCTTTGACTTTTGGCGAACGCAAGAGAATCACTATATCGCGCCATTCCAAAGGTCGGAAACTGCCATCCATATTTTGTACAACCTTGTCGGCAGCTTTTAACTCTTTGATTTTTTCAATGATAAAAGCAGTCTCTTTTTCGTCATTTTCTAAATCTGCTGCATCATCGTCATCAGCTAATGCACCGGCTTCACTTGACGCTGCGCCTTTACTAAACGTCGATGTTTTTTCATTACCCACATCGATGAGATGGAGTTCTACGGGGCCACCGACCCAGTTTTCCGGCGCATCATCGGTGTTGCGGCCCGGATTTAAGGCTTCCGCATCACCGTAGTCCAGTTCCGCCCCGTCAGCAGTCATGATTTGACGGAAGAGGAAGTTGGTAAACTCCAAAATATTCGCATCGGAACGGAAGTTTTGGGATAAGTCTATACGGCGCTCTACGGCATCAACGGACTGCTGGAATCTGTGATATTTTTCCATGAAAAGCATGGGGTTCGCCATACGGAAGCGGTAGATACTCTGCTTCACGTCGCCTACATAGAATCGATTATCGGTGCGCGACACGAGGTTCACGATAGCTTCTTGTACGCCATTCGTATCCTGATATTCATCCACCATAACTTCTTTGAAGGTGTTTTGAAGCTCAATGGCCACTTCGGACGGCGCCCAACGGCCATCGTCCTGTTTGTCCCGCAAGAGGCTAAACATAGATGTTCCAAGTCTGAAAAATCGAGCATGCCCAGTTCTTGTTTGGCCTTCGCAAACTCATCCTTAAAGGCCAACGTTAAATCGATGAGGCCCGTCACATACGGTAAGCTTTGCTCAATCTGCGTTTTAAACTCCGCCTCGGTAATGGCAAAAGGACCACTGGAAAGCTCTTTTAAACTCTCACGAACACCTTTTATCAGTTCCTTAGCCTGAGATAACAAGCCGGGATCAACCTTATCCAAATCTTTTTTCAAAGGATTCATATTGAGCCGCTTGAACGAATGATTGCCAATGAGAGCGACGGCGGCCACCATTTCATCCCAGGTTTGCGCCTCGGTCAGGGCGGACATCATATAGGCGAGCTCATCAATAAATTCGGCACCCTTGGTAGGCCCACCCGGTTGGTTGAGGATGTCTGCAAATTTTGCCAGACGATTAGCAATGTCGTCAATCAGAAGATGTTGCTCGTCCATAAAATATTTACCCCAAACGGTGTCCATTATAGGCTGGGTAAGGGCATTTTCATAACGTGCCTTAGCCTCTTGAAGCCAGTTTCAGGATCAGACTGGGCCAACGCAAACTCATGAAGGTTCAAAATCTGATCCATAATGCCTTGGTCGGACCGTTCACTGCCAAACATGTCGGCAATTTCAAAAATGTGAAATTGATTTTCCTCGTAGGCTTTATCAACAGCTTTTCCAACACATCGGTTTTCAGAAGCATCAATTCCCCTTCATTACCGATGCGATAGGACGGATCGATGTCGAGACGATAAAAATAACTGCTGATAACCCACTGACAGAAGGAATGGAGCGTCGAAATATGAGCGGATGGCAACAAGCTGAGCTGTTCTTCCAAGTAAGAATCTCCGGTTTTATTGAATTCTTCCGCTAATTTAGCACCAATACGAGCACTCATTTCAGCAGCCGCCGCCTTGGTAAAGGTTACTACCATAAGCTCCTGAATGGATAAGGGATTATCTTTAGATTTCAAGCGCTGAATGATGCGTTCCACCAAAACGGCGGTTTTCCCGGAGCCGGCAGCCGCCGCTACGAGCAAGGTCTGTGAAGCGAGCGAGCCCGGCTTTGGTGCATCAATCGCCGCTTGTTGAGCGTCGGTCCACTTCATATACATCGTCTCCTTTCGCCATTTTAGCCAACACTACATCTTCGTCTATTTTGTTGATATAACGATAATTATTACGGGTATTTTCAAAACGGCATAACGCCTTATATTGACAATAGGAGCAAGGAATGTACTTATTATCCAAATTGTACGGACTCACCGGGAAATGCCCGGCCAAAATATGCTGCCCTGCCTTACCTATCACACGTGCCGCATAATCGGTAAGCGCCTTAAAGTCTTGTGGCGACTTGGTCTTTCGTTTATCTTGACCATGAATCGATGTGCCATTGCCGCTAATACGAATCGGTACATATGGCGTTGATTTACCAGCCACCACCGTTTCGTCAATATTCGCCAATAACTCCACATTATCTGTAAAATAACCGTCATTTTTAAGGCCTGTATCGGTTTTCACCAATTCAGATGCCATTTCTTCGGTTAGGACACTACTCTTGCTGATTCGTGGATTTTTTACATACGTATATACCAAGGCAGCCGGTTCAATTTGATCGCTTCGCTGTGCCCGTTCGAGGCTAAGAGATAGGTTACGAGCTGCAATTTGAGGCCATAATACACATCCGATGCCGTCACTTCCGCATAGCCCGACTTATAGTCCACTACGAGACCGTAGGTTTTACCGGCCTCATCCTGCCACTCATCGACGCGGTCGAGCTGACCGATAAGTTGAATATACGACTCGTCACCCAACGATATTTTCACCGCCGGCCAGTGACCGGCACCGCCGTAACTGCTAAAGCTCTTTTCCAAATAGCGCGTGTTGAATTTGCTCTTTTGCGACCAATCGGTAAGACGATTTACCGTCCGTTTGAGGGTCGATTCCAAACGCTGTTGGAGTACCGTTTCATACACATCGCCTTCTTCGCCGAGCTGCAATTCCTTACTGATTTCAGCCACTACCGCTTCGCAAAGCGCCGCTTCTTCATCCGGTTTTATATCACGCCATTGACGTTTTTCTTTTAAAAGTGTCATACCCAAGGAGCGCAAGCTTTCATGGAGAAAAATCCCGATTTCCGGGGCGCCGAACTGCTTAATCGGCCGTTCTTCCAAACTTAAACCGTAACGGGCATAAAAAGCGAACGGGCATTGCTGATATTTTTCCAAACGCGTGACGGAGCCGCTTAACGCTTCGTTTTGGAATAATAAAGCCTGCACCACCTCACGGTCCACTACGGGCACATCGTTAGAGTCCATAACGCCACGGGTGGCCATCCGTAAAGCTTCGCGGTACTGACCGTCAAGCTCCAATCGTAAACGCTACGCCAAATCGGCGCTAAATCGCCGTCTTGCGCCACGGTCCCCATCTGGCCGGCCAATAAGGATAAACTCTGTAACGGCCGCCAAATATAGTCCGGCTCTTGGCCTCCGGAATGGTAAGCGGCGCTCCCTTGGAACCGGCCGTATAACCCAACTGCTGCCAACGTTTAATAGCCAGGCTGCTTTCCAAGGCGGCCCCTTCTTCATCGGAACCGGCATAGGAAATATGAAGTTCCTCACGACTACGCGTACAAGCCAAGTAGAGCAAGAAGTTTTCATTAAAAGCGCGCACTAAAGCCCCTTCCGCTAAGGTAACGCCGGCGGCCTTCAAGGCTTCGCGCTCCGTATCTTTCAGAAGGCCTTCATCGCCCATACGTTGCGGGAATACGCCGTCATTGAGGCCCATTAAAAAGACGATATCGCTTTCATGCGTATAACCGCGTTCCACAGTGGTCACCATAACATGGTCAAGGCTTGGGGGCACTAACGAGTAGGATACTTCTTCTAACCCTTCTTCCAAAAGCAGCGCCACTTCCGCCGTCGTCATCGTATCGGGCAATTCCAAACTCATAATCTCGTCAAAAAGAGCAATAACCCGTTTATACATCTGCTCATGAGCGGCCGCACTTTCCGCATCACCGGCCGCTTCCGCATCAGTAGCCCACTGTGCCAAGCGAGCAGGCACGCCCACATTACTCATCAACAAGAAAAGCTCTTCACACCATTCATAACCGGTGTGTTCCTCTTTGGCAAATTCCCAGAAAGGACGTAGCTCGGCCATAATTAGATTATGAGCCGCATTGACACGCATACGGCGCGCAGATTCCGTATTTCCCTGCATGAGTTCATCAGAAATCGTGCTATTTAACCTATCGCCGGTCGATACAGGATTAACATCCGTTACTGCTGCATCAACTTCAGGATCCTCTTTTGCAGTAGCATCAGCTGTTGCACTCGCTCCGATTTCCTCTGCGTTTTTTTCATCATACGTATCATCATCGTCACTGCTGTCAAAACGGTTTTTCCGTTCATACGGCCAGCTGTCTTTGAGCCACATGAAGTCCCGAATACCAAACTCGAGGCAATAATTTTCCAATTCATCCACAGCGGAACGAGTGAGCGGCCAGAAGTCGGTTTTTAACAAACGGAACACCGCATCATGATCGAAATTCCGACGTACCACTTCCAATAAGCCCTGTAAAAACTCACCTAGAGGATGGCTCACCATAGGTCGGCGGCGATCCGAGAAGTAAGGAATTTCGTAACGTTTCAGCGTTTTTTCCAAAATATCGCCATAGGTCTCCGACTCACGAAGCATGATGGTAATATCCCGCCAGCGCCGATTCGGTTGTTCCATCGCTTCCAAAATCTGCCGACATACGGCATCGGCTTCACGAGCTCGATTGTATGCCACCGTAACAGGCAATACGGCCTCTTGATTATTATCTTTGATTGGTGAGTTAAAATAACGCGTTGCCAAACTCTCTAAGACAGGCTTTTTAAAGCGATAATTTTTATCAAAAGTCCGCACCACGAGCTCTATCGCATCTTTTTGCGAAGCATGCCATTTCATCACATCTGCAAATACGGAATGAGGGCGCCCGAACAGTCGTAATTTTTGCGGCGGCACCTGTAATTTCGCCAGGTCCGGCGGTAAGGTGATGGTCAAAATGCTGTCTTTTGCCAATGTAAACAGCTCATATAAAAGTTCCATTTGAATCGGTGTAAACCAATGAAAGCCGTCCACAATCACATGGGAATTATGGATTAACGGGCTTTTTGGTAATACCTCCATGAGCTCTTCCAAACGATTAGCCGTATTAACACCGGTGGTGGCCAATGTTTCTTGGTACGCTTCCATGATATGAGCAAGTTCCTGAAGCTTACGCTGCAATACCATAGATTCGACCTGCTCAGCCCCTTTTTCAAATCGGCTGCATCCACGCGGAATGAATTCGCATTCGCTGATGAGTCCCTGCAATACATCGGCAAAATGAGGTTGCTTAGCCGACTGCCCCAATAATTCCAGTTTGCCCTGCTCCCGTTTCATGATTAAACGAAGCAATAACTTTTGCCCAATGTCCGACAGACTGATTCGCGCACCATCCCTACCGATTGAAATATCTGGTACGCCAAACGGCTAAAACCCACTACGCGAACGGTGGTAAAACCGCCTTGTGGCATGAATTCTGCCAAGCTTCGTTCTATCGTATAGGTCGCCGAATCCGGTACGATGTATAAAATAGGCTCGCCCGGATTTGACTCGATAACTTGCTTCACATGCTCAAAGCAGGCCTGTGTTTTGCCCGTGCCGGCCCGTCCTACATAGACCGAAAGTGCCATACTTTCACTCCTTCCTACAGCGGTATATTTCATCTAGATTCTCTACTGATATAATTATACTCTTAATCATAAATATAACTCTATACTCTCATATATAAATATATCATAGCTGCCTTTGGTATAAGACAACCAAATTTTTCAAACTACAAGTATCTATCGCCTCAGAAAATGAAACAGATTAAGAAAATGCTTTCAATTATACAGCAACTACATTAATGCATAAAACAGAAACTGCACGAATATGGCCCCAATGCCCATTCGTGCAGTTTCCTTGGAGGTTTTACTACATTCTATATAAATAAATTATATAGCTACATTATGAGTGTCAAACCTTATTTAGATTATTAAAATCAAATCTTATTAGAGTCAGAATCTCATTTAATTTAAACCTTATTTGATTCAAACTCCATTCGATTCAAGCCTATTTAGTCGGTGCCAAACTTTCTTGCATACGTACGTAGGATAAACGACGTTCTTTGGCATCCTCTTCTGTTTTGGCAAAGAGTTCTTCCGCCACTTCAGGGAATGTCTGTTTAAGCGAGGCATAACGCACTTCGCCCATCAAGAAATCTCTAAAGCTTTCAGTCGGTTCTTTCGAATCGAGCTGAACGGATTTTTATCAGTGCCGCGTAAAGCAGGGTTGTAGCGATAGAGATCCCAATAGCCGGCCGCTACGGCGCGACGTGATTCTTCCTGCGTCGTGCCCATGCCGGATTTAATACCGTGGTTGATACATGGTGCATAGGCAATAATGAGGGATGGACCAGGGTAGGCTTCCGCTTCCGTAATCGCTTTGAGGAGCTGATTTTTATCGGCCCCCATAGCCACCTGAGCCACATATACATAGCCGTAAGACATGGCAATCATGCCGAGGTCTTTTTTCTTCGTACGCTTGCCGCTGGCTGCGAATTTAGCTACTGCCGCGGTATGCGTTGCTTTAGAAGATTGACCGCCCGTATTGGAGTACACTTCCGTATCGAATACGAGAATATTTACATCATCGCCGGACGCAAGTACATGGTCGAGACCGCCGAAGCCGATATCATAAGCCCAGCCGTCGCCACCGAAGATCCACTGCGAACGTTTAGCAAGATATTGTTTTTCTTCTAAAATCGCCGTCATAGCTTTAGTCGGTTCAGCCACTTTTTCAAGCAACGCTACCAAACGAGCGGATCGTTCACGTGTACCGGCGCCCTGCTCGCGATGTTCGTTCCAATCGCTTAGCGCGGCTTTTAATTCAGCCTGTTCCGCCGTGCATTCATCGATAGCGGTTGCTACATATTCACCGATTTGTTCACGAATCTTCGTGGTTCCTACGCGCATGCCGTAGCCGAATTCCGCATTATCTTCAAAGAGGGAGTTTGCCCAAGTAGGACCTTGACCCGCCTGGTTAACCGTATAGGAAGATGTCGGCATGGAACCGCCCCAGATGGAGGAACAGCCGGCCGCATTGGCAATCATCATGCGATCACCGAAAAGCTGCGTAACAAGACGGGCATACGGTGTTTCACCGCAACCGGCACAGGCACCGGAGAATTCGAGAAGCGGTACTTCAAACTGACTGCCTTTTACCGTTTCTTTCTTCATCGGATTCGCTTTAGTCGGTAAGTTTACACCATAATTCCAAGCATCGGCCAAGTGTAACTCGTCATCGATTGGGCTCATGGTAATGGCTTTACCCTTAGGAGCCGGACAAATCTGTACGCAGTTGCCGCAACCGAGGCAATCAAGCGGCGATACGGAGATACGGAACTGTAAGTCGCCGGCGCCATAGCCGGAATTGTTTCAAAACCTTCCGGAGCGGCCGCCACTTCGTCAGCCGTAGCCAATACCGGACGAATCGTTGCATGCGGACAAACAAAAGCACACTGGTTACATTGGATACAATTTTCTTTGTGCCAATGCGGTACGAATAAGGCTACGCCGCGTTTTCATAAGCAGCCGAACCGGCCGGTAACGTACCGTCTTCGTAGCCCATGAAGGTGCTAACCGGTAAATCATAGCCTTTTTGCGCATTGATCGGACGGCAAATATTTTGTACATATTCAGGAATTTCCTGAGTTTCAGCTACCGGAGCATCCACCGCATCAGCCAGTCAGCCGGCACTGTTACCGGCACAATGGCATTAACCCCTTTATCGACAGCCATCATATTCATATCAATAACGGACTGACCTTTTTTACCATAAGTGGCAACGATGGAATCTTTCAAGTGCTGCACCGCTTCTTCAATCGGAATAATATTGGCCAATTTAAAGAAGGCGGACTGACAAATCATGTTGATGCGACCGCCGAGCCCGATGTCTTGCGCAATCTGCGCCGCATTAATGATATAGAATTTAAGATGTTTATTGGCAATGGTCCGCTTCATGGCAGCCGGTAATTTTTCAGAAGTTCTTCCGGCGTCCAAGTGCAGTTCAATAAGAAGGTGCCCCCTTCTTCGATGCCTTGTAAAATATCGTATTCATTTACATAGGCCTGACGATGACAGGCTACAAACGTAGGTCGTGTTACGAGATATGGTTTATTAATCGGCTTTTTGCCAAAACGCAAATGCGACATGGTCACGCCGCCGGATTTTTTAGAATCATAATCGAAGTAAGCCTGCGCGTACATATCCGTGTTATCGCCGATAATCTTGATGGCCGTCTTATTGGCCCCAACCGTACCGTCGGAACCGAATCCCCAGAACTTACAAGCCGTAATGTGAGAGGCATCAATCCATACATTATAGGGACGAGGCAAGGATAAACCGGTCACATCATCCACTATACCAAGCGTGAATTCAGCTTTAGGTTCGGCGGCTGCCAAATTATCAAAGGCGGCTACAATATCGGCCGGAATTACGTCACGGGAACCGAGGCCGTAGCGACCGCCCACAACGGTAATATCCAGTTTAGCACGGGCAATGGCGGCCTGCACATCGAGGAATAAAGGTTCGCCCATGGAGCCCGGTTCTTTCGTGCGGTCAAGTACGGCAATGCGTTTAACCGTCTTAGGCAAGGCTTCGATGAAACGATCCATAGCAAACGGTCTGAAAAGATGGACATTAACGGCACCAACTTTGCGGCCTTGCTCGCGTAAGTATTCCACCGTTTCATTGGCTACCTGAGCGCCGGCGCCCATCACAACTACGACGTCGGTAGCATCCGGTGCCCCTTCATAGTTGAACAAATGGTATTCACGGCCTGTGAGTTTGCTGATTTCAGCCATGTATTCTTCAACAATGCTCGGAATATCCAAATAGAACGGATTGGACGCTTCACGATGAGTAAAGTACACATCCGGATTTTCCGCCGTACCGCGCGTCACCGGTGCATCCGGTGTCAGCGCGCGTTTGCGGAATGCTTTGAGGGCATCCCGATCGAGGAGCGGTGCCAATTCATCGTATTCGAGCACTTCAATTTTTTGAATTTCATGAGACGTTCTGAAGCCGTCAAAGAAATTGATAAACGGCATGCGCCTTTAATCGCCGATAAATGAGCAACCGCACTAAGGTCCATAACTTCCTGCACGGACGATTCGGCGAGCATGGCGCAACCGGTGGCACGGCAAGCCATTACGTCTTGGTGGTCGCCGAAAATCGACAACGCATCGTCGCCAAAGCACGCGACGCCACTTGGAATACAGCTGGTAATAATTCACCGGCCACTTTATATAAATTAGGAATCATCAAGAGCAAGCCTTGTGCCGACGTGTAGGTAGTGGTCAGCGCCCCGGCCTGTAATGAACCGTGCACGGCACCGGCTGCGCCGGCCTCCGATTGCATTTCTACTACCTTAACAGTGTGTCCGAACACATTTTTACGCCCGTTAGCCGCCCATTCATCACGTGTTCCGGCATCGGTGATGACGGAGTAATCGGATAAATTGCGGCCACCTCGGTGAACCCGTAGGAAATGTGTGCAGCGGCTTGATTGCCGTCCATAGTCTTCATTTTACGCATAGTAAAGCCTCCCAGTATATACTTATATAGTTGCGTCTGCATATCTCATATGCAGTTGTCGCTGTTGGAAACTGATTTCACGCTAAACAAAAGCTCTCTCTTGATTCGGTCCTGCAATTTACTGCTAATTTACTGCTATTTACTTCTTGTACTGCTAAGATACTGCTTAATTAAATTGTTACTAATGAACCCTTAACACTCCGTAGTGAATTTTTTAGAAAAACGGCGAAATACTGAGCAAGATGCCGGCTGCTATGATAAACATAAGACTTGGACTTCTGAAACGAGCCAGGAAATCTAGTTTATATACCAAATAAGTTGGTATAAAGCAACCGATAATCCCCATAATCGGGCCCATCCACGTTAAGAGACGAAGTACGGGAATATTCAGAATAATGGCGCCCCAAGCGACCAATACACCAAATACCAAGGTACCCCAAGCAATCGCTTTGCGATTAATGCAATCTTCGTCATACACACGTTTTAACAAATTAATGGCAATCCCCTGACACGATTCTTTGAATGCCAGGAATACGCCGAAGAAGGCTGTCATAATCGAGAAAATATTAAGCAATAAGCTTAAAATTCTCACCGTATCGCCGTCCATTTCACTCGCTGCAATAGCCAAGGCGGAAATATTTTGACTGGCCGCCATAACGGCTTGCTCATGACTCATGGCCAAATTAAAGGAAATGGCAAAGAAAAAGATGGTCACGAATAGAACGCCGAACGATATATTCATGGCTCGCAAGGATTTGTGCCAAGCCACATCCACCGATTTATTATGGGAGCGATAGGAAATTACCATAGGACTCAACGTCTGAATAAAGAGAATCGACGTGAGCGTCAACGGCAACATGGTAAACGCCTGATAGAGCGCATCGGACAAGCTCGGTAAGGCCGGAACATTCGCCAAATTCCAATGGCTTACCATGATGAGCCCCAACACGATAATGGCTAGTAACTTAGTAAGTACCAGCCCGGTGGATACTTTGAAAAGAATCTTCTCCCCTTGGGCCGCAATGGCCACCAATAAACAAATAACACCTAACCCGTAGAACGGATTACTCGATAGAATCGTGTCCGTTACCTCAAAAGAGTATAAGAAGGACGCACTGTCATTGGTAATCGCCGTAGAGTACACGAAGATACTGATGACGATCATAACGAAATAAATCGCGCCTAAGAAGATACCCCAGTTTTTACCCAAATAATGAGAAATAACGGACGGATAATCCGTACATTCCGGCGATACCGCCAAGGTATTAACGAATAAGCGCTGGAACAAATAGAGCGCCGGATACCCCACGGCCGCTGCCAACAAGTACACCCACACCCCTACAATACCGACTTGAACGGGCAAGAACACGATACCGGCGCCAATAGCCATGCCGATACTCATGATAATCCAACCCCAGTCAGTACTGTCAAAACGGGTGGCTTCACGCCACTCAGCGTCGCTCATACCGGCTCTGGCCGCTTTGCTCATCCCTATAGCAACCGGTTCACCGACAGCCGTAAGCGTCGCCTCAACTTGAATTTCCTTATTCATGAAAACCTCCTCTAATTATACATTATGACATATAAGTACAATTTCTCATAGTATATATTCTGATAAAGCATGACTTTTTTTGCATTCCCTGTTACAATAAAATGGTCATATAATTCAATTTATTTATCAACTCAGTAATATACCTTAACAAAAGTCTTATATACCTATAATCCCGTGTTTTATACCTGTTATAGTTAACTATGTATGAGGGAAGTACCGAGACGTCTAACGGTACTTAATATAGGTTCAGCATAACATGTTAAAAATACACTGTGAAATACTTAATTAAGTGTTGATACTATAGTTTAAAGCTATGTCACTTGGGAGGCGTCCTTATGACCTTACAACAATTGCGTTACTTAGTCGAAATCTCCAAATGCCAATCTATTACACTGGCGGCCCAGCGTTTATTCATTGCGCAACCGAGCCTTTCTAAATCCATTAAAGACCTGGAAAAGGAATTCGACATTACCATACTGGAACGCACGCGCACGGTGTTTCCTTCACCGTTGAAGGCCTTGAGTTTTTAGACTACGCCCATCGCATTCTCGAGCAGGTCAACGGCCTTAACAACTACTTTAATCAGGACAGCATCAACAATCGGCTCACCCTTACCGTGTCGGCCCAACACTACATGTTCTCCATCGAAGCACTCACGAATTTTGTAAAACGTTTGAAAAAAGTCTCCGATTATACCATCGTTTTTAACGAATGTCGCACATCCAAAGTTATCGACAACGTCCTCTTAGGGAAAAGCCAACTGGGTATTCTCTATCTGTCACGGAGCAACAATAAATTTATGAAACGTCTTGCGCAAAAAGGCATTGAGTTTACGCCACTTCGTCAATTCCCGCCTTGCGTCTATATCGGTCATAATCATCCGTTAAAAAACGCCGGTGCCCTCACCGTAGAGGATCTGCAGGACTATCCGTATATCAAATACTACCAGGGCAATGACTCCTATCAGTATGCCGAAGAGGTGAGCGTCCGCGGTCTTCAGGACAATCGCTCCCTCGTCGTATCCGACCGCTCCACTATTTTACACCTCTTAGCCTGCACCGATGCCTTTACCATCGGCTGTGGTTGCCTATTGCCGAACATTACCAAAGACCGTATTTTATCCATTCCGCTGGAAGGCTCCCTGGACCTTATCAATATTGGCTGGATAAAACTAAAAAACACCAATATGACGCCGGCTATGACAGATTATGTGGAGCTCCTGGAAGATTCCATTGATTCCTTAAGCCATCCCGTTTTTGCACCTCTAAAAAACGAGGCCTAAATGATTCTTTCCTAGCCTAAGCTGTAACAATAACACAGATTTCTTATATCAAAGAGCCATCGGCCCCTGCCGGTGGCTCTATTTACTTACTGCAAATCAATTAATTTAGATATAGTTTTAATGCATGGTAAATACACTCCAAGGGATATTATACAGCATGAACTATCCATGTTACACTGACCTCAAAATAAACGGTGTTCCCAATAACTTGTCCGTTTTAAAAAGACTTACTTTTAGGAGGTATATAACATGGAAAATTTAAAAAACAAGGGATTCTCTACTAAAGCAATTCACGGCGGCGCAGCGCCTAATACATTTGGAGCTTTAACAGCCCCTATTTACCAAACCTCTACCTTCGTTTTCGACTCTGCCGAACAGGGCGGTCGTCGCTTTGCCCTCGAAGAAGGGGGCTATATCTACTCTCGCTTAGGCAATCCGACCAACACGCAGTTGGAAGAGAAGTTAGCCCTTTTAGAAGGAGCCGAAGCTTGTATGTCCACCGCATCCGGCATGGGGCTATTTCCGCCACCTTGTGGACGGCGCTGAAAGCGGGCGATCATGTTATCGCCTGTGACACCTTGTACGGCTGCACCTTCGCCCTTCTTAACCACGGCTTGACCCGCATGGGCGTTGAAGTAACTTTCGTTGATATGAGCGATATAGACGCTGTGAAAAAAGCTTTCAGACTAAATACTAAAGTCGTGTATTTGGAAACGCCGGCTAACCCGACACTTAAAATTGTAGACATCAAAACGATTGCCGAAATCAGCCATAAAGAGGCCGATTGTCTCGTTGTTGTTGACAACACCTTCTGCACACCTTACATCCAACAACCATTGTCTTTAGGCGCCGATGTAGTGGTTCACTCCGCTACCAAATACTTAAACGGTCACGGTGACGTCATTGCCGGTTTTGTATGCGGCTCCGCCGACTTCTTAACGCAAGTTCGCCTATACGGTATCAAAGACATGACCGGTGCCGTACTCAGCCCGTTTGATGCCTTCCTCGTAGCCCGCGGCCTTAAAACGTTGGCCATCCGCATGGAACGTCATTGCGCCAATGCTATGAAAGTAGCTCAATTCCTCGAAACCCATCCGGCTGTTAAATCCGTAAACTATCCGGGTCTTTCCAGCTTCCCGCAATATGAATTGGCTAAACAGCAAATGGCTTTACCGGGCGGCATGGTATCCTTCGAATTAAAAGGCGGTGTCAAAGAAGGAGCCGTTGTTATGAACAGCGTTAAGCTCTGCCGCTTAGCCGTTTCCTTAGGCGATGCGGAAACCCTCATCGAACACGCAGCGTCCATGACGCACTCCACCTACACGAAAGAAGAATTGGCCGCTGCCAACATCAGCGAAGGCCTCGTGCGTTTATCCGTAGGTCTCGAAGATGCGGACGATATCATTGCCGATTTAGCCCAAGCTTTGGACCAAATAGCTAAATAGTTCAACATTATCACAATCAGCAATTAAGATCAGCATCCTAACGTAATCACTTCAAATTAACAGCAAAACTTCACGCCTCCTTTTACACTTGCGATAAGGTCGGCACCGGCAAATTGTCAGCCTTAACGATGCGTGAATTTTGGTATTCCTATTCGCTCATTATATTTAAAAACTAATAACCTTATTTCATTAAACACTATGTAGTAGATAGGAACTCTCAATTACTATAATGCCCTTGCCTGTAATCCTCGTGTTTTCAGGTAGGGGCATTATTAATTATTCTTTATAATAACACAATAAAAATATTTTCATCTATTTATATTTTCTATATCTATTATTACATATTACAACCGCCAAATTGTTTGACTTTTCACATCTAAAGTTTTAGTATATAAAAACAAGCTAGTCAAAATTTTAATAAGGAGGTACCTTGAGATGTTAGGCAACTTAGGTGAAAAAATAGAGGAAAAGGCAATGATTAGTTTCTTAAAACGATTCGATGCCAATCCTTTTAAAGTAAAATTTAAAGATAATGAATATATAATTGGCGAAGGGGAACCTCTTTTTACAGTAGATATGAAGGAACCCATTCCCGCAAACAAGCTCATGACGAGTACATCCATCGCTCTCGGCGAAGCATACATGGACGGCAATTTAGAAATTGAAGGCGATTTATACTTCGCGTTGAACCATTTCCTCGGCCAGATGGATCAGTTTTCCACGGCCGGCGACGTACTTACGAAATTAACCCACAATCCGCTTACCAAGAAGCATCAAGCGGAAGAAGTGCAGAGCCACTACGATATCGGCAACGATTTCTACTCCCTTTGGCTCGATGAAACCATGCAGTACTCTTGCGCTTACTTCGAAGATGAGAATACGACTCTTTACGAAGCACAGATGAATAAAATCCATCGCATTTTGGACAAACTGTATTTAAAAGAAGGCATGCGCCTCTTAGATATCGGCTGTGGTTGGGGTTATTTACTCCTCGAGGCGGCTAAAAAATACAAAATCAAGGGCACCGGCATTACGCTCAGCCATGAACAGTACGAAAAATTCCAAGAACGCATCAAGGAAAATCACTTGGAAGATTACCTCGAAGTGAAACTCATGGACTACCGCGATTTACCAAAATCAGGCCTTGAATTCGACCGTGTTGTGAGCGTCGGCATGGTTGAACATGTGGGGCGTGAAAACTATCAACTTTTCAACGACTGTGTAGACTCCGTTCTCGCCCAAGGCGGTCTTTTCCTCCTTCACTTCATCAGCGGTATGGATGAAAAACCGGGCGATGCATGGATGAGCAAATATATCTTCCGGGTGGCATGCTCCCAAGCCTTCGCGAAATGATTTCGGACATGACGGACGATAAATTCCATGTGCTCGACGTTGAAAACCTTCGTATGCACTACAACAAAACCTTGTTGGAATGGGATAAAAACTTCCGTGCCAAACTTCCGATTATTCGTCAGAAATTTGATGAACGCTTCATCCGTATGTGGGATTTATACCTCAACGGCTGCGCTGCTGCTTTTGCGAACGGCATGATGGACTTACATCAGATTTTAGCTACCAAGGGTATCAACAATGATTTACCGATGACGCGTTGGTATTAATCAACTCTGCCAATAATTACCTGAACTACAGCAGGCTGATTTAAGCCAACCACGCTATAAATTATTTCAGCCAAACAGGACATATTTTATTTGAGCTGAACATGACATAACAAAACCCCGATTCATCAACGATGAGTCGGGGTTTATTTAATATATTATATTTTGAGTTATAGGACAAAAAGTGTGTGTAGAAAGTGCTGCAAACTTAGATAAATACTGGGTTTGTAGCACTTTTATCTTTTTTGACAAAGATAAAGGGTGGACAAAAAGTGTGTGTAAAAACATACGTGAACCCACATAACTACTGACTAAAATGGTATTATATCTTCCTAAATAAAAA